>Ga0210040_10001381_pt1 | contig 36898 bp, 33 predicted proteins | sample CryGeyCG12114_NA_FD_185462 | JGI IMG/M metagenome (GOLD analysis project Ga0210040, IMG submission 185462) | Groundwater microbial communities from aquifer - Crystal Geyser CG19_WC_8/21/14_NA (SPAdes) (version 2) | ecosystem: Environmental > Aquatic > Deep subsurface > Groundwater | place: USA... | reverse complement strand
GCTCGACGTCCCGCTCGACGTCCCGCTCGACGTCCCGCTCGACGTCCTGGTCGGCGAACTGCGTGCGGTGCAGGTCGGCGTACAGGCCGCCGCGCGCGAGCAGCTCCGCGTGCCGGCCGCGCTCGACGATGCGACCGGCGTCCACCACGGCGATGAGGTCGGCGCCGCGCACGGTGGACAGGCGGTGGGCGATGACGATGCTCGTGCGCCCGGTCAGCGCCACGTCGAGCGCGCGCTGCACCGCCGCCTCGGACTCGGAGTCCAGGTGGGCGGTCGCCTCGTCGAGCACGACGACGGAGGGGGCCATCAGCAGCAGGCGGGCCAGGGCCACCCGCTGCTTCTCCCCGCCGGACAGGCGGTGCCCTCGGTCGCCGACGACGGTGTCCAGCCCCTCCGGCAGCGCCCGCACGACGCCCTCGGCCTGAGCGGCCCGCAGCGCGGACCACAGCGCCGCGTCGTCGGCGCCCGGGCGCGCGTAGAGCAGGTTGGCGCGCACGGTGTCGTGGAAGAGGTGGGCGTCCTGGGAGACGACGCCGACCCGGCGGTGCAGGTCGACCTGGCGCACGTCGCGGACGTCGACCCCGCCGATCCGCACGGCGCCGGAGGTCACGTCGTAGAGCCGGGCGACCAGGGAGGTGATGGTCGTCTTGCCCGCCCCGCTGGGGCCGACCAGCGCCACCACCTGGCCGGGCTCGGCGCGCAGGCCCACGCCGCGCAGCACCGGCTCGTCCGGGAGCGCCGGGGCGCCGGGCGCGGCCCCCGCGGGCTGCTCGGTCTCCACGGCCAGGGAGGCCAGGGTCGTGGCCGCGGGGTCGGGGTAGGCGAAGGTGACGTCGTCCAGCTCCACCGCGAGCGGGCCGGGCGGCAGCGCGCCGGCGCCGGGGCGGTCGCGCACGCCGGGCTCCAGGTCGAGCACCTCGAAGACCCGCTCGAAGGAGACGAGCGCGGTCATCACGTCGACCTGCACGTTGCTGAGCCCGGTGATCGGGCCGTACAGGCGCCCCAGCAGGGCCGCCAGGGCCAGCAGCGTGCCGACGCTGATCGTGCCGTCGATGGCGAGCAGGCCGCCGACGCCGTAGGCCATGGCGGTGGCGACCGCGGCCAGCGCGGTGAGGCCGACGAAGAAGATGCGGCTGCTCATGGCGGTCTGGACGCCGATGTCGCGCACCTTCGCCGCCCGCTCGCGGTACTGCTCGGCCTCCACCGCGGGGTCGCCGTAGAGCTTGACGAGCAGGGCCCCGGCGACGTTGAACCGCTCGGTCATCCGGTTCCCGAGGTCCGCGCCGACCTGCATGCTCTGCCGGCTCAGCGCGGCCAGGCGGCGCCCGACCCGGCGGGCCGGCAGGACGAACAGCGGCACGAGCACCAGCGCCAGCAGCGTCACCTGCCAGGACAGGTAGAGCATCGTGCCGGCGACCGCGACGAGGGAGACGAGGTTGGACACGACGCCGGACAGCGTGGAGGTGAACGCCTGCTGGGCGCCGATGACGTCGGAGTTCAGGCGCGAGACCAGCGAGCCGGTCTGGCTGCGGGTGAAGAAGGCCAGCGGCTGGCTCTGCACGTGCTCGAAGACCGCGCCGCGCAGGTCGTAGATCAGCCCCTCGCCGATCCGCGCCGACAGCCACCGCTGGGCCAGCGCGAGCGCCGCCTGGCCGAGGGAGACGACCACCACCGCGAGCGCGAGGCCCACGACGACCGCGCGGTCGCCGGGGATGACGCCGCGGTCGACGAGCCGCTGCAGGAGCAGCGGGGTGGCCACCACGAGCAGGGCGTCGATGACGATGAGGACCAGGAAGGAGACGAGCTGGCGCCGGTAGGGGCGGCCCAGGGCCGCCACGCGGCGCAGGGTGCCGGGGGCGAGGCGGTGCTCGGCGACGCTGCCGTCCTGGCGGAACGAGCGCATCGCGTGCCAGCCGGCACCGGCCGGCATGCCGGACATGGACAAGGGGTCTCCTCCTGAGGACGCGCTGCGGGAGCGGCACCCGGCCCGGGCGCCGCTCCCGCGATCAGCGCCTCAGCTGGCCTTGCGCGCCCCTCGGGTCGCGCCGCCGCGGCTGCGCAGCGAGACGTCGCTCTCGCTGAGGATGCGGTGGACGAAGCCGTAGGAGCGCCCCGTCTCGGCCGCGAGCGCCCGGATGCTGGCGCCCTGGGCGTACTTGGCCTTCAGATCGTCCGCCAGCGTCGAGCGCTCACCGCCGGTGATCCTCGCGCCCTTCTTGATGTCGGCCACAGCCCCTCCTGCATCGCCCTCGACCAGAACCACCAGGCTCGTGGTGAGCCGTCCGGTTCATGGTCCGCCCGTTGCCGGTGCTCGGCCACCTGGGATGGATCACGCTGCGGGCGGGCGCGCTCAGGCCAAGGAGACCAGCTCGGCGTACTCCGGGCTCCACAGGTCCTCCTGGCCGTCGGGCAGGAGGACGACGCGCTGGGGCTCCAGGGCGAGCACCGCGCCCTCGTCGTGGGTGACCAGCACGACCGCGCCGGCGTAGCGGCGCAGGGCGTCGAGCACCTCCGCGCGCGAGGCCGGGTCGAGGTTGTTGGTCGGCTCGTCCAGCAGCAGGACGTTGGCGGCCGAGACCACGAGCATCGCCAGCGCGAGCCGGGTCTTCTCCCCGCCGGACAGGACGCCGGCCGGCTTGTGGACGTCGTCGCCGATGAAGAGGAAGGAGCCGAGGACGCTGCGCACGCCGGTGTCGTCCAGGTCGGGCGAGGCGCTGCGCATGTTCTCCAGCACGCTGCGCTCGGTGTCCAGCGTCTCGTGCTCCTGGGCGTAGTAGCCCAGGCGCAGCCCGTGCCCGGGCACGACCGCCCCGGTGTCGGGGGTCTCCAGCCCGGCGAGCATCCGCAGCAGGGTCGTCTTGCCCGCGCCGTTGAGGCCCAGGACCACGACCTTGCTGCCGCGGTCGATCGCCAGGTCGACGCCGGTGAAGATCTCCAGGGAGCCGTAGGCCTTGCTGATGCTGTCCGCGGTCAGCGGCGTGCGGCCGCACGCCGCCGGCTCGGGGAAGCGCAGCTTGGCCACGCGGTCCTGCACCCGCTCCCCCTCCAGCCCGGAGAGCATCTTCTCGGCGCGCTTGGCCATGTTCTGCGCCGCGACGGCCTTGGTCGCCTTCGCGCGCATCTTGTCGGCCTGCGCCATGAGCGTGCCGGCCTTCTTCTCGGCGTTGGCGCGCTCGCGCCGGCGGCGCTTCTCGTCGGTCTCGCGGGCGCTCAGGTAGGTCCGGTAGCCGACGTTGTAGATGTCCAGCGCCGAGCGGTTGGCGTCCAGGTGGAACACCCGGGTGCACACCGCGGCGAGCAGCTCGACGTCGTGGCTGATGACGATGAGGCCGCTGGAGTGGGTGCGCAGGTGCTCGCGCAGCCAGACGATCGAGTCGGCGTCCAGGTGGTTGGTCGGCTCGTCCAGCAGCAGGACCTCGGCGTCGGAGAACAGGATCCGCGCGAGCTCCACGCGGCGGCGCTGGCCGCCGGACAGGGTGCGCAGCGGCTGGGTCAGCACGCGGTCGGGGAGGCTGAGGTTGGCGGAGATGCGGCTGGCCTCGCTCTCGGCGGCGTACCCGCCCTGGGCGGTGAACTGCGCCTCCAGGCGGCCGTAGCTGGCCATCGCCTTCTCGCGGACGGCGTCCACCTCGCTGGCCATGTCCAGCTCGGCCTGGCGCATCTTGCGCACCACGACGTCGAGGCCGCGGGCGGCGAGGATGCGGTCGGCGGCCAGCTGGTCCAGGTCGCCGCTGCGCGGGTCCTGGGGCAGGTAGCCGACCGGCCCGTCGCTGGTGACGGTGCCGGACGCCGGCTGGCCCTCGCCCGCGAGCACCTTGGTCAGCGTCGTCTTGCCCGCGCCGTTGCGGCCCACCAGGCCGACGCGGTCGCCCTTGCCGACGCGGAAGGAGGCGCCCTTCACCAGCAGGCGGGCGCCGGCGCGCAGCTCGACGTCGGTCGCCGTGATCATCGTGTCCTCATCCTCGTCGTCGTGCGGGTCGTCGTGCAGGTGGTGCTCGTGCTCGTGCCCATCATCCCGGCTGGTCCACCCGCACCCGGACCGCCAGGGCCCGGCGGGCGGCCGCGGCCAGGACGTCCAGGCGGGGGTCGGGCACGTCCAGCAGCGGTGAGGCGGGCAGGGCCGCCACCGCGGCCAGGCGCGGGTCCGCCAGCACCTCGGCGACCAGCAGGCGGTCTCCCCCGCGCACCAGCACCTGCGGCGCCGGCCCGTCGCCGTCCCCGCGGCGCCCCAGCACCCGCACGACCGCGTCGGCGGCCGAGCCGGTGAGCACGGCGGCCTGGCCGGTGCGGCGCCGGGCGTAGCGCTGCTGCGACCAGCCCCCGGCGGCCGTGCGCGACTGCACGTAGCGGGTGCCGGTGGTGTGGTCGGTCAGCTCGCCGGCCACCGCGGTGCCCACGGCCCAGCCGCCGCGGCGCACGAGCACGACCAGCGCGGTCCGCGGTGCACCGGCGTGCGCCGCCAGGGCGGCCACCGGGTCGCCGCCGGCGTCGTGGACGCCCGGCAGCGGAGGCCAGGGCACCTCCAGGTCGGCGACCGCGCCGTCGACCGCGGCCAGCCGGACGGCGTCCGGCCCGGGGGTCAGCGAGCAGCCGCCGTGCGCGGCGCAGAAGCGCTGCACCCAGCCGGCCAGTCGCTCGGCCGGGACCTCGACCAGCCGGCTGCTCACCTGCTCAGACGTTGAAGCCGAGGGCCCGCAGCTGCTCGCGGCCGTCGTCGGTGATCTTGCCCATGTCCCACGGCGGCATCCAGACCCAGTTGATCCGGTGGTCGTCGACGAGGCCGTCGAGGGCGTTGGTGACCTGCTCCTCGATGACGTCGGTCAGCGGGCAGGCCGCCGAGGTCAGGGTCATGTCGATGACCGCGGTGCGCGGCGCCTCGAGGGTGAGCCCGTAGATCAGGCCGAGGTCGACGACGTTGATCCCCAGCTCGGGGTCGACGACGTCCTTGAGGGCCTCCTCGACGTCGGCGACGTCGACGCCGCCGGCCTGGCCGGCGGCCGGCGCCGGTCCCGTGGTCTGCTCGCTCATGCGTCCTCCTGCTCGGTGCTGCGCGTGGTGGTGCTGGTGCTCGTCGTGGTGTTGGCCGTGCTCGTGCTCGTCGTGCGGGCCGCCTCGGCCAGGGCCCGGCGCACCGCCGCCCACCCCAGCAGGGCGCAGCCGAGGCGCCCGGGCGCGCCGCTCACCGTGGTGAACGCCGCCAGGTCGCCGTCCTCTTCCCAGGTGGCCGCGCGCTCTCCGCGCACGACCGCCTCGGCGTCCCGGCAGCGGGCCAGCGCCTGCTCGACCGGCAGGCCGGTGACGGTCGCGGTGGCCACCGAGGTGCCGGCGACGCTGACCGTGCAGCCGAGCGCCTCGTGCGAGACGTCGCCCACGCGGTCGCCGTCCGGGCCGCGGTCCAGGCGCACCCGCAGCCGCACCTCGTCGCCGCAGGTGCGCACCACCTGCAGCACCTCGGCGTCGAAGGGGGCGCGCAGCCCGGCACCCACCGGGTGCCGGGCGTGCTCGACCACCACCGCCGAGCGCAGGGACCGCTCGGCGGCGTCAGCCGGCCGAGGCGAGGAACCGGTCGTAGCCGTTCTCCTCCAGGTCGTCGGCCAGCTCCGGGCCGCCCTCCTCGGCCACGCGGCCGGCCACGAAGACGTGGACGAAGTCGGGCTTCACGTAGCGCAGGATGCGCGTGTAGTGGGTGATCAGCAGGACGCCGGACTCCCCCGTCCCGCGCAGGCGGTTCACGCCCTCGGAGACGATCTTCAGGGCGTCGACGTCGAGGCCGGAGTCGGTCTCGTCGAGCACCGCCACCTTGGGCTTCAGGAGCTCCATCTGCAGGATCTCGTGGCGCTTCTTCTCACCGCCGGAGAAGCCCTCGTTGACGTTGCGCTCGGCGAACGCCGGGTCCATGCGCAGCGCCTCCATGGCCGTCTTCACGTCCTTGGTCCAGGTGCGCAGGTTCGGGGCGGTGCCCGAGACGGCCGTCTTGGCGGTGCGCAGGAAGTTGGAGACGGTGACGCCGGGCACCTCGACCGGGTACTGCATGGCCAGGAAGAGGCCGGCGCGGGCGCGCTCGTCGACGGTCATCGCCAGCACGTCCTCGCCGTCCAGCGTGACCGTGCCGGCGGTGACGGTGTAGCGCGGGTGACCGGCGATGGAGTACGCCAGGGTCGACTTGCCGGAGCCGTTCGGGCCCATGATCGCGTGGGTCTCGCCCGAGGACACGGTCAGGTCGACGCCGCGCAGGATCTCCTTGGCGCCGGCGTCGGGGGTGTCGACCGTGACGTGCAGGCCGCGGATCTCAAGGGTGGACATGGCTCAGGACTCCTCGGTCATCAGGTGCTGCTCGTTCTGGGGGCCGACGTCGGTGCTCACGTCGACCAGGACGTCGTCGCCGTCCACGCTGACCCGGTAGACCGGCACGGGCGCGACGGCGGGCGGGCCGCTGGGCCGGCCGGTGCGCAGGTCGAAGCTCGACCCGTGCAGCCAGCACTCGATCTCGCAGCCGACGACCTCGCCCTCGGACAGCGCGATGGACTGGTGGCTGCACACGTCGGAGATGGCGTGCAGCGCGCCGTCCTCGTCGCGGACGACCGCGACCGGCACGCTGCCGGTCGGGCCGGGCAGGTCCACGTGCAGGGCGCCGGCCTCGGGGACGTCGGAGACGGCGCAGGCGCGCTGGGCGCTCACGCCAGGGCTCCGGCGGTCTCGGCGACCGCGCCGGCGACCTCGGACGCGACGGCGGGCAGCGCGGACTGCGCGAGCTCGGCGTCGATGGCCTCCATCAGCCGGTCGGTCACCGCGGAGGCGCCGATCTGCTGCAGGACGTCGAAGAAGAAGGCCCGGACCACCATGCGGCGGGCGGCGTCCTCGGGGATGCCGCGCGACTGCAGGTAGAACAGCTGCTCGTCGTCGAAGCGGCCGGTGGCGCTGGCGTGGCCGGCGCCGACGATCTCGCCGGTCTCGATCTCCAGGTTGGGCACCGAGTCGGCCCGCGCGCCGTCGGTGAGGACGAGGTTGCGGTTGAGCTCGTAGGTGTCCGTCCCGAGCGCCGAGGCGCGGATGAGCACGTCGCCGACCCACACGGTGTGCGCGGTCTCGCCCTGCAGCGCGCCCTTGTAGACGACGTTGCTGCGGCAGTTCGCCGCCTCGTGGTCGACGAAGGAGCGGTGCTCCAGGTGCTGGCCGGCGTCGGCGAAGTAGACGCCGAGCAGGGTCGCGTCGCCGCCGGGACCGGCGTAGCGCACGGTGGCGCCCAGCCGCACCAGCTTGCCGCCGAGGGTGACGACGACGTGCTTGAGGGTGGCGTCGCGGCCCACGAGGAGGTCGTGCTGGCCGAGGTGGTGCGCGTCGTCGTCCCACTGCTGCACGCTGACGACGGTCAGGTGCGCGCCCTCGCCGACGCGGACCTCGACGCCGCTGCCGATCGCGCCGGAGCCGCGGTGGTCCAGGACGACGGTCGCGCGGCTGTAGGGGCCGGCGTCGAGGACGAGGTGGCCGGCCGAGCGGGCGCCGGTGGCGCGCAGCTCGACGAGGACCGGGTCGGCCAGGTCGGCCTCGGCGGCGATGGTGACCACGTCGGCGCCGTCGGCGTCGGCGTAGGCCACGACCGCCGCGCGGTCGCCGGGCACGAAGCCCGCGCCGCGCGCCGGGTCGCCCGCGCCGACCCGGCGGGACGTGGCGCCCTGCGGCGCGCTGACGCTGACCTGCAGCGGAGCCGCACCGGGCCCGGCGGGCTCGAAGAGCGCCCGGGCGCCGGCGAGCGGCGTGAACCGCCACTCCTCCTCGCGCCCGGTCGGCACCGCGAACTCCTCCACGACGAAGGAGGTGTGCCGCTCGGCGCGGCTCTGCTGGGGCACGCCGGCGCCGTGGGAGTGGGCGACCAGGCCGTGCTGGTCGTCCGGGGCGCCGCCGGCCGCGGAGCCGGGGCCGATCGGGTCGTCGACGACGAGGCCCGCGGGGGTGCCGGAGGCCACGTCGAGGGCGAGCTCGGACGTCCCGGTGGGGACGCCTGCGGACTCGGGAGAGGGCTGGGGGGTGGTGTCGGTGTCCGCCATCGTCAGCCGACGGCTCCTTCCATCTGCAGCTCGATGAGCCGGTTGAGCTCGAGGGCGTACTCCATGGGCAGCTCGCGGGCGATCGGCTCGATGAAGCCGCGCACGATCATCGCCATCGCCTCGTCCTCGGCCATGCCGCGGGACATGAGGTAGAAGAGCTGGTCCTCGCTGACCTTCGACACGGTCGCCTCGTGCCCCATCGAGACGTCGTCCTCGCGGACGTCGACGTAGGGGTAGGTGTCCGAGCGGGAGATCGAGTCGACCAGCAGCGCGTCGCAGCGCACCGTGGACGCCGAGCCGCTGGCGCCCTCGAGCACCTGCACCAGGCCCCGGTAGGAGGCGCGGCCACCGCCGCGGGCGACGGACTTGGAGATGATCGAGGAGGACGTGTTGGGCGCCGCGTGGACCATCTTGGCCCCGGCGTCCTGGTGCTGGCCCTCGCCGGCGAAGGCGACCGACAGCGTCTCGCCCTTGGCGTGCTCGCCCATGAGGAAGATCGCCGGGTACTTCATGGTCACCTTGGAGCCGATGTTGCCGTCGACCCACTCCATGGTCGCGCCCTCGGCCGCGGTCGCCCGCTTGGTGACCAGGTTGTAGACGTTGTTCGACCAGTTCTGGATGGTCGTGTACCGGACGCGGGCGTTCTTCTTGACGATGATCTCCACGACCGCCGAGTGCAGCGAGTCGCTCTTGTAGATCGGCGCCGTGCAGCCCTCGACGTAGTGGATGTAGGAGCCCTCGTCGGCGATGATCAGCGTCCGCTCGAACTGGCCCATGTTCTCGGTGTTGATCCGGAAGTAGGCCTGGAGCGGGATGTCGACGTGGACGCCCGGCGGCACGTAGATGAAGGAGCCGCCCGACCACACGGCGGTGTTCAGCGCCGCGAACTTGTTGTCCCCCGGCGGGATGACGGTGCCGAAGTACTCCTGGAAGAGCTCGGCGTGCTCGCGCAGGCCGGTGTCGGTGTCGACGAAGATGACGCCCTTGGCCTCCAGGTCCTCGCGGATCTGGTGGTAGACGACCTCGGACTCGTACTGGGCCGCGACGCCGGAGACCAGGCGCTGCTTCTCGGCCTCGGGGATCCCCAGGCGGTCGTAGGTGTTGCGGATGTCCTCGGGCAGCTCGTCCCAGGTGGCGGCCTGCTTCTCCGTGGACTTCACGAAGTACTTGATGTTGTCGAAGTCGATGTCGGAGAGGTCGCTGCCCCAGTCCGGCATGGGCTTGCGGCCGAACATCTTCAGCGCCTTCAGGCGCGTGCGCAGCATCCACTCCGGCTCGCTCTTGCGCGAGGAGATGTCGCGGACGACGTCCTCGGACAGCCCGCGGCGGGCGTTGGTGCCCGCGGCGTCGGAGTCGGCCCAGCCGTACTGGTAGGTGCCCAGGCCGGCGAGCTCGGGGTTGCGGGCCTCGATGTCGTTCAGCGCCGGAGCGACCGGCTGGGTGGTCTCGGGTGCGGTCATCGGGGGTCCGTCCCTTCGGGTGGTGCCGTGGGGTGCAGGGTCTGGGTCGAGACGTGGGCGGTGCAGGCGTGCGAACCGGTGGCGAGCGTGGCCAGCCGCTGGACCGGGGCCCCGAGGAGCCGGGAGAAGGCCTCGGTCTCGGCGCGGCACAGCTCGGGGAACGCGGACGCGACGCCCTCCACCGGACAGTGTCCCTGGCACAGCTGCACGCCCTCGACCGGGCCCGCCGCGCGCACGGGGCGGGCGCTGGCGGCGAAGCCGTCGGCGGTCAGCGCCTCGGCCAGGGCGCGCACCCGGCCCGGCACGTCCGCCGCGGAGGCGACGGCACCGGCGTAGCGCTCCTCCAGCTCCCCGGCGCGGACCTGCGCGAAGCGGGTCACGGCCTCGGGGCCGGCGGCGGCGGCCAGGAACGCCAGCGCCGAGGTGGCGAGGTCGTCGTGGGCGCCGCCCACGGCGGCGTGGCCGTCGCGGGTGAGCACGTAGGTGCGGGCCGGGCGCCCGCGCTGGCCCGAGCTGGCGCCGCCGCGGGCGCTGACCCGCCCGTCCAGCACCAGGGCGTCGAGGTGGCGGCGGACGGCGGCCGGGGTGACTCCCAGCTCGACGGCCAGGTCGGCCGCGCTCACCGGACCGCGCTGGAGGACCGCGCGCACCACGCGCTGGCGCGTGCTGCTCTCGGAGTCCACCGGCCGTCCCACGGATTGCACAACACCAGTGTGCCCTAATCCGCTTCCCCCTCCGGCCGGGCGGGTCGCCGCCTGTGACCACGGTCACCCCGAGGTGGTGGCCCGCAGGTGCATCCGCGGCGGCGCCCGCCGCGGAAGAGGGGTCGAGGCCGCGACCGCGACCTGGACCACCCTGGACAAGACCCGGAGGAACACCGTGCGCAAGCTCTCGGCAGCCGCCCTCGTCGGCCTCGTGCCCCTCGTCCTCACCGCCGGCCCCGCGGCCGCGGCCTCCTCGTCGCCGTCGGCGACCGTGTCGGTGCTGCACGCCGTCCCGGGCCTGACCGTCGACGTGTACGCCAACGGCGAGGTGCTCATCCCCGGGTTCACCCCCGGCACCCTCACCGACCCGCAGCAGCTGCCGGCCGGCGAGTACGACCTGGCCGTCTTCCCCGCGGGCGGGGACGCGTCGGGCACCCCGGCCGTCAGGGCCGACGACGTCACGGTGCCGGCGGGCGCGGACATCACGGTCGTCGCGCACCTGGGAGCCGACGGCGCCCCGGTGCTCACGCCCTTCGTCAACGACACCTCGGCCGTGCCGGCCGGGCAGGCCCGCCTCACCGTCCGGCACACCGCCGCCGCCCCGGCCGTGGACGTGCGCGCGGGCGGCACCCCGGTGCTGACGGACCTGTCCAACCCGGGCGAGGCCTCGGTGACCGTGCCCGCCGGCACGGTCAGCGCCGACGTCGTGGCCACCGGCGCCAGCGACCCGGTGATCGGGCCCGCCGACCTCCCGCTCGCCGCGGGTGTCACCACGGTCGTCTACGCCTGGGGCAGCCTGGATACGCCTGGGGCAGCCTGGAGGACGGGAACCTCGCGCTGGCCACCCAGACCGTCGGAGGCAGCGGCAGCGCGCCCGCCGGCGTCGCCGCCGGCAGCGGCGGCCTCGTCGAGGACGGCGCCCCCACCTGGGTCACCGGCGCCTCCCTCGCGGCGCTGGCCGGCGCGGCCGTCGCCGGCGGCGCCCTGGTCCGGGCCCGGGCCGGCGCCCGGGTGGAGTCCTGACCCCCAGCGCCCCGGCTCCCTCCCCCGCCGTCCGCGCCCGCACCCGGGCGTGGACGGCGGTGGGCGGGGCCTGCCTGGCCGCGGCCCTCGCCGTCCCGGCCGGGTGGTGGGCCACCCGCGAGCCGGCGAGCGCCGGCGTGCCGGTCGCCGAGGCCGTCGCCGCACCGGTCAGCGCCCCCGCCCTGCCCCCGGCGCCGGCGTCCGCACCGGTGCCCGCGCGCGCCGACGTCCTCCCCGAGCTGAGCGCACGGCCGGCCGTCCCGCCCGCCCCGGTGCCCGCGCCGGCGCGCCTGCTCGTGCCCTCCCTCGGCGTGGACGCCGCCGTGGACGCCGTCGGCCTCACCGACGGGGGCGCCGTGGCCGTGCCCGAGGTCGGCGCGCGGGTCGGCTGGTACCGCTACGGACCGGCGCCCGGCGCGGCGCAGGGCTCCGCCGTCATCGTCGGGCACGTCGACACCTGGGACGGCGGCCCCGGCGCCCTCTACCGGCTCGCGCGGCTGGAGCCCGGCGCGGAGGTCGTGGTGGCGCGCGAGGACGGCAGCACCGCGGCCTACCGCGTGCTGGGGCGCGAGGCCGTGGCCAAGGACGCCCTGCCGGCCGACGCCCTGTTCACCACGGCCGGCCCGGCCCGGCTGGTGCTGATCAGCTGCGGCGGCCCGTTCGACGAGGAGACGCGCACCTACCGCGACAACGTCGTCGTCGTCGCCGAGCCGGTCCCGCCCTCGTGACGCCGCAGCGCCCCGGGGCCTAGCGTGTCGGCGGTGACGACCGCGCCGCTGCCCGTCGACGGGCCCGAGCCCGACGACGCCGCGGTCGGCGAGCGCTTCCGCGCCGGCGACGAGGCGGCCCTGGCGCTGGCGTACGAGCGCTGGGGCTCGCTGGTGCACGGGCTCGCGGTGCGGGCGGTCGGCTCGGTCGAGGCCGAGGACGTCACCCAGCAGGTGTTCATCGCCGCCTGGCGCTCCCGGCACCGCTTCGACGCCGCCCGGGGGCCGCTGGCCGCGTGGCTGGTGGGCATCACGCGGCACGAGGTGGCCGACGCGCACCAGCGCGCCGGCCGCGCCGGCCGGGTCGACCTGGTGCCCGACCCGGCCGCGGTGGGTCGCTCCGCGCCCGCGCCGGTCGCCCCCGCGGTCGACGACCTCGTCCCCGAGCAGCTGCTCGTGCGCGAGGAGCTGGCGCGGATCGGCCAGCCGCAGCGGACCGTCGTGGAGCTGGCCTTCTTCGACGACCTCACCCACGCCGAGATCGCGGCCCGCACCGGCCTGCCGCTCGGCACGGTCAAGAGCCACCTGCGACGCACGCTGACCCGACTCAGGACCAGGATGGAGGCCTCCCGTGTCGCCCTCTGACGCCTCCGCCCGCGGCGCGCGCCCTCCCGGGCAGCACTGCGACCCCGAGGACCTCGCCCTGCTCGCGCTCGGCGAGCCGGTCCCCCACGACGGCGACCACCTGGCCGCCTGCCCGACCTGCCGCGAGGACCTGGCCTCGCTGCGCGGCGTCGTCTCCGCCGCCCGGGAGCCCTCCGCCGTCCCGCGGGTGGTCCCCCCGCCCGCGGTGTGGGCGGGGATCGCCCGCGAGACCGGCGTGAGCGCGCAGCCGCGGCCCGACGTCCTCGCCCGCGCCGGGGGCGCCGTCGCGACGGCCCCCGCCGCCCCGCTCGTCTCCGCCGCCCCCCTCGTCCCCGCCACCCCGCTCGTCCCTGCCACACCGCCCGTCCCTGCGGCGCTGCCCGCCCAGCGCCGCCGCTGGCCGACCTGGGCGCTCGTCGCGACGGCCGTGGCGGGTCTGGTGCTGGGCGCCGGCGGCACGGCCCTGCTCGGCGGAGGCGCGCCCGCGGCCGCGCCCGCGGCACGGCCGGTCGAGGAGGCGGACCTGCAGCCCCTGCAGGGCGCGGGCGCTGCGGCGGGCTCGGGCCGCGCGGTCCTGGCCGAGCGCGACGGCCAGTGGGTGCTGCGGGTGTCCACGGCCGACCTCGCCACCGGGCCTGCCGGCGCCGGCACCCTGGAGGTGTGGCTGCTGGACCCCGACGGCGGAGGGCTGCTGCCGCTGGGCTTCCTGCCGGAGCAGGGGTCCGGGGAGTTCGCCGTCCCGGCCGCCGTCGACCTCGGCGCCTACCCGGTGGTCGACGTCTCGGTGGAGCCGCTGGACGGTGACCCGTCGCACGCCGGGGCGAGCGTCCTGCGGGGCACCCTCGGCGGGCCCGACGCCTAGACTCCCCCGGGTGAGCAGCACCGGCGGCGCCCTCACCGCCAGCGCGCCCCTCCCTCCCCCGCTCGACCCCCCGCCCGACGACGACGCGGGGGCGGCTGCGGTCGCCGTCACGGGACTGGTCAAGCGCTACGCGGGCCGCTCGGCCGTCGACGGGCTCGACCTGCGGGCGGCCAGGGGCGCCATCACCGCGGTGCTGGGCCCCAACGGCGCCGGGAAGACCACGACGGTCGAGTGCTGCGTGGGCCTGCGCTCCCCCGACGCCGGCAGCGTCCGCGTGCTCGGCCTCGACCCCGCGCGCGACGGCGCGCGCCTGCGCTCCCGGGTCGGCGTCCTGCTGCAGGACGGCGGGCTGCCCAACGGGGCGCCCGCCATGGCGGTGCTGCGCCACGTCGCCCGCCTGCACGCGGAGCCGATGGACGTCGACGAGCTGGCCGCCGCCCTGGGCGTCGACGCCTTCGCCCGCACCTCGGTGCGGCGCCTGTCCGGGGGGCAGCGCCAGCGCCTGGCCCTGGCCGCCGCGGTCGTCGGCCGTCCCGAGCTGCTCTTCCTCGACGAGCCCAGCGCCGGCCTCGACCCGCACGGGCGCCAGGCCGTCTGGGAGCTGCTGGAGCACCTGCGCGCCGCCGGGGTCGCCGTCGTCCTCACCACCCACTCGATGGAGGAGACCGAGCGCCTGGCCGACGCCGTCGTCGTCGTGCGCGCCGGCCGGGTGGTCGCGACCGGCACCGTGGACGAGCTCACCGGGGGCGGCGGCGCCGACCAGCTGCAGTTCACCGCCGCGGTCGGCATGGACCTCGCCGAGCTGCGCCTGGCGCTGCCGCCGACCGTGACGACGACGGAGGCGCGCCCGGGCCGCTACGAGGTGCGGGCCGCGCGCCCGGACGCCGGCGGGGCCGTGGACCCGCAGGTGGTCGCCACGGTGGCGTCCTGGTGCGCCGCGCGCGGTGTGATGCCGCAGGGGCTCACCGTGGGGCGGCGCAGCCTGGAGGAGGTCGTCCTGGAGCTCACCGGCGGCCCGGCCGACTGGCAGCGGCGGTGAGCGCCCCGGTGGCCGCAGCCGGCGCTGCGGGTGCCGGCGGCCTGAGGCTGGCCCCCGGCGGCGGGGCGGCGCCCGCGTGGCGCCGCGTGGTCGGCCAGGCCCGCTTCGACACCGCGGTCCTGCTGCGCAACGGCGAGCAGCTGCTCGTCAGCCTCGTGCTGCCCGTCCTCGCGCTGCTCGCCCTGGTCCGCCTGCCGCTGGAGTCCCTCGGGCTGCCGGCCGCGCTGGCCGACCTGCCGCCGGTGGACGTCGTGACCCCCGGCGTCCTGGGGCTGGCCGTGGTCTCCACCGCCTTCACCGGCCAGGCCATCCAGCTCGGGTTCGACCGGCGCTACGGCGTCCTGCGGCTGCTCGCGACCACCCCGCTCGGGCGCGGTGGACTGCTCGCCGGGCGGGTGCTGGCCGTGGCGGTCGTGGAGGTGCTGCAGGTCGTCGTCCTCGGGGCGATCGCCCTGGCGCTGGGGTGGCGGCCGCTCGCGCAGGGCGCGGCCGCGCCGGTGTGGCTGGCCCTGGCGCTGCTGGCGGGCACCGCGGCGTTCGGCGCGCTGGCCGTGCTCATCGCCGGGCTGCTGCGCGCCGAGGCAGTCCTGGGCCTGGCGAACCTCCTGTACGTGCTGCTGCTGGCCGGCGGCGGCCTCCTGCTGCCGCGTGAGGGGCTGCCCGGTGCGCTCTCGGGCGCGGCCGCCGTCCTGCCGTCGGCGGCCCTGGGCGACGCCGCCCGCGCGGCCGTGCTCGACGGCGCCCTGGCGCTGGGGCCCCTGGCCGTCCTGGTGGCCTGGGCGGCCGGGGCCGGGCTGCTCGCGGCGCGCACCTTCCGCTGGAGCTGAGCCGGGGCTCCGGCGGCGGCCGCGTCCGGGTCCGGGGTGAGCCGGGTCACGGGGCCCTCGCACCGCAGGGGCCGCGCAGGCGCCTACCCTCGTGAGGTGGTCAGCCCCGCCCTCTCCCGCCCGCCCGCGCCCTCGGGCGCACCCCTGCCCCCGCGCAGCGCCGTCGGCGGGTGGACGCGGGCCGTGCTGGTGGCGAACCTCGTCGCCCAGGTGCTCATCGTGGTCACCGGCGGCGTCGTGCGGCTCACCGGCTCCGGGCTCGGCTGCCCGACCTGGCCCGAGTGCGCCCCGGGCTCCTACGTGCCGACGGTCGAGCAGGCAGAGGGCTTCCACAAGCTCATCGAGTTCGGCAACCGCCTGCTGACCTTCGTCGTGCTGGTGATGGCCGTGGCCGCCCTCGTGGCCGTCTGGCGCCTGCGCCGCCCCGGCCTGCGGATCGTGGCCGCGCTGCCGCTGGTGGGCGTCGTGCTGCAGGCGGTCATCGGCGGCATCACGGTGCTGACCTCGCTGCACCCGGCGACCGTGGCCCTGCACTTCCTCGTCTCCTCGCTCATCGTCGCCGTCTCCACGCTGCTGCTCCTGCGCGCCGGGGAGGGCGACGAGCCCCCGCGCTCCCTGGTGCCCCCGGTCCTGCGGCAGATGACGTGGGTCCTGGTGGCCGTGGCCGCCGCCGTCCTCGTCCTGGGCACCGTGGTGACCGGCTCCGGACCCCACTCCGGCGACGCCGACCAGCCGGCGCGCTTCGGCTTCGACCCCCGCGTCGTCAGCTGGCTGCACGCCGACCTGGTGCTGCTCTTCCTGGGCCTGGCGGTCGGGCTGTACGTGGCGCTGCGCGTCGTCGCCGCCCCGCGCCGGGCCGTGCGCGCCGCCGCTCTCGTCCTCCTCGTCACCCTCGCCCAGGGGCTGGTCGGCTACGTGCAGTACGCCACCGGCCTGCCCGAGGTGCTCGTCATCGCGCACATGCTCGGCGCCTGCCTGCTCGTGGTGGCCGTCACCGCGCTGGTGGTCTCGGTCCGGGTGCGCGCCCCCGAGGGCGCCCTGCCCGCCTGACCCGCGCTCCCCGTTCCGCGCGCACTTCTCACCACGAGTGCGCGCATGAGGGCGCCATCCGCGCACTTCCCACCACGAGTGCGCCCAGGACCGCCCGTTGGGCGCACTTCCCACCACGGGTGCGCCCATGGCGGCAGGACGAAGGACGCACGAGGGGCCGCACCCCGGTGGGAGTGCGGCCCCTCTCGGGCCCGGAGGCCTCGGTCAGAACAGCTGGTACGGCAGGACGGCGTCCACGGCGAGGGCCAGGAACAGCAGCGTCAGGTAGCTGATCGAGGTGTGGAACAGGCGCATGGCGCCGACCTCGTCGGCCGAGGCCACGCGCTTGGCGCGGCGCAGCAGGCCGTGGGCCTCCAGGAGGAACCACGCGCCGAGGACGACCGCGGCCACCGCGTACACCGCGCCGGTGCGGGCGACCGGCACGAGCAGGAGCGTCGCGGCGACGGTCGCCCAGGTGTAGGCCACGACCTGGCGGCCGACGGCGGTCGGGGTGGCCACGACGGGGAGCATCGGGACGCCGACCTCGGCGTAGTCGGTGCGGTACTTGATCGACAGCGGCCAGTAGTGCGGCGGCGTCCAGAGGAAGATGATCGCGAACAGCACCCACGGCGCCCACGACAGGCTGCCGGTCACGGCCGACCAGCCGATGAGCACGGGCATGCAGCCGGCGGCGCCGCCCCACACGATGTTCTGGCTCGTGCGGCGCTTGAGGCCGAGGGTGTAGACGAACACGTAGAAGGCGATCGCGAGGCCGGCCAGCAGCGCGGACAGGCCGTTGACGACCGCGGCCAGCCACAGCACCGACACGACGCCGAGCGCGACGCCGAAGACGAGCGCCTCGGGCGGGCTGACCACGCCGGTGACCAGGGGGCGGCGGCTGGTGCGGTGCATCCGCATGTCGATGTCGCGGTCGATGTAGCAGTTGAGGGCGTTGGCGCTGGCGGCGGCGAGGGTGCCGCCCACGAGCGTGGCGGCCAGCAGGGACAGGCGCGGCAGCCCGCGCTCGGCCAGCATCATCGTGGGCACGGTGGTCATCAGCAGCAGCTCGATGATGCGGGGCTTGGTCAGCGCGACGAAGCCGAGCAGCCGCTGGCGGCGGGTCCAGCTCGGCCGAGCCTCGGCGACGTGGTCGACGGCGGTCACGGGTGGTCGCGATCCTCGCTGCAGGGAGTCCCCCGGGGGCTGGCGCTCCACTGTACGACCCGGCATCCGAGCGACGTCGGGTCGCCCGGCGGGTGGACGCGCTCAAGGTCGGCCCGGAGCCGGGCGATGCCCAGCGCAGAGCGTCCCGGGCGCGTGTGGCGGCCTCCGCGCAGGTGAGTAGGCTCACAGGCACGGCTGGCCCCACATCAGTGCCGGGCCGCCGCAGGAGCCACACCGAATCGGGCCGCGCGCCGGGTCCCTCGCGCGCGACGCAGGGAGAGGACCCCCGCAGTGACGATCAGCGACACGAACACCAGCACGACGACCGGCCTCCAGTGGGACGACGTCGACAGCCGCGCCGTCGACACCGTCCGGCTGCTGGCCGCCGACGCCGTGCAGAAGGTCGGCAACGGCCACCCGGGCACGGCGATGAGCCTGGCGCCCGCGGCGTACCTGCTCTTCCAGAAGGTCATGCGCTCGGACCCCACGGACCCGCACTGGGACGGCCGCGACCGCTTCGTGCTCTCCGCCGGGCACTCCAGCCTGACCCTCTACATCCAGCTCTACCTGGCCGGCTACGGCCTGGAGCTCGACGACCTCAAGGCGCTGCGCACGTGGGGCTCCAAGACCCCCGGCCACCCCGAGTACAAGCACACCGACGGCGTGGAGATCACCACCGGCCCGCTGGGCCAGGGCCTGGCCAGCGCCGTGGGCATGGCCATGGCCGCCCGCCGCGAGCGCGGCCTGCTCGACCCCGACGCCGCCCCCGGCGAGAGCGTCTTCGACCACGGCATCTTCGTCATCGCCTCCGACGGCGACCTGGAGGAGGGCGTCACCTCCGAGGCCAGCTCCCTCGCCGGGCACCAGGAGCTGGGCAACCTCACGGTCATCTACGACCAGAACCAGATCTCCATCGAGGACGACACCGACATCGCCTTCACCGAGGACGTCGTCGCGCGCTACCAGGCGTACGGCTGGCACACCCAGACGGTGGACTTCACCAACGGCGGCGGCGAGTACCACGAGGACGTCGAGGCCCTGTACGCCGCGCTGCAGGCCGCTCGCGCCGAGACCGGCCGCCCGTCCTTCATCGCGCTGAAGACCCGCATCGCCTGGCCGGCCCCCACGCTGCAGAACACCGGCAAGTCCCACGGCTCGGCCCTGGGCGACGCCGAGATCAAGGCGACCAAGGAGCTCCTGGGCTTCGACCCCGAGGCGACCTTCGCCGTCGAGGACGCCGTGATCGAGCGCACCCGCGGGATCGTCGAGCGCCTCAAGCCGACCCGCGAGGCCTGGGACGCCGCCTACGCCGCCTGGCGCGAGGCGAACCCCGACCGCGCCGCGCTGCTGGACCGGATGAAGGAGCGCCGCCTGCCCGAGGGCTGGACCGACGCGCTGCCCCTCTTCCCGGCCGGCAAGGACGTCTCCACCCGCAAGGCCTCGGGCACGGTGCTCAACGCGCTCGCCCCGGTGCTGCCGGAGCTGTGGGGCGGCTCGGCCGACCTCGCCGAGAGCAACAACACGACCATGGAGGGCGAGCCGTCCTTCATCCCCGCCTCGCGCGCCACGCGCAGCTGGAGCGGCGACCAGTACGGCCGCACGCTGCACTTCGGCATCCGCGAGCACGCCATGGGCTCGATCATGAACGGCATCACCCTGCACGGCGGCACCCGCGTGTACGGCGGCACGTTCCTGGTCTTCAGCGACTACATGCGCCCGCCGGTCCGCCTGGCCGCGCTGATGCAGATCCCCACCACCTACGTGTGGACGCACGACTCGATCGGCCTCGGCGAGGACGGCCCGACCCACCAGCCGGTGGAGCACCTGGCCGCGCTGCGCACCATCCCGGGCCTGGCCGTGGTCCGCCCGGCCGACGGCAACGAGACCTCCTACGCCTGGCGCGGGATCCTCGAGCACACCGACGGCCCGGCCGGCATCATCCTCAGCCGCCAGAACCTGCCGACCTACGAGCGCGGCACCGGCACGGCGACCCCGGAGGCCTTCGGGTCCGCCGAGGGCGTGCTGCGCGGCGCCTACGTGCTGGCCGAGGCCAGCACCGGCACCCCGCAGGTGATCCTCGTGGCCACCGGCTCCGAGGTGCAGGTGGCCGTGGCCGCCCGCGAGCTGCTCGAGGCCGACGGCACCCCCACCCGCGTCGTCTCGATGCCCTGCCGCGAGTGGTTCGCCGAGCAGGACGCCGACTACCGCGAGCAGGTCCTGCCGGCCGCGGTGAAGGCGCGCGTCTCGGTCGAGGCGGGCGTGGCCGCCGGCTGGCGCGACGTGGTCGGCGACGCCGGCCGCAGCATCTCCCTGGAGCACTTCGGCGCCTCCGCCGACGCGAAGACCCTCTTCCGCGAGCTGGGCTTCACGCCCGAGCACGTGGCGGCGGCGGCGCGCGAGTCCCTCGAGGCCGTCGGGTCGGACTCCCCCGGCAGCGTCAGCGCCTCCAGCTCGCCGACCGGCGGCACCAGCGACCGCTGAGCCCCGGCTCCCCCACCGACTTCCCGAAGGAGAACGAACATGGCCACCAACGCAGCAGCTGAGCTCAACGAGGCCGGCGTCTCGGTCTGGCTCGACGACCTGTCCCGCGAGCTGATCGGCTCCGGCGAGCTCAAGCGCCTCGTCGACGAGGCCGGCGTCGTCGGCGTCACCACGAACCCGACGATCTTCGCCTCGGCCCTGTCCAAGGGCGACCGCTACACCGACCAGGTCGCCGAGCTCGTCGCCAAGGGCGCCGACCTCGACCAGGCGATCTTCGAGATCACCACCAAGGACGTCCGCGACGCCTGCGACGTGCTGCGCCCGGTCTGGGACGCGACGGGCCACCTGGACGGCAAGGTCTCCCTCGAGGTCGACCCCCGCCAGTCCCGCGACACCGCGGCCACCACCGAGACCGCCCGCACGCTGTGGACCACGGTCGACCGGCCGAACCTCTACATCAAGATCCCGGCCACGGTCGAGGGCCTGCCGGCCATCTCCACGGTCATCTCCGAGGGGATCAGCGTCAACGTCACGCTGATCTTCAGCCTCGACCGCTACCGCGGGGTCATGAGCGCCTACCTGACCGGCCTGGAGCAGGCCAAGGAGAAGGGCGTGGACCTGTCGACCATCGACTCGGTGGCGAGCTTCTTCGTCTCCCGCGTCGACGCCGAGATCGACAAGCGCCTGGACGCCATCGGCACCGACGAGGCGAAGGCCCTGCGCGGCAAGGCCGCCCTGGCCAACGCCCGCCTGGCCTTCCAGGCCTACGAGGAGGTCTTCTCCAGCCCGCGCTGGAAGGTCCTGGAGGAGGCCGGCGCCAACCGCCAGCGCCCCCTGTGGGCGTCCACCGGGGTGAAGAACCCCGACTACCCCGACACCATGTACGTCACCGAGCTGGTCACCGCCGGCACCGTGAACACCATGCCGGGCACCACGCTGGAGGCCGTCGCCGACCACGGCGTGCTGACGGGCGACACGGTCCGCGGCAGCTACGCCGAGGCGACCGCCACCCTCGACGCCCTCGAGCGCCTGGGCATCTCCTACACCGAGGTGGTCGAGCTCCTCGAGCGCGAGGGCCTGGACAAGTTCGAGAAGTCCTGGGGCGACCTGCAGGGCTCCGTGCGCGACGAGCTGGAGCGCGTGGGCGCCCAGGCCGAGGGCGACAAGTGACCAGTTCCACCACCCCCCGCGACGCCGGCCTGGAGGTCGGCGTCGCGGGGGCCGCGGCGGACGCCGTCGCCACCCACGCGCCGGCCCTGGTCGCCGACGCCGTCGCCTCCCGCCTGGCCGCCCAGGACGCCGCGCTGTGGGGCCCTGACGCGCAGGACGAGGCGTCCAAGCGCCTCGGCTGGACGGCGCTGCCGACCGCCTCGCGCCCGCTGGTCGCGCGGATCGCGTCCCTGCGCGAGGAGCTGCTCGCCGAGGGCGTCGACCACGTCGTCCTGTGCGGCATGGGCGGCTCCTCCCTGGCCCCCGAGGTCATCACCCGCACGGCGGGCGTGGAGCTGACCGTCCTGGACGGCACCGACCCCGAGCAGGTCGCCCGCGCCCTGGGCGACCGGCTGGAGCGCACCGTCGTGGTGGTCTCCAGCAAGTCCGGCGGCACCGTGGAGACCGACAGCCAGCGCCGCGCGCTGGAGGCGGCGATGATCGCCGCGGGCGTGGACGCCGCCCGCCGCATCGTCGTGGTCACCGACCCCGGCTCCCCCCTGCAGCAGGCGGCGACCGAGGCCGGCTACCGCGCGGTCATCGAGGCCGACCCGACCGTGGGCGGGCGCTACTCCGCGCTGACGGCCTTCGGCCTGGTGCCCTCCGGCCTGGCCGGCGCCGACATCGGCGCCCTGCTCGACGAGGCCGCCGCCGTCGCCGACGTCCTCGGCAGCGACGACGAGTCCAACCCCGCGCTCGTCCTGGGCGCCGCCCTGGGCGGCACCGCCGGCAAGGACAAGGTCGTCATCGTCGACGAGGGCTCCGGCCTGGTCGGCTTCGGCGACTGGGCCGAGCAGCTCATCGCCGAGTCCACCGGCAAGCTCGGCACCGGGCTCCTGCCGGTGGTCGTGGCCTCCCCCGCCGAGCGCGAGGTGGCCTCCCCCGCCGCCGACGAGCTCGTGGTGCGCCTCGTCGCCTCCTCTGACGAGCAGGCCGAGCGCGACGACGTCGTGACCTCCGGCTCCCTCGGCGCCCAGATGCAGCTGTGGGAGACCGCCGTGGCGATCGCCGGGCGCCTGCTGCAGATCAACCCCTTCGACCAGCCGGACGTGGAGAGCGCGAAGCAGGCCGCCCGCGGTCTGCTCGACGCCACCCCCGAGCCGGAGCCGGCGGCGCTGACCGACGGCGCGATCGAGGTGCGGGCGACCGACGGGCTGCTGTACGGCGTGAGCGACGCCGAGGGCGCCCTGGCGGCGCTGCTCGGCCAGCTCGACCCGGCCCGCGGCTACCTGGCCGTCATGGCCTACCTGGACCGCGAGGGTGCACCCGAGCTGCCGGGCGTCCGTGCCGCGCTGTCCGCGCGCACCGGCCGCCCGGTCACCTTCGGGTGGGCGCCCCGGTTCCTGCACTCCACCGGCCAGTACCACAAGGGCGGCGCACCGACCGGGGTGTTCCTGCAGGTCACGGCCGCGGCGTCGACCGACGTGGAGATCCCGGGCCGCCCGTTCTCCTTCGGGCAGCTGATCAGCGCCCAGGCCGGCGGCGACGCCCGGGTGCTCGCCGAGCACGACCGGCCGGTGCTGCGCCTGCACCTGACCGACCGCGAGGCCGGCCTGGCGCAGCTCGTCGCGCTCCTCGGCGGGCAGCGGTGACGGCCGACCTCCTGGGGGCGGGCGCCAACCCGCTGCGCGACCCGCGCGACAAGCGCCTGGCCCGGATCGCGGGCCCGTGCGGGATGGTCATGTTCGGCGTCACGGGCGACCTGGCCCGCAAGAAGCTGATGCCGGCCATCTACGACCTCGCCAACCGCGGGCTCCTGCCCCCCGGCTTCTCCCTCGTCGGGTTCGCCCGCCGGGACTGGGCCGAGCAGGACTTCGGCCGCGTGGTCTACGACGCCGTCCGTCAGCACTCGCGCACCCCCTTCCGCGAGGAGGTGTGGCAGCACCTGGCCGAGGGCTTCCGCTTCGTGCCCGGTGAGTTCGACGACCCAGAGGCCTTCGCCACCCTCGCCGAGACGGTCGCGCAGCTGGACGCCGAGCGCGGCACGGGCGGCAACCACGCCTTCTACCTCTCGATCCCGCCGAAGTTCTTCCCGGTGGTCAACGAGCAGCTGGAGCGCTCGGGCCTGGCCAGCAAGGCCGAGGGGTCCTGGCGGCGCGTGGTCATCGAGAAGCCCTTCGGCCGCGACCTCACCAGCGCCCGTGCGCTGAACGACGTGGTCGAGCGGGTCTTCCCGCCCGAGTCGGTGTTCCGGATCGACCACTACCTGGGCAAGGAGACGGTCCAGAACCTCCTGGCGCTGCGCTTCGCGAACCAGATGTTCGAGCCGCTGTGGAACTCCAACCACGTCGACCACGTGCAGATCACCATGGCCGAGGACATCGGCATCGGCGGTCGCGCGGGCTACTACGACGGGATCGGCGCCGCCCGCGACGTCATCCAGAACCACCTCCTGCAGCTCCTGGCGCTGACCGCGATGGAGGAGCCGGTCTCCTTCGACGCGCACGACCTGCGCGCGGAGAAGGAGAAGGTGCTCTCCGCCGTCCGGCTGCCCGCCGACCTCGACGCCCACACGGCCCGCGGCCAGTACGCGCCGGGCTGGCAGGGCAGCGAGCCGGTCAAGGGCTACCTGGAGGAGGAGGGCATCCCCGCCGACTCCACCACGGAGACCTTCGCCGCGGTGACCCTGGAGATCGACACGCGCCGCTGGGCGGGCGTGCCGTTCTACCTGCGCACCGGCAAGCGCCTGGGCCGTCGCGTCACCGAGATCGCCGTCGTGTTCAAGAAGGCGCCGCACCTGCCCTTCGAGTCCACGGCGACCGAGGAGCTGGGGCAGAACGCCCTGGTGGTGCGCGTCCAGCCCGACGAGGGCGTGACGCTGCGCTTCGGCTCCAAGGTGCCGGGCACGGCGATGGAGGTGCGCGACGTGACGATGGACTTCGGGTACGGGCACTCCTTCACCGAGTCCTCCCCCGAGGCCTACGAGCGCCTCATCCTCGACGTCCTGCTCGGCGACCCGCCGCTGTTCCCGCGCCACGAGGAGGTCGAGCTCTCCTGGAAGATCCTCGACCCGGTGATCAAGCACTGGGAGTCCCAGGGCCAGCCCCCGCCCTACCGCTCGGGCTCGTGGGGTCCTGACTCCGCGCACGAGATGCTCGCCCGCACCGGCCGCACGTGGAGGCGCCCGTGATCGTCGACATGCCCCGCACGTCCACCGGGGCGATCGCCAAGCGCCTCGTGGACCTGCGCGACTCCGGCGGCGCCGTGGCGCTGGGCCGGGTGCTGACCCTCATCGTCCCCACCGACGACGAGCACGCGGAGGCGGCGATCGCCGCGGCGAACGACGCCAGCCGCGAGCACCCGTGCCGCATCCTCGTCCTCGCGCGCGGCGACGAGCGCGGCACCTCGCGCCTGGACGGCCAGATCCGCGTGGGCGGTGACGCTGGCGCCAGCGAGGTCGTGGTGCTGCGCAGCTACGGCCCGCTCACCGAGCACGGCGCTGCCATGGTCGTCCCGCTGCTGCTGCCCGACGCCCCCGTGGTGGCGTGGTGGCCCGGCGAGCCGCCGGCGGACCCCTCGGCCGACCCGATCGGCGCGATGGCGCAGCGGCGGATCACCGACTCCGCCGCCGCGGCCGACCAGGTGGAGGCCCTGCACCGCCTGGCCGCCTGCCACGCCCCCGGCGACACCGACTTCGCGTGGAGCCGGCTGACCCTGTGGCGCGGCTACCTGGCCGCGGCGCTGGACGCCGACCCCAGCGAGCCGGTCACCGCGGCGACCGTGACCGGCGCCGTGGACAGCCCGAGCACCGAGCTGCTGGCCGGCTGGCTGGCGCTCGCGCTGGACTGCCCGGTCACCCGGGCCCGCACCACGGCGGCCACCGGCATCGTCGGCGTCCGGCTCGAGCGGGCCAGCGGCGCCATCGAGCTCGTGCGACCGGACGGCTCGGTGGCCACGCTCACCCAGCCCGGGCAGCCGGACCGGCGGATCGCCCTGGCGCGGCGCTCCAACACCGACTGCCTGGCCGAGGAGCTGCGCCGGCTCGACCCCGACGACATCTTCGGCGAGGTGGTCGTGAAGGGCCTCCCGGCGCTGGAGGCCGCGCGGTCAGTGCCCCTGGCCGAGGCCGAGCGCACCGGCGACGCCTCCTCCCCCGCCGCGGCGCAGCGCCGTGGCGCGGAGCTGGACGCCCAGGCGGCGCAGGTCGCGGCGGACATCGCCGTGGCCGAGCCCGAGGGCATCGAGCTGGGCGCGGCGCCCACCGCGGCCGGCGCCGAGGGCGAGACGACCCAGGGCCAGCCCGAGCGGTTCGACCGCTCCGGGGAGGCCGGGGTGAGCGCCTCATGAGTCCCGCTCCGGCGCAGGTGGTGGTCCACCCCGACCGCGAGTCCCTCGCGGCGGCGGTGGCCGCCCGCCTGGTCACCCGCATCCTGGACGCCCAGGCCCTGCGGGGGCGGGCCGGTGTCGTGCTCACCGGCGGCACGGTGGGCACCACGGCCCTGGCCCAGCTGGCCGGCTCTCCGGCGGCGCGCGCCGTCGACTGGTCGGCGGTGGACCTGTGGTGGGGCGACGAGCGGTTCCTGCCCTCCGGGGACGCCGACCGCAACGAGACCCAGGCCCGCGCGGCGCTGCTCGACGCGCTCGGGCCCCTGGGGCTGGACCCGGCGCGCGTGCACGCGATGCCGGCCAGCGACGGCCCGGACGGCGACGACCCGGACGCCGCGGCCGCCCGCTACGCCGACGAGCTCGCCCGGGTGGCGCGCGAGGACGGCGTGGGCGGCCCGGTCCCCGTGCTCGACGTGCTCCTGCTGGGCGTCGGACCCGACGGGCACGTGGCCTCCCTGTTCCCCGGCCACCCGGCGGCCCGGCCGGTCTCGGCCGAGGACGAGCGCACGGTCGTGGCTGTCCGCGACGCGCCCAAGCCCCCGCCGACTCGGCTGTCGCTGACCCTGTCGGTCATCACCTCCGCCGAGGAGGTGTGGTGCGTCGTGGACGGCGAGGCCAAGGCCGCCGTCGTCGCCGAGGCCCTCGCGGGCCCGGGCGACCTGCCCTCCAGCCGCGCGGCCGGCGTCCAGCGCACGCTGTGGCTGGTCGACCGCGGGGCGAACAGCCAGCGCTGAGGCCGACGCGGCCCAGCACGCCAGAGGGGCCCGGAACCGTCGCAAGACGGTGCCGGGCCCCTCTGGCGTGCGGTCAGCCGGTCAGCGCAGGGCCTGCTTGGCGCGCACCTTCTCCAGCGCGGTCGCGAGGATCGCCTCGCCGTCGGCGGGGCTGCGCCGCTCCTTCACGTACGCCAGGTGCGTCTTGTACGGCTCGTTGCGCACCGGGGACGGCGGGTTGGCGCGGTCCTGGCCGGCTGGGAAGCCGCAGCGCGGGCAGTCCCAGGTCTCGGGGACGTCGGAGCCGGACTCCTGCGCGAAGCTGGGCTGGGTCTCGTGGCCGTTGGAGCACCAGTAGGACACCCGGCGCCGCGGCGCGGTGTCACCCCGCTCGGCCTCGCCCATGGGGCCGGCGCCCACCCGACTGCCGCGGATCGCGTTGCCACCTGCCACGTGCGTCTCCTCGTGAGGTCTGGGCCCGGCCGCCGACGGCCGGGGTGGTGCGGGGGGGCAGGGGTCAGGCGCCGGTGGGGTCGAAGCGCTCGAGCACGCCGAGCAGCACGACCGTGACCCCCCAGACCACGCTCACCCCGATGGTGATGCGGTTGAGGTTGCGCTCGGCGACCCCCGAGCTGCCGGCGCTGACGGACATGCCGCCGCCGAACATGTCGGAGAGCCCGCCGCCCTTGCCCTTGTGGAGCAGGATCAGGAGGGTCAGGAAGAGGCTGGTCAGGGCCAGCAGCACCTGGAGCGCGATGCGGACTGCGGTGGTCACGGGGCCAGGGTACCGGTCAGGACGCCGTGCCCGGGTGATCCACCTGGTCGGCGTAGCCGCAGATGGCGGCGAACTCCGCGGCGTCCAGGCTGGCTCCGCCGACCAGCGCCCCGTCGACGTCGGGGCGGATCATCAGCGCGGCGACGTTGCTGGCCTTCACCGAACCGCCGTACAGCACCCGCACCGCCTCGGCCGCAGCGGTGCCGTGCAGCTCGGCCAGCCGCGCCCGCAGCGCGGCGCAGACCTCCTGCGCGTCGTCGGGGGTCGCGACCTCCCCGGTGCCGATGGCCCACACCGGCTCGTAGGCGAGCACCACGCGGGGCAGGTCGGCGGCGGCGATGCCGGCGAGGGAGCCCTCCGCCTGGGCGAGCACGTGCGCGACGTGGTCTCCGGCGCGGCGGACCTCCAGGGGCTCGCCGACGCAGACGATCGGGCTCATCCCGGCGGCGAGGACCGCGGCGGCCTTGGCCGCCACGAGGGCGTCGTCCTCGCCGTGGTGCTGGCGCCGCTCGCTGTGGCCGACCGCGACGTAGCGGCAGCCGAGCCGGGCGAGCATGGGGGCCGACACCTCCCCGGTGCGCGCCCCTGACTCCAGGTGGGAGCAGTCCTGGGCGCCGTGGCCCAGCGGCAGGTCGTCGCCGTCCACGAGCACCTGGACGGTGCGCAGGTCGGTGAAGGGCGGCAGGACGACGACCTCGACGGCGCTGTGGTCGTGCTTGGCGTCGGCCAGGGTCCACGCCAGGCGCTGGACCAGCGCCGTCGCCTGGACGTGGTCGACGTTCATCTTCCAGTTGCCGGCCATCAGCGGGGTGCGGGCCATGGGGAGCTCCAAGGGGTGGTCAGTCGAGCACGGACAGGCCCGGCAGGGCCTCGCCCTCCAGGTACTCCAGGCTGGCGCCGCCGCCGGTGGAGATGTGCCCGAAGGCGGAGTCGGCGAAGCCGAGGCTGCGCACGGCGGCCGCGGAGTCGCCGCCGCCGACCACGGTGAGGCCGCCCGCGGTGGTCACCGCGGCCAGGGCCTGCGCCAGGGCGCGGGTGCCCTCGGCGTAGGGCGCCATCTCGAAGGCCCCCATCGGCCCGTTCCAGAAGACGGTGCGGGCGTCGGCGAGGCGCTCGGCGAACAGGGCCGCGGAGCGGGGGCCGATGTCCAGGCCCATCCGGTCCGCGGGGATCGCCTCGACGGGGACGACCTCGTGGTCGGCGTCGGCGGAGAAGGCGGTCGCGGCCACGACGTCGACCGGCAGCACGACCTCGACGCCGCGCTCGGCGGCGGTGGCCAGGTGGCTGCGCACCGTCTCGACCTGGTCGGCCTCCAGCAGGGACTTCCCGACCTCGTGCCCGTGGGCGGCGAGGAAGGTGAAGACCATGCCGCCGCCGATGAGGATCCGGTCGCAGGTGGCCAGCAGGTTCTCGATGACGCCGAGCTTGTCGGAGACCTTCGCGCCGCCCAGGACGACGGCGTAGGGGCGCGCGGGGTCGGTGGTCAGGCGGCGCAGGACGTCCTGCTCGGCGAGCACGAGGCCGCCGGCGGCGTGGGGCAGGCGCTGCGCGACGTCGTAGACGCTGGCCTGCTTGCGGTGCACCACGCCGAAGCCGTCGGAGACGTACAGGTCGGCCAGGGCCGCCAGCTCGTCGGCGAAGGCACCCCGCTCGGCGTCGTCCTCGCTCGTCTCCCCGGCGTTGAAGCGCAGGTTCTCCAGCAGGAGCAGCTCGCCGTCGCCGAGGGCGGCGACAGCCGCCTGCGCGGACGGCCCGACGGTGTCCTCGGCCAGGTGCACGGTGGTGCCGGGCAGCAGCTCGGCCACCCGCTCGCGCACGGGGCGCAGGGAGTACCGGTCCTCCGGCACCCCCTTGGGGCGCCCGAGGTGGGCGCAGACGACGACGCGCGCGCCGGCGTCCAGCAGCCGCTGCCACGTGGGCAGCGACGCGCGGACGCGGCCGTCGTCGGTGATCGTCGTGCCGTCCAGGGGGACGTTGAGGTCGCTGCGCACCAGCACGCGGCGCCCGCGCAGGTCGCCGGCCTCGGCGACCAGGTCGTCGATGGTCCTCATGGTGCGTCGTCCTCCCTGGACGGCTCGTCGATCGTCGTCAGGCGGTGCTGGGGGGCTCAGAGGTCCTTGCCGACCAGGCCGATGAGGTCGACGAGGCGGTTGGAGTAGCCCCACTCGTTGTCGTACCAGCCGACGACCTTGACCTGGTCGCCGATGACCTTGGTGAGCCCGGAGTCGAAGATGCACGACGAGGGGTCGGTGACGATGTCGCTGGAGACGATCGGGTCCTCGGTGTACTTGAGGTAGCCCTTCAGCGGGCCCTCGGCCGCGGCCTTGAGCGCGGCGTTGACCTCCTCGACGGTGGTCTCGCGGCCCACGGTGACGGTGAGGTCGGTGGCCGAGCCGGTCGGGACCGGGACGCGCAGGGCGTAGCCGTCGAGCTTGCCCTTGAGCTCGGGCAGGACCAGCCCGATCGCCTTGGCGGCGCCGGTGGAGGTCGGCACGATGTTGATCGCGGCGGCGCGGGCGCGGCGCAGGTCGGCGTGGGGGGCGTCCTGCAGGTTCTGGTCCTGGGTGTAGGCGTGGATCGTCGTCATGAGGCCGCGCTCGATCCCGAAGGTCTCGTGCAGCACCTTGGCCATCGGCCCGAGGCAGTTCGTCGTGCACGAGGCGTTGGAGATGATGTGGTGGTTCGCCGGGTCGTACTGGTCGTCGTTGACGCCCATGACGACCGTGAAGTCCTCGTTCTTGGCGGGCGCCGAGATGATGACCTTCTTGGCCCCGGCGTCCAGGTGCGCCTTCGCCCTGGTGGCGTCGGTGAAGATGCCGGTGGACTCCACGACGACGTCCGCGCCGAGCTCGCCCCAGGGCAGCGCGGCGGGGTCGCGCTCGGCGAGCGCCTTGAAGCTCTTGCCGTTCACGCTGATCTCGTCGCCGCTGGTGCTCACGCCCTCGAGCCGGCCCAGGACCGAGTCGTAGGCGAGCAGGTGGGCGAGGGTGGCGTTGCTCGTGAGGTCGTTGACGCCGACCACCTCGATGTCGGCGCCGGAGGCCTGCACGGCCCGGAAGAAGTTGCGGCCGATGCGGCCGAAGCCGTTGATGCCCACGCGGATCGTCACGACGGTGCCTCCTGGTGCTCCGGTGCGGCCGTCCGGCCGCGGTGGTGGCTGGTGCTGGTCGAACCCTAGGGGATCACCCGGACAGCCCTCACGCGCGTCCACCTGGTGGACGGCCGTCTCACGCGTCGAGCATGTCCGGGGTCAGGTTGGCGTCGGTGCCGGCGATGCCGAGCTCGGACGCGCGGCGGTCGGCCATGGCAAGCAGGCGGCGGATCCGGCCCGCCACGGCGTCCTTGGACATCGGCGGCTCGGCCAGGGCGCCCAGCTCCTCCAGGGAGGCCTGCTTGTGCGCCAGGCGCAGCGCTCCGGCGACCTTCAGGTGGTCGGGGGCCTCGTCGCCGAGGATCTCCAGCGCCCGCTCGACGCGGCTGCCGGCGGCCACCGCGGCGCGGGCGGAGCGGCGCAGGTTGGCGTCGTCGAAGTTGGCCAGGCGGTTCGCGGTCGCCCGCACCTCCCGGCGCATGCGCCGCTCCTCCCAGACCATGACGGCGTCGTGGGCGCCCAGGCGGGTCAGCAGCGCGCCGATGGCGTCGCCGTCGCGGATGACCACGCGGTCGACGCCGCGGACGTCGCGGGCCTTGGCGCTGATCTGCAGGCGGCGGGCGGCGCCGACCAGGGCCAGGGCGGCCTCGGGGCCGGGGCAGGTGACCTCCAGGGAGGAGGACCGGCCGGGCTCGGTGAGGGAGCCGTGGGCGAGGAAGGCCCCGCGCCAGGCGGCCTCGGCGTCGCAGGCCGCGCCGGAGACGACGTGCGGCGGCAGGCCGCGGACGGGGCGGCCGCGCTGGTCGAGCAGGCCGGTCTGGCGGGCGAGGTTCTCGCCGTCGCGCACGACCCGCACCACGTAGCGGGAGCCGCGGCGCAGCCCTCCCCCGGCGACGACCAGCACCTCGCTGGCCGCGCCGTAGACCTCCGCGAGGTCGCGGCGCAGCCGCCGGGCGGCCGCGCCGGTGTCCAGCTCGGCCTCCACGACCACGCGCCCGGAGACGATGTGCAGCCCTCCGGCGAACCTCAGCAGCGAGGAGACCTCCGCCTTGCGGCAGCAGGAGCGCTGCACCGGGAGACGACTCAGCTCGTCCTTGACCTGCGCCGTCAGTGCCATGCCGTCCATGGTGCCACCGGCGACACGCCGGGATGGGCGACTCGCGGAGATCCGACGACGCGCCGAGCGGCTCTGGTAGAGCGCGTCGCCCGCGGCGCCCTCCCCCGCGGGCGTCTCGCTGCTGGTCAGCGCCCCGCGGGCCGCCGCCGGCGCGGGGGCGCGACGTCGCCGAGGACGCCGTCGAAGACGTCGCGGAACGCCGCCGCCAGGCGCAGCGGGTCGTGCTCGGGGGCCCCGGAGCGCCCGACCTGGCGCAGGACCAGGCGCGCGCCGAGCACCTCGACGGCCCGCGTGAGGTCGTCGACGTCCTCGACCGCGCTCGGGTCGGCCAGGACGGCGTCCAGGCGGAGGCCCGGAGCGTGGGCCGCGAGGGCCCGCACGTGGTCGGCGGCCGACATCCCGCTGGCCTCGCCGTCCTCGGCCGCGAGGTTGAGCACGAGGCAGCGGCGGGCCGGGGTGGCCAGCAGCGCGGCGGCGAGGTCGGGCACGAGCAGGTGCGGGATGACGCTGGTGAACCACGAGCCGGGGCCGAGCACGACCCAGTCGGCGGCGCCCACGGCCTCCAGCGCCTCCGGGCGCGCCGGGGGGTCCGGCGGCAGCAGCCGGACGCCGACCACGTCGCCCTCGGTGGTGGCCACGGCCACCTGCCCGCGGACGACGTCGCGCTGCGCCGGGTCGGCGTGCAGGCCCACGACGTCGGCCTCGATGGCCAGCGGCACCGAGGACATCGGGAGGACGCGGCCCCGGGCGCCCAGGAGCTGGCCGACCAGGTCGAGCCCGGCGACGGCGTCCCCGACCTGCTCCCACAGCGCGACGATGAGCAGGTTCCCGACCGCGTGGTCGTCCAGGCCGCCGTCGCTGGTGAAGCGGTGCTGCAGGACGTCGCGCCACGTGCGGCCCCACTCGGTGTCGTCGCACAGCGCCGACAGGGCCATCCGCAGGTCGCCGGGCGGCAGGACGCCGAGCTCGGCGCGCAGGCGGCCGCTGGAGCCGCCGTCGTCGGCCACGGTGACCACCGCGGTCAGGCGCTCGGACAGGTGGCGCAGCGCGGTGAGGGTGGCGGCCAGGCCGTGCCCGCCGCCGAGGGCGACCACCGCCGGGCCGGCCTGGGCTGCCGGGCCGCCGGCGCGGGCTCGCCGCAGGGGGCCGGTGCGCTGGCTCACTCCCGGCCCACGTCGCGGTGCGCGACGCGGACGGCCGGGCCGTGCTCGCCGCCGGCCTCGCGCAGCCGGGCCGCGAGCGCCTCGGACATGGCGACCGAGCGGTGCTTCCCCCCGGTGCAGCCGATCGCGATGGTCGCGTAGCGGCGGTTCTCGCGCGTGTAGCCGGCGATGACGGGCTCCAGGGCGGAGGCGTAGCGGTCGAGGAACTCCTCCGCGCCGTCCTGGCCGAGCACGTACTCGCTGACGTCGGCGTCCTTGCCGGTGTGCGGGCGCAGCGCGGGGACCCAGTGCGGGTTGGGCAGGAAGCGGACGTCGACGACGTGGTCGGCGTCGGTCGGCAGCCCGTACTTGAAGCCGAAGGAGACCAGAGTCAGGCGCAGGCGGGTGCGGTCGACCTCGCCGAAGCGGTCGGTGACGGTCGCGGCGAGCTGGTGGACGTTGCGGTCGCTGGTGTCGATGACGATGTCCGCGGCGGCCCGCAGGTCGCCCAACAGGTTGCGCTCGGTGACGATGCCGTCGAGCACCCGGCCGTCGCCCTGCAGCGGGTGCGGGCGGCGCACGGACTCGAAGCGGCGCACCAGCGCGGCGTCGGAGGCCTCCAGGAAGAGCACCCGGTGGCGCACGCCCCGCTCCTCCAGGCCGCTCAGGGCGGCGAACAGGTCGGCGGAGAAGCCGCGCCCGCGCACGTCGAGGACGACCGCGACCTTCGGCACCGTGTCGGCGGCGCTGGCCGCCAGCTGCGACAGCGGCGCGAGCATCTGCGGGGGCAGGTTGTCGACGACGTACCAGCCCAGGTCCTCCAGGACGTGGGCGGCGGTCGAGCGCCCTGCGCCGGACAGGCCCGTGATGACGAGCAGCTCCGCGCCCTCGCTCGGGGTGGACGCCGCTGCTTCGGTCTCGCTCACGCGCCCATCGTGCCAGGGGCCGCGGGCGTGGGGCGCGGCCAGCGCCGGTGCGCCGCTCACCGCCACCGCAGTGCCACAGCGTCACCTCTTGTTCACCTCAAGTGATGGACACTTTCACGGAGGGTGCCTACGGTCCTGCCGTCCGCATGCCTGTCCGGAAGGACCCCTTCGTGCCCCTTCGTCCTGGGATCGCCCGCTGCGCCGTGCTCGGCACCGCAGCCGCCTCCCTCACCGCCTTCGGCCTCCCCGCCACCGCAGCTCTCGCGGCGCCGCCGACGGCGCCGTTCATCTCCGAGCCGGTACCAGCTCTGCGGGCCTGTCCGTCGTCCTCTACAACGGCGGCAACGGGACGGTGTACGACACCGACGCGCTGCCCGCCGTGACCGCTCCGGCGGACTCTCCCGCCGTCGCGGTCGTCGACTACCCGGCCAACGGCATCCAGAACGGCGCCCCGGACGGCGTGGCGCTCGTCGACGCGGAGGGCGTGGTGGTCGAGTTCCTCTCCTACGAGGGCGCGCTCACGGCGTCGAACGGCCCGGCCGCCGGCTCCACCAGCACCGACATCGGCGTCAGCGAGGCCGGCACCGAACCGGCCGGCCAGTCGCTGTCCCGCAGCTACGACGCCGGCACCGACGCCCTCGTCTGGTCCGGCCCGGCCGCTGCCACCAGGGGCTCGGTCAACGGCGCCGCTCCCGGCCCGGTCGAGCCGCCGCCGGCCGACGGCGAGGTCTGCGACGTCCCCGTGACGAACGAGATCGGCGACGTCCAGGGCACCGGGGCGACGACCCCGCTGGCCGGCTCCACGGTCACCGTGGAGGGCGTCGTCGTCGGCGACGTCCCGGGTCTGTCGGGCTTCTACCTGCAGGACGCCGACGGCGACGGGAACGCCGCGACCTCCGACGGCGTCTTCGTCTTCTCCGAGGTCGCGGTGGACCTCGGGGACACGGTCGCCGTCACCGGTGCGGCCGAGGAGTACTTCGGGCAGACCCAGGTCCGCGCCGAGGGCCGGGTCGGCGTCTGCGCCGACGGCACGGTCGCGGACCTGCCCGCGCCGGCCGCGCTCGACCTGCCGGCCGACGACGACGCCCGCGAGCAGCTCGAGGGCATGCGCGTCGCGCCGGCGGACACCCTCACCGTCAGCGAGGTCTACGACCTCACCAGCTTCGGCGAGCTGACCCTCTCCGAGGGCGGCCTGCTGGTGCAGCCGACCGAGCTGGCCCGGCCGGGCGCGGAGGCGGAGGCGATCGCGGCGGAGAACGCGCGGCGCAGCATCACCCTCGACGACGCCCGCAGCAGCCGGGTCACCGTGGAGACCGCCCCGTACCTGACGCCGGCCACGCCGGTCCGGGTCGGCGACGAGCTGTCCTTCACCGAGCCGCTCGTGCTCGGCTACGGGTTCGACGCCTGGCGCCTGCAGCCGGCCGACGGCGCCGCGGACGGCGTCTTCGCCCCGCAGAACACCCGGCCGGCCGCGCCGGGCGAGGTGGGCGGTAACGTCCAGGTCGGCGCGTTCAACGTGCTCAACTACTTCCTCACCATCGGCGGCGTGGGCCGCGGCGCCACCAGCCAGGCAGAGCTCGAGGAGCAGGCCGGCAAGATCGTGCCGGCGATCAACGCCCTCGGCGCCGACGTGGTGACCCTGATGGAGATCGAGGACACCGACTCCACCGGGCTGACGCCGGGGAACGCCGACACCGCGCTGGCCGACCTGGTGCGCCGGCTGAACGCCGACGCCGGCTCCGAGACGTGGGCCTTCGTCCCGTTCCCGCAGGAGCTGTACGCCGTCGACCGCGACGTCATCCGCAACGCGATCATCTACCAGCCCGCCGTCGTCACGCCCGTGGGTGCTTCGGTCGGCCTGGTCGACGAGGCCGCCTTCGACAACGCCCGCGAGCCGATCGCTCAGACCTTCACCAAGGACGGCGACGCCTTCACCGTGGTCGCCAACCACTTCAAGTCCAAGGGCGGCACCGGCACCGGCGACAACGCCGACACGGGGCAGGGCTCCTTCAACGCCGACCGCGTCCAGCAGGCGCACTCGCTGGCGGCCTTCGCCGAGCGGCTGCGCACGCAGACCAGCGACCCCGACGTGCTGCTGATGGGCGACTTCAACGCCTACACGCAGGAGGACCCGATCGAGGCCCTGCGCACCGAGGGCTTCGTCGACCTCGGCGAGCGGTTCGACGCGGGCCGCTACAGCTACGTCTTCGACGCGCTGTCCGGCTCGCTGGACCACGCGCTGGCCACCGAGGAGCTGACCGAGAAGGTCACCGACCTGGTGCACTGGAACATCAACTCGGTGGAGTCCTTCGCCTACCAGTACACGGGCGACCCCGAGCTGTACGCGGCGGACCCCTACCGCTCCAGCGACCACGACCCGCTGCTGCTGGGGATCGACCTGCGCGAGGTCGTCGCGGAGCCCGAGCCGGTGGTGTGCCACGGCCTGGTCCCCACCATCACCGGGACGCCCGGGGACGACGTCCTGCGCGGCACCAACGGCCGTGACGTGATCATGGGCCTCGGCGGGAACGACACCATCGCCGGCGGCAACGGCGACGACGTCATCTGCGGCGGTGACGGCACTGACGTCCTCGACGGCGGCAACGGCGACGACGTGCTCCTCGGCGGGGCCGGGGACGACGTCCTCCGCGGCGCCAACGGCTCTGACGCGCTCGTCGGCGGGTCGGGGACCGACCGGCTCGACCAGGGCCGCGGCAAGGGCACCGAGGACCAGGGCGGCGCCGACTCCTGAGCCCCGGGCGGCCGGCAGCCTGAGCCACGGGCTGCCGGCCGCGCTCCGGCGTCAGCCCGCGGGCAGCACGCCGAAGGCGGTGGCGAGGTGCTCGATCTTGCGGGCGCGGGCGAGGCGGGGCAGGTCGCTGCCGTCGCGGACGACCCGGCCGTTGGCCTCGAAGTCGGCGAGGAAGTCGCGGGCCCAGGTGACGTCGGAGGGGGTCGGGCTGATCACCTCGTTGATCACCGACACCTGCTCGACCTTCAGGCACAGCTTGCCGGTCAGGCCCAGGGCGACGGTGGTCGCGGACTGCTCGCGCAGCACCGAGTGGCTGGTGCCCACCGTGGGCCCGTCGATCGGGCCGGGCAGCCCACCGATCCGGCTGGCGATGACCAGGCGCGAGCGCGGGTAGGCCATGGCGAGGTCGTCGGCGCTGGTGCCGGTGTCGCGGCGGTAGTCCCCGCTGCCGAACGCCAGGCGGAAGGCGCCCCGGGCGCGGGCGATGGAGACGGCCTCCTCGATGCCGATCGCGGACTCGATCAGCGCGAGCACGGGCAGCGAGCCGCCGAGGCGGTCGAAGGTCTCGGTGACGTGCTCGGCGGACTCGGTCTTGGCGAGCATGACGCCGTCCAGGCCGGGCGCGCCGGCGAGGTCGGTGACGTCGTCCTTCCAGAACTGCGTGGAGTGGTCGTTGATCCGGACCCAGGCGCGGTTGCCGCGGGCCAGCCAGTCCAGGACGTCGGTGCGCGCCTGACCCTTGTGCGAGGGGTCGACGGCGTCCTCCAGGTCGAGCACCACCTGGTCCGCGCGCGAGCGGCGCGCCGGGTCGAACGACTCGGGCCGGGCGGCGTTGACGAGCAGCCACGAGCGGGCGATGTC
>Ga0210040_10001380_pt1 | contig 36935 bp, 30 predicted proteins | sample CryGeyCG12114_NA_FD_185462 | JGI IMG/M metagenome (GOLD analysis project Ga0210040, IMG submission 185462) | Groundwater microbial communities from aquifer - Crystal Geyser CG19_WC_8/21/14_NA (SPAdes) (version 2) | ecosystem: Environmental > Aquatic > Deep subsurface > Groundwater | place: USA... | reverse complement strand
CTGTTCGAGGCAACCCGCGCCCTCACCGCCGACGCCGGCCTGCCCGCCTATGAAACCTCCAACCACGCGGCGGCGGGCGCGCAGAGCCGCCACAACCTCGCCTATTGGCGCTATCGCGACTACGCCGGCATCGGCCCCGGCGCGCACGGCCGCCGCCACGGCACCGCCAGCCTGCGCCGCAAGAAGCCCGAAAACTGGCTCGCGGCGGTGGCCCGCAACGGCCACGGCATCGAAAGTGAGGAAGCGCTGGACCCGCGCACCCAAGCGGTGGAAGCGGTGCTGATGGGGCTGCGGCTCACCGAAGGCATCGACCTCGACCGCATCGCCGCGCTCGCCGGGGGGCGCGCGCCGCTAGCCCCGCGCGCGGTGGAACAGCTGGCGGCGCAGGGCCTGCTCGCCCGCGATGGCACGCGGTTGCGCGTCACGGAGGCCGGCGCGCTGCTGCTCGACGCCATCCTCCCCGCCATCGTCACTGCAGCCGAGGAGCCTGCGACCGCAGGCTCCTGACGCCGGGCCTCAGCGGAAGGTGGCCGGCGCGGGGGAGACGGTGACGGTGGTGCCGCCCCTGATCTCCTGCACCTCCAGCGCCCGCTCGGCGACATTGTCGCGGCCAAAGCGGAACGCGCCGTCGATGCCGGCAAAGCCGCCGGCATCGCGCAGCCGTGCTTCGGGGAACGGCTCGCCCACGGGCCAGTCGCGCGCGATGCGGATGGTCAGCAGCACCGCGTCATAGCCGAGGCTCGACAGCCGATAAGGCGCGGTGCCGAAACGCGCACGGTACTTGGCCGCATATTGCCGGTACAGCGTGTCCGACACGCTGGCGAACCAGGCACCCGCCAGCGCGGGCTTCGCGGCGATGCCGCTTTCCGAATTCCACAGCTCGGTGCCCAGCACGTGCGTGCCCGCGCTGCTCCGGCGCACCAGCGGCGCCGCCACCGCGGCATTGTTGCCTGAATCGGCGATCAGCACCGCGCCGTAGGGGGCCTTGGCCGCCAGCCGCGTCACCGCCGGCCCCACCGCACCGCGCGCGTAGGTCTGCAAGGACACCACCTGCCCGCCCGCGCCTTCCACGGAGCGGAGAAACGCTGTCGACGCGCGCTCGCCATAAAGGCCGTTCGGCACCAACCCGGCAAAGGTCGTCACGCCGCGCCCCTTGGCGAACTCCACCACCCGCTCGATCGACTGCGCCGGGGCATAGCCGAGCAGATAGGCGCCGTTGCCCGCAACGCCCGCGTCGTTGGAGAAGCTCAGCACCGGCACATGCGCCGCCCGGGCGATCGGCGTCACGCTGCGCACGTCCTCGGCGAGCAACGGCCCTAGGATCAGCTGCGCGCCCTCGTCCAGCGCACGGCGGGCAGCGGCGGCAGCGCCACCGGCGGTGTCATAGCTGGTGATCCGCACGCTTTTGGTGTTGGTGTCGAGCAAAGCCAGCTGCGTGGCGTTGGCGAGCGAGCGGCCGACGCCGGCATTGGCGCCCGACAGCGGCACCAGCAAGGCCACCCGGTTGCGCTCGGCATCGCGCGGAATGCCTGCCTCCACGCCGCGCTCGACCGGCGGCCGCACCACGCGCGGCGGCGGTGGCGTCACCGCGGCCGGCGGCGGCGGCGTCGGCTGGCGCGGCACCAGTGTCTGGCACGCGCCCAGCAGCGCGCTCGCCGCCAGCATCGTCCCCCACGAGGCAAGCCGTCGCCAGCCGCCCCGTTGCATAGCCTTCGCTGCCTCTGCCATGACCCCTCCGATGAATGCTCTCGATCCAGGCCTGTACATCGTCGCGACGCCGATCGGCAATCTCGGTGACCTGTCGCCCCGCGCGGCGGACATCCTGACCCGCGCCGACGTGATCGCGGTGGAGGACAGCCGCGTCACGGCGGGGCTGCTGCGGCACATCGGCATCAAGCGGCCGATGATCCCCTATCATGACCACAATGCCGAAGGGGTGCGCCCCGGCCTCGTCGCGCGGATGGGCGGCGAGGCGGTGGCGCTGGTGTCGGACGCGGGCACGCCGCTGATCTCCGATCCCGGCTTCAAGCTGGTGCGCGACGCGCGCGCGGCGGGGCATCTGGTGGTGACGATCCCCGGCCCCTGCGCGGCAATCGCCGCGCTGACGCTCGCGGGCCTTCCCACCGACCGCTTCCTGTATCTCGGCTTCCTGCCGCCCAAGGCGGCCGCGCGGGCCGAAGCGATCGCGGAGGTGGCGGGCGTGCGCGCGACGCTCGTTCTGTACGAATCGGGCCCGCGCCTTGGCCCCTGCCTCGCCGCGCTGGCCGACGGCCTCGGCGACCGCGAGGCGGCGGTCGCGCGCGAGATCACCAAGCGCTTCGAGGAGGCCGTCACCGGCACGCTCTCCGCCCTCGCCGGCCGCTATGCCGAGGCACCGCCCAAGGGCGAGATCGTGATCGTGGTGGCGCCGCCCGGCGAGGCGCCTCCCGCCACCGAGGAAGATGCCAACGCCGCGCTCGCCGAAGCGCTCACCCGCCTGCCCCCGTCCAAGGCGGCAGGCGAAGTCGCCAAGCGCTTGGGGCTCGACCGCCGCGCGCTCTACGCCCGCGCCATGGCGCTGAAGCCGTGAGGGCGAGGAACGCGGGCCAGCGCCGCGCCGCCGAAGCCGCCGGCCGGCGTGGCGAGCGGCTGGCCGGATGGTGGCTCCGGCTCAAGGGCTGGCAGATCCTCGACCGGCGAGTGCGCACGCCGGCGGGCGAGGTCGACCTGGTGGCGCGGCGGGGGTCGCTGGTGGCGTTCGTGGAAGTGAAGACGCGCGCCACGGCGGCCGAACTCGACTTCGCCATCGACGAACGCCGCCTCGCCCGCGTCGCCGCCGCGGCCGAACTGCTGATGGCGCGCTACGCCGGTTCGGGCGACGACATCCGTGTGGACGTCATCCTGCTCGCGCCGGGCACCCGCCCGCGCCACATCGAGAATGCGTGGATCGTTTAAGATCGGGATCAGGTGACTTTCGCGTCCGGCAGCACTAATTCCCGTTCGTGCTGAGCTTGTCGAAGCACGTGCCACCAGCGGCTCCCCCGCGACACGCCCCCTTCGGCGAAGCTCAGGACGGCTTCGACGTGCTCAGGGCGAACGGAGATTATTGTGACCCTCACCGTCGCCGTCCAGATGGACCCGCTCCCCGGCATCAACATCGCCGGCGATTCCAGCTTCGCGCTGATGCTCGCGGCGCAGGCGCGCGGCCACCGGCTGTTCCACTACCTCGCCGAGGACATCAACTACGCGAACGGCCGCGTCTGGGCGAAGGCGCACCCCGTCACCGTGCAGCGGGTGGAGGGCGACCACTTCACCTTGGGCGCGCCGGTGTCGCTCGACCTCGGCGAAGAGGCAGACGTGGTACTGATGCGCCAGGACCCGCCTTTCGACCTCGGCTACATCACCGCCACGCACCTCTTGGAGCGGATCGCCGACAGGACGCTGGTGGTTAACGATCCGGCCAGCGTCCGCAACGCGCCCGAAAAGGTGTTCGTGCTCGACTATCCCCAGTTCATGCCGCCGACGCTGGTCACCCGCAGCCTCGACGAAGCGCGGCGCTTCCTCAGCCAGCACGGCGCGATCGTGGTGAAGCCGCTCCACGGCAACGGCGGCAAGGCGATCTTCAAGGTGGAACGCGACGGCCTCAACTTGTCCGCGCTCTTCGAAGTGTTCAACCAGACCTGGCGCGAGCCGCACATGGTGCAGGCGTTCCTCCCCGCCGTGGCGCAGGGCGACAAGCGCATCGTGCTGGTCGACGGCGACGTGGCGGGCGCGATCAACCGCCTGCCTGGCGAAGGCGAGATCCGCTCCAACCTCGCCGTCGGCGGCTCGGCGGTGAAGACCGACCTCACGCCCCGCGAGCAGGAGATCTGCGCGGTGCTCGGCCCCGAGCTCAAGGCTCGCGGCCTGCTGTTCGTCGGCATCGACGTGATCGGCGGCGAGTGGCTGACGGAGATCAACGTCACCTCCCCCACCGGCATCGTCGCCATCGAACGCTTCGACGGCACCGACGTCGCTGGCATGATCTGGGACGCGATCGAGGCGAGGGTCGCGGCGCGGGGGTGAGTGGCGGCTGTCGCCCGATTGCGGACATGCACCCGCCGCCGCTGGCAGGCGCGCGGGAGAACCCGCTGTCCTACATCGCGCAAGCCTGTCAGCCTTGGGCCATGCTCCGCCTGTCGCTCACACCCGCCCCGCCGCCTCGATCAGCCGCCTCCCTACCGACGCGCCGCCGCTTTTTCGCATCACGCGGTTCGCCCCGCGCGTGCGTTCGCGATGAGCGTGTGACCTTTGTGACCTTTCACGCCCGCGGGTGAGCGTTGCGATAGACGTCGAGCAGGTGCGCGGCATCGACCGCGGTGTAGATCTGCGTCGAGCTGAGGCTCGCATGGCCGAGCAGCTCCTGCAGCGCGCGCAGGTCGGCGCCGCGGCCCAGCAGGTGCGTGGCGAAGCTGTGGCGCAGCGCATGCGGTGTCGCCCGCGCGTCCAGCCCCAGCCGCCCCCGCGCCGCCTGCACCGACCGGCGCACCACGCCCGATGCCAGCGGTCCGCCCTTGGCGCCGCGGAACAGCGGTTCGTCGCGGGTGATCGCCCATGGCGTCTGCGCGACATAGGCCTCGATCGCGCTGCGCACCTGCGGCAGCAGCGGCACCAGCCGCGTCTTGGCGCGCTTGCCGGTGACGGACAGTGTTGGGCCCAGCGGCAGCGCCGCGCCGGTCAGCGCCACCGCCTCGCCGATCCTGAGGCCGCCGCCATAAAGCAGCAACAGCACCGCCCAGTCGCGCGCGCCGATCCATGGCTCAGCCGCATCCTCCGCGACCTCGCCGGCCAGCGCCACCGCGTCGGCGGGCGACATCGGCCGCGGCACGCCCTTCTTCACCCGCGGCCCCCGCAGACGTGCTGGCGGCGCGCCCCTGCCCGTCCCACTCCCTGCCCAGGCGAGGAAGCCGCGCACCGCCGACAGCTCACGCGCGGCGGAGGCATTGCCCAGCCCCTCGGCACGGCGGTGCGCCAGAAACGCACGCAGGTCGGCCGTGCCGATTCGCCCCAGCGCGTTGCGCTCCACCCGCTCGCCCCAATGCTGCTGGAGAAAGCCGATCAGCCTGCCCGCCGTCGCCACATAAGCGCGCACCGTATGCGCCGACCGCCGCCGATCGCGCGCCAGATGCGCCGCCCATTCGCCAACCAGATATTCCTCGCTCATCCCTCCTTCTGTGCGCTCGCCGAACGCAGGCGGCAAAGAATATTAACCGAATTGGAGCAAGCACGGCATCGATGCCGCAGCACGTTCAAACCCGCGCCGAACTCGACGAAGCGCGCCGGCTGGCCGCCTTGAACGTGCTCGCCCTGCTCGACGAGGCGCCGCAAAAGGAATTCGACGCGCTGGTGGCGCTGACCGCCAGCCTGCTTTCCGCACCGGACGCGATGCTGACGCTGATCGACAAGGATCGGCAGTGGGTCAAGGCGCAGACCGGCAACGCGCCCAACGGCGTGCCCCGCGAACTCACCCTGTGCGACCACACCATCCGCGGCACCGAGCCGCTGGTGATCGAGGACACCCGGGCGGACCCGCGCTTTGCCGACAGTCCCTGGGTCACCGCGGCAGAAGGCGTTCGCTTCTATGCGGGGGTGCCGATCCATGCCCGCGACCCGGACGGAAAGATGCAGCCGATCGGCGCCTTGTGCGTCACCGACCGCTCGCCGCGCCGGCTGTCGCCCACCGAATACGGCACGCTGCTCCACGTCGCCACCTTGGCCGAAGCGATGATCGCCGCGCGTGCCACTGCGCTGAAGGCGATCGACATCGCCCGTCAGGCAGAGCATCTCGCCACTTATCTCGCCGAGCAGGACCGTACCTTTCGCCAGGCGGAGCGCATCGCCATGATCGGCTCGTGGCGGCTGTCGCTGGTCGACGAAAGCGTGGAATGGTCGGACGGTGTGTCACGCATTCACGGCCTGCCGCCGGGACAGGTGCCGACGCTCAGCCAGGCGCTGGATTTCTATCCGGTGGAAGCGCGCGCGCGGATCAGCGCCAAGTTGGCGCGCACCATTGAAAGCGGCGAGCCCTTCGACTTCGAAGAGGATTTCCTGACCGCGACCGGCAATCTGCGGCGCGTGCGGTCGCAGGCTCAGGTGGAATATGGCGGGGGCAAGCCGATCGCCCTGATCGGGGTGTTTCAGGACATCACCGATCGGCACGCCCTGGAAACCGCGCTGCGCCGCACCGCCGACACGGACGCCCTCACCTCACTCGCCAACCGCGCAGCGTTCGACCGCGAGCTGGAAAGCGCCATCGCCCGCGCCAAACGCGACAACACGCCGCTGATGATGCTGATCGTCGACCTGGATGGTTTCAAGGCGATCAACGACACGTTCGGCCACATGGCGGGCGACGACGTGCTGCGATCGGTCGGCAATGCCTTGCGCGCCAGCTGGTTGCGCGGCAGCTTCGCCGCACGGCTCGGCGGCGACGAGTTCGCCGTGCTAATCGAACATCCGGAACTGATCGAGTGGCCGGCGATGGTCGGCGAACGGCTTGAAGTCTCGTTGCGGCAGACGGTGCAGATCGGCACAGAGACGCTGGCGACTGCCGGCACGGTCGGCTGGGCGATCCTGGACGAGCATTGCACCACGGCCCGCGACTTCGTGCACCGGGTCGACAGCATAATGTACGCGGCCAAGCGGGCCCGCACCGGCGATCCGGTCGCCGGGGACCGCCGCGCGCGTGGCCGCCGCGCCGGCGATTCCCCCGGCGACGCGCCCCCGCGGCGCGGGCCGCCGCCGCTGGAAGGCGCGTTCCGTAGCGACGGCGAGCCGGTGCCGGAGCGGGATGGGGACCGTCTAACCCGTCGGCGCAGCGCCGCCTGACCTGCGCGCTGCTTGAGCCCGGGCCTGATCGCAAACGGTTCACGCCGAGCCGCTGACACCCCATATATCCCGGCAGCATGCAGCGTGCCCGCGTCCTTCTTCTCAACGCCGCCCTGGGGCCGCTCGACTACCGCGTGCCATCGGAGATGACGGTGGAGCCCGGTTCGATCGTTGTCGCACCGCTGGGCCCGCGCCAGTTGCTCGGCGTCGTCTGGGAGCCGGACGCGCTGCCATCGGACGCCGAGGTCGGCGACAACCGGCTGCGCAACCTCCTCGCCGTTGCCGACGTGCCACCGCTGCGCCCGGCGCTGAGGCGGCTGGTGGAGTGGACGGCGAGCTACTACCTCGCGCCGCCGGCTTCCGTGCTGCGCATGACGCTCGCCTCCACCTCCGCCCTCGAAGGCGCGCGCACGGCCCTGGAGTATCGCGCCACCGGCACGGCGCCCCCCCGCCTGACGCCGCAGCGGGCGCAGGCGCTGGAGCGGATCGGCGACCGGCAGGGGCTGGTGCGCGAACTCGCGGGGCTCGCCGGCGTTTCCGACGCGGTGATCCGCGGCTTATGCAAAGCCGGGGCGCTGGAGGCGGTCGAAGTCGACATCGACAGCCCGTTCCCGGTGCCCGACCCCGCCTTTGCGCCGCCGCGCCTCGCGGAGGATCAGCAGGCGGCGGCCAACACGCTGGCGGCCGCGGTCGACGCGCGCGCCTTTGGCCCGACGTTGCTCGACGGCGTCACCGGATCGGGCAAGACCGAAGTGTATTTCGAAGCGGTCGCGGCGGCGTTGCGCCAAGGGCGCCAGACGCTGGTGCTGCTTCCCGAGATCGCGCTTACCGAGCCGTTCCTCAAGCGCTTTGCCGAACGCTTCGGCTGCGAGCCGGTGGCGTGGCATTCGGGCCTGCGCTCTACCCAGCGCCGCCGCGCCTGGCGCGCGATCGCCAGCGGCGAGGCGCTGGTCACCGTGGGCGCGCGGTCGGCGCTGTTCCTGCCGTATCGCAACCTCGGCCTGATCGTCGTCGACGAGGCGCATGAAACCAGCTTCAAGCAGGAGGAAGGCGTCCATTACCACGCCCGCGACGTGGCGGTGATGCGCGGCAAGTTCGAAGGGTGTCCGGTGATCCTCGCCTCCGCGACCCCGGCGATCGAGACCCGTCAACAGGTGGAGATCGGCCGCTATGCCGAACTCCGCCTGCCCGGCCGTTACGGTGCGGCGGAGATGCCCGACATCGAGGCGATCGACCTGATCAAGGAACCGCCGCCGCGCGGGCGCTGGCTGGCGCCGCGGCTGGTCGCCGCGCTCGGCGACCGGCTCGATCGGGGCGAGCAGTCGCTGCTGTTCCTCAACCGCCGCGGCTATGCGCCGCTGACGCTGTGCCGGACCTGCGGGCACCGTTTCCAGTGCCCCAATTGCACCGCCTGGATGGTCGAGCACCGCCTCGTCCGCCGCCTCGCCTGCCATCATTGCGGCCATGTCGAGCCGACGCCGCGCGTCTGTCCGGAGTGCCAGAACGAGGACACGCTGGTGCCTTGCGGGCCCGGGGTGGAACGCATCGCCGACGAGGTCGCGGCGCTGTTTCCCGCCGCGCGGGTCGCGGTGGTCACCTCCGACACCATCTGGTCGCCCGCCAAGGCGGCGGAGTTCGTCGGCCGCATGGAGGCGGGCGACATCGACATCGTCGTCGGCACGCAGCTGGTGACCAAGGGATACCATTTCCCCAATCTGACGCTGGTTGGCGTCGTCGATGCCGATCTCGGGCTCGAAGGCGGCGACCTGCGCGCGGCGGAGCGCACCTTTCAGCAGATTCGCCAGGTGTCCGGCCGCGCCGGGCGCGGCGAAAAGCCTGGCCACGTCTTTATCCAGACGCATAGCCCCAAGGCGCAGGTGATGCAGGCGCTGATCACCGGCGATAGCGAGGCTTTCTACGAGGCGGAGACGGAGGCCCGGCGCGAGGCCGGCGCACCGCCCTTCGGCCGCTATGCCGCGATCGTGGTGTCATCGGAGGAACAGCCCGCCGCACACGACATCGCGCGGCTGATCGGTCGTTCGGCGCCTGAGGTGGAGGGGATGGCGGTATATGGCCCCGCCCCTGCGCCGCTCGCCATGCTGCGCGGCCGCCACCGCTATCGCCTGCTGGTCCACGCCCGCCGCGCGCTCGACGTGCAGGACGTGATCCGCGACTGGCTCGGCGCGCTCGACTGGCCCGCCAAGGTGCGGATAGCGGTGGACGTCGATCCCTATAATTTCCTTTGAGGCAGCAGCGCTCACCGCTTGTTCTGCCCCCGCGCCGCTTGCTAGCCTGCCTCATCAGAGGGGGGCTCGTGTTTCGCAAACTGTTGATCGCGGCTGTCGGGTCGTTGCTGGCCAGCACTGCCGCGCAGGCCGGCTGGTACCAAGCCAGTTCAAAGCACTTCGTCGTCTACGCCAACGACTCGCTGACCAACGTCAAGGACTTCACCGAACGGCTGGAGCGTTTCGACAAGGCGATCCGCGTCTGGCATGTCGCGCCGGAGGATCCACGCGGGCCGTCCGCGCGCGTCACCATCTTCGTGGTCAACGACGTCAGCGACATCCAGCGCCTTTATGGCAGCGGAGGCGACGGGGTTGCGGGGTTCTACCATCCGGTTGCGGGCGAATCGGTTGCGTTCACGCCGCGCAGTGGCGGCGCCGGCGATCTTTCCTCGCGGGCGATCCTGTTTCACGAATACACCCACCACTGGATGCTGACCAACTGGACCGACGCGGCGCTGCCGCCATGGTTCGTGGAAGGGTTCGCGGAGCTTCATGCCACCGCGCTGTTTCGCAACAACAGCGTGATCTTCGGGGCGGTGCCGACCTATCGCCGATACACCGTCGGCAACATGAACGTGCTGCCGATGAACCGTCTGCTGCGGTTCGACCCCGGCATCCAGTCAGACGAGGAGCGTGACGCGCTCTACAGCCATGGCTGGGCGCTCAGCCATTATCTCACCTTTGATCCCGAGCGGCGCAAGCAGCTGGCCGCTTATATCGGCGCGCTCAACAGCGGCAAGGCGGCCGACGCGTCCGCGCTGATCGGCAACGGCGCCGACATGGACATCAAGCTTGCCAGCTATGTTCGCCGGCCGAGCCTGCCGTCGGCGGCCTTCAGCTATGACCAGCTGCCGATCGCGGCAGTAACCGTGCGGCCGCTGACGCCGGGGGAAGCGGCGGTCATGCCCGCCATGATGCTGTCGAAGCGTGCGGTCGACAGGAAGAATGCAGGCAAGGTGGCCGCGCTGACGCGGTCGCTGGCCACCCCCTTCCCGAACGACGCCGCCGCGCAGAATGAGTTGGCCGAAGCCGAGTTCGACGCGTGCAGCGTTGATGCCGCCGCCGATGCTGCCTGTTTCGCCCGCGCCGAAGCCGCCGCCGACCGGGCGCTCGCTGCGGATCCCAAGTCGATCCACGCACTCGATTACAAGGCAATGGCGCAGCTGGCGGCGTTGAAGCGCGCCAAGGTCACCGATCCCGCCCGCTGGACGGCGGCGCGCCGATGGTTCCTCGCTGCCAACCGGATCGACACCGAAGCGCCGCAGCCGCTGATCGGTTTCTACCGCAGCTTCCTCGAGGCCGGCCAGATCCCGAGCGCCAGCGCGCGGGCGGGGCTGGTCTACGCCTATGCCCTGGCGCCCTATGATGCGGGCGTCAGGAAGCAGGCTGCCGAGGTGCTGCTCGGGCAAGGCAAGCTGGCCGAGGCACGGATCGCGATCGCGCCGGTGGCGTACAGCGTCGAGGAACGCGACGAGGCGGCCGGGGCGCAGAAGGTGCTTGCCCGGATCGACGCGGGCGATACCGCCGGCGCCCTGGAGGAGTTCAAGCGCCAGGCCAAGCAGGCGGCGGAGGAGGAAAGGAAGGGCTGATCCAGACCAGCGGCCCGGGGCAGCGCTTCGAGAAGCTCAGCCGACCTGTTCGGCGAGCACCGTCAGTCCGCGGGCGGTAACCTCTGCAAAGCCGCCACGGATGGAGATCGTCTCCGGCTCGCCCTTGTCGCTGCGCTGGATCAGCAGCGCGCCATCGCGGATCGTTGCCATCAGCGGCGCATGGCCCTCGAGCACACCGAAGTCGCCCTCCGTGCCCGGCACGGTGACCATGTAGACATCCTCGGAGCGGATCAGCTTTTCGGGCGTGACGAGTTCGAAGTGGAGCATTGTTGTTTTCTCCCCCTCCCACCCGGGAGGGCTGTCGAGGGGCTGCCTGACACGGCCCCTCCCCTGCCCCCTCCCGCAAGCGGGAGGGACGGTTGATTATGCCTCGTGCGCCATCTTCTCGGCCTTGGCGACGGCCTCGTCGATGCCGCCGACCATGTAGAAGGCAGCTTCGGGCAGATGGTCGTATTCGCCGTCGACCACCGCCTTGAAGGAGCGGATCGTGTCCTCGATCTGCACGAACTTGCCGGAGATGCCGGTGAACACCTCGGCGACGTGGAACGGCTGGCTGAGGAAGCGCTGGATCTTGCGGGCGCGCTGCACCGTCAGCTTATCCTCTTCGGACAATTCGTCCATGCCGAGAATGGCGATGATGTCCTGCAAGCTCTTGTAGCGCTGAAGCAGCGACTGCACCGCGCGGGCCGTGTTGTAATGCTCCTGACCGACGACGCGCGGTTCCAGCACGCGGCTGGTCGAATCGAGCGGATCGACGGCCGGGTAAATGCCCAGCTCGGAGATCGCGCGGGACAGCGTCGTGGTCGCGTCCAGGTGCGCGAACGAGGTCGCCGGCGCCGGGTCGGTCAAATCGTCGGCGGGCACGTAGATCGCCTGCACCGAGGTGATCGACCCCTTGTTGGTGGAGGTGATCCGCTCCTGCAGCGCGCCCATGTCGGTCGACAGCGTCGGCTGGTAGCCCACCGCCGACGGAATGCGCCCCAACAGCGCCGACACTTCGGCGCCGGCTTGTGTGAAGCGGAAGATGTTGTCGACGAAGAACAGCACGTCCTGCCCCTCGGCATCGCGGAAGTATTCGGCGATGGTCAAGCCCGACAGCGCAACGCGGGCACGCGCGCCCGGCGGCTCGTTCATCTGGCCGAACACGAGGGCGACCTTGGAGCCCTCTGGCGTCGCGTTCCCTTCCGCGTCCTTGGCGATGACGCCAGCATCAAGGAACTCGTGGTAGAGGTCGTTGCCCTCGCGGGTGCGCTCGCCGACGCCGGCGAACACCGACACGCCGCCATGGCCCTTGGCGATGTTGTTGATCAGCTCCTGGATCAGCACCGTCTTGCCGACGCCGGCGCCGCCGAACAGGCCGATCTTGCCGCCGCGCGCATAAGGCGCGAGCAGGTCGATGACCTTGATGCCGGTGACCAGGATCGCGCTCTCGGTCGACTGGTCGATGAACGGCGGCGCGGAGGCGTGGATCGGCGCACGCGTCTCGGCATTGACCGGCCCGCGCTCGTCGATCGGCTCGCCGACGACGTTGAGGATGCGTCCCAGCGTCATCGGACCAACCGGCACGGTGATCTGGCTGCCGGTATCGCGAACGTTCTGGCCGCGGGTCAGGCCTTCGGTGGTGTCCATGGCGATGGTGCGCACGGTGTTCTCACCGAGGTGCTGCGCGACCTCCAGCACCAGCTTGTTGCCGTTGTTGTCCGTCTCCAGCGCCGACAGGATGGCGGGGAGGTTCTGGTCGAAATGCACGTCCACCACCGCGCCGATCACCTGCGCGACGCGGCCGACGTTGTTGGTGGAGCCCGTGTCCTGGGTCGGGCGGATGTCTTCAGCGGCGGTTGCCATGATGGTTCTTCCTGCTTGAATGGCTTAAAGCGCTTCGGCGCCCGAGATGATTTCCACCAGCTCGGTGGTGATCGCGGCCTGACGGGCGCGATTGTACTGGATGGACAGGCGCTTGATCATGTCGCCCGCATTCCGGGTCGCGTTTTCCATCGCGTTCATGCGGCTGCCCTGTTCGGAGGCGGCATTTTCCAGCATCGCGCGGAAGATCTGGATGGCGACGTTGCGCGGCAGCAGCTCGGCGAGGATGGCTTCCTCGTCGGGCTCGTACTCGACCACGGCGTCGGCCGCACCGCCACCGCCGCCAGCACCGCCGAAGGTCGCAAAAGTCGCACCCTCATCGCGACCCTGCGCGGCAAGCGGCACCGGGATGATCTGCTGCCCCACCGGCTCCTGCACCAGCGCGGATACGAACTTCGCGTAGAACAGCTGCGCGACGTCGAACTCGCCCGCGGCATAACGGGCGATCAGGTCGTCGGCGATGGCCCGGGCGTCGGTGAACGCCACCGTCTTGATGTGGCCAAGCTCGTGGTCGGCGAGGATCGCGCTCGGGTAGAAACGGCGCAGCACCCGCCCCTTCTTGCCGGCAAGGTAGAACTTCACCGTCTTGCCCTGCGCAGTCAGCTCCTCCGCGCGCCGGCGGGCGGCGCGGACGATGTTGGTGTTGAACGCGCCCGCCAAGCCGCGCTCGGAGGTGGCGACGACCAGCAGGTGCACCTGGTCCTTGCCCGTGCCGGCGAGCAGCGGCGACACGCCGGCGCCGCCGCCGATCCGGCCCGCAAGGCTCGCCATCACGGCACCCAGCCGCTCGGCATAGGGGCGCCCGGCCTGCGCCGCATCCTGCGCGCGGCGCAGCTTGGCGGCGGCGACCATCTTCATCGCCTTGGTGATCTTCTGCGTCGACTTCACCGAGCCGATGCGCAGTTTCAGGGCCTTGAGGCTCGCCATGCTGCTTCCCGGATCAGGTGTTTACGCGAAGGTCTTCGCGAACGCGTCGAGCGCACCCTTGAGCCCTGCCTTGGCCTCGTCGCCGAGGTCGCGGGTGTCGCGGATCTTGGTGAGGACGTCCGCGTGATTGGCCCGCAGGTCCTGCAGCATCGCCGCTTCATAGCGGGTCACGTCCTGCACCGGCACGTTGTCGAGATAGCCGCTGGTGCCGGCGAAGATCGACGCGGTCTGTTCCTCGAAGGGCATGGGGTTGAACTGCGCCTGCTTGAGCAGCTCGGTCAGGCGGGCGCCGCGGTTGAGCAGCTTCTGCGTCGAAGCGTCGAGATCCGAGCCGAACTGCGCGAATGCGGCCATCTCGCGATACTGGGCGAGCTCCAGCTTGATCGAGCCGGACACCTTCTTCATCGCCTTGGTCTGCGCGGCCGAGCCGACGCGGCTCACCGACAAGCCGACGTTGATCGCGGGGCGGATGCCGGCAAAGAACAGGTCGGTTTCGAGGAAGATCTGGCCGTCGGTGATCGAGATCACATTGGTCGGAATATAGGCCGACACGTCACCCGCCTGCGTTTCGATGATCGGCAGCGCGGTCAGCGAGCCGCCGCCATTCACGTCCGACATCTTTGCGGCGCGCTCGAGCAGGCGCGAGTGGAGGTAGAACACGTCGCCGGGATACGCCTCGCGGCCCGGAGGACGGCGGAGCAGCAAGGACATCTGGCGATAGGCGACCGCCTGCTTGGAGAGATCATCATAGACGATCAGCGCGTGCATGCCGTTGTCACGGAAATACTCGCCCATTGCGCAGCCGGTGTAGGGCGCCAGGAACTGGAGCGGCGCAGGGTCGGACGCGGTGGCGGCGACGACGATGGAATATTCCATCGCGCCCTGCTCCTCCAGCGTGCGGACCAGCTGCGCCACCGTGGAACGCTTCTGGCCAACCGCGACGTAGACGCAGTAGAGCTTCTTGCTCTCGTCGGAGCCCGCGTTGACGCCCTTCTGGTTGATGAAGGCGTCGACGGCGACGGCCGACTTGCCGGTCTGACGGTCGCCGATGATCAGCTCGCGCTGGCCGCGGCCGACCGGCACCAGCGCGTCGATCGCTTTCAGGCCTGACTGCATCGGCTCGCTGACCGACGTGCGCGGAATGATGCCGGGGGCCTTCACCTCGACGCGGCTGCGCTTCTCGGCGACGATCGGCCCCTTGCCGTCGATCGGGTTGCCGAGGCCGTCGACGACGCGGCCCAACAGGCCCTTGCCGACCGGCACGTCGACGATAGTGCCGGTGCGCTTGACGATGTCGCCTTCGCGGATCTCGGCGTCCGAGCCGAAGATCACTACGCCGACATTGTCGGCTTCGAGGTTGAGCGCCATGCCCTGCACGCCATTTGCGAACTCGACCATCTCGCCCGCCTGGACGTTGTCGAGGCCATAGATGCGGGCGATGCCGTCACCGACGCTCAGCACCTGGCCGGTCTCGCTGACCTGCGCTTCGGTGCCGAAATTGGCGATCTGGTCCTTGATGATCGCGGAAATCTCTGCGGCGCGGATATCCATCTCTTAGCCTTTCATCGCGCTGGCGAGCGCATTCAAACGGGTGCGGATCGACGAGTCGATCATCTGGGAACCGATGCGGACGACGAGCCCGCCGAGCAGCGACGGATCGACGTCGAGGTCGACCGACACCTCACGTCCGACGCGCTGGCGAAGCTGCTGCTTGAGCTCGGCGACCTGATCGGCGGACAAGGGGTGCGCGCTGGTCACCTCGGCGTTGGTTTCGCCGCGATAGCGGCTGGCGAGCTGGCGGAAGCCGCGGGTGATCGCGGGCAACTGGCTGAGGCGACGGTTCTGCGCGAGCACGCCCAGGAACTTGCGCGTGATCGGATCAAGCCCCAGCTCGTCGGCAATGGCGAGCACCGCCTTGCCGGCCGCGCCACGCGACACCACAGGGCTGGCGATCAAGGCCTTGAGGTCGCCCGATTCCCGCGACGCGTCACGCAGCTTGGCGAGGCTCTGCTCGACCGACGCGATGCTCTTGCCGTCGCGCGCGAGCTCGAACAGCGCGATCGCGTAGCGACCGCCTAAGCTTGCTTGAATACCGCCGGATATCTCCACGCGATCGACGTCCCCGTTGGTCCACGAAATTACCCAAGCGGCATGGCGCGCAGCGGCACCGCTCGCTGGGTGCCGGGCGGCTAGCATGGGGCCCGCCGCGATGCAACCCGGTGCCTCGGGCGAGCGCCCGGCGACCAGCGCCGGTTTGAACGCAAGCGGCGGGATGATGTGGCCTCACGCCCACGCTATGGATGCCGCATGACCGATGCCATCCAACCCGATCTCGCCTGGGAAGCGTTTCTGCGCCGGGACCGCGGCTGGGACGGGCGGCTGGTGGTCGCGGTCGCCACCACCGGCATCTATTGCCGGCCAAGCTGCCCTGCCCGTCGCCCGGCGCGCGCGCACGTCAGCTTCTTTGGCGATGGGGAGGCGGCGCAGACGGCGGGCTTTCGCGCGTGCCTGCGCTGCAGGCCGGACGAGGTGCAGCGGGACACGGCCGCCGTCACGGTGGCGGCGGCGCTGATCGAGGCGGCCGACCAGCCACCCTCGCTCGCGGCGCTTGCGGCTGAGGCGGGCTATGCGCCGCATCATTTTCATCGGCTGTTCAAACGCGCCACCGGTTTGACCCCGGCGGCCTACGCTCGCGCGATGCGCGCCCGCCGGGCGGCGGCGGCGCTGAGCGACGAAACAAGCGTCACGGACGCGATCTATGCAGCGGGCTCTGCCGCGCCGAGCCGCTTCTATGCCGATGCGGCCGGGCGGCTGGGCATGGCTCCCAGCGCCTGGATGCGCGGCGGCGACGGGGTCACGATCCGCTGGACGGTGGCAGCGACGAGTCTCGGGCCGCTGTTGATCGCGGCGACCGCCAAGGGCCTATGCCGCGTGTCGTTCGACGAGGATGTGACCAGCCTCCACGCGCGCTTCCCCCGTGCCGATATTCGTGAGGACATGGGGGACATGGCCACGCTCGCGGGACGGGTAGTGGCGCACGTGGAGCAATCGTCGGAGAACGGTGTGCCCCGCGCCGAGGTGCCGCTCGACCTGCGCGGCACCGCTTTTCAGGAAACGGTATGGGCGGCGCTGCGGGCGATCCCGCCGGGCGAGACGCGCAGCTATGCCGAGCTCGCCGCCGCTGCCGGCAACCCGGGCGCAGTGCGGGCCGCCGGCAGCGCGTGCGGCGCCAATCCGGTGGCGCTGGTGGTGCCGTGCCACCGTGCCCGGCGCAGCGACGGCAGCCTTGGCGGCTATGCCTGGGGGCTGGAGCGCAAGCGCGCGCTGCTCGACCGCGAGCGCCGTCAGCCGCCGCCCGACGCCGATCGACAATCATAGACCAGCTTCTCGTTGGGCAGCGGCGGCAGCTCGGCGCGGATCGCCGCCGCGCGCTCGGTCTGCGCGGCCCTGGCCGCCGGGTCGGCGGTGCAGCTCCCGGCTACCGGCCCCCTCAGCTTGCGCGCCGCGTCCATCGCCGCCGCCGATAGGAAGTAGCGCGTCACCGCATAGCTGCGGGTGGCGGGATCGAAGCCGAGCACCGACACGGTCTGCTCGTGGTCGGGCACCAGCACCCGTTCCCAGTGGTGCTCGCCCGGCAGATACTGCGTGCGGCCGTTGACGCAGCCATCCCTGCCCCAGTCGAGCGGCACGCTGGCGGCGCTCGACACCACCAGCCGGCTTCGCTCCGGCACCAGCGTGCAGCTGAGCTTGCCGAGCGCCGCATCGCTTACCGCCGGCGTTGCGAGCCCGCGCGTTGCGGCGGGCACCGCCACGTCGGGCGACGGGCGGAACACGAACACCACCACGCTCGCGATCACCGCCGCGACGCCGCCCGCCCCTGTCCAGATCGCCGGCCCCCGCCTGCCGCGCGATGCCAGCAGGCCGGCCGCGCCGATGGCGAGCGCCCCGCCGACCAGCAGCAGCGCGGCCAGTGCCATCACATTCTCCCGTGCCCGTTCGGCTTCGCCACGTGCGGCGGCCAGCGCCTCCTCCTGCCGGATCTGGGCATCGGTCGCGGCCTGCCGCCGGGCCTGCGCGGCGTCGGCGGCGGCGCGCGCGTCCGCGTCGCTGTCGGCGCGCAGCCGCTCCTCGATCGAGGTGCACGGCGCAGCGGCGGCGACATAAGGCTGGTTGGCGGCGCGCAGGAACGCGGCGACCTCGCTGTCGGCGATCGCGAAGCCGAAGCTCGAATCGCCATCCTCGCCATGGGTGATGGCCGAATTGATGCCCAGCACCCGCCCGCAGCGGTCAAGCAGCGGCCCGCCCGAATTGCCGCGCGCGATGGACGCGGTGTGGAGCAGCACGTCGGTGCCGCTCAGCGACCGCCGGCCGGAGAACACGCCCTGCGACCGGATCGGCGAGGTGGGCAGGATGTAGTCCGCGGCCGACCGCGCAGTGGCAAGGTCGACGTTGCCCGGATAGCCGAGCGCCACCACCGCGTCGCCCTCGCTCGCCGGCCCCGTGTACAGCGCGGCGGGCGGCAGGGTGCCGCCGGTGAACTCCACCAGCGCCAGGTCCCGCTGCCCATCATAGGCGACCACATGCCCCTGGTACGACTTGGCTCCTTCGGACGGCACCACGCCGATCACCACGTCGTCGGGATAGCGCTGCGCCAGTTCCACCACATGGGCGTTGGTGATCACCCGGTTGGGCGCCACCGCAACGCCGCTGCCGTGGCCGAAGCCCACCACCTGCCCGTCGACGGAGGCGATGGTCACCACCCGCACCACGCCGCGCGCGGTGGCGGAGATGTCGTCCGCCCGCGCAGGCGCGGCGATGCCCAGCAGCAGCACCGTCATTGCCAGCCATATCCGCGCCATGCCGTTTCGCTCCGCTGCGCCTGTCCGGCCGCTAGTGCCGGCAAAACCCCGCGGCGATCAAGCCGCCCGGGTCGCGGCCCATGTGGTTAGGCAAATCTAAAGCCTTGGGGCGTAGCTCGACACCCGAGTGACGAGAGGTACGGCATGAGTGCGTTCGGGCGTCGGAGCGGTGGGGGAAGCGGCCAGTCGGCACGGCCGGCGTTCGGCGTCGCCCGTCCCATGCAGAGCAGCGGCACCGCGCCGCGGCCCGAGGCGGAGGCACCCGGCAGCCAGTTCCCGCCGCTCGACGCCATGCCCCTGCCCGGCGAAGGCGACACCAGCGGCGGCCTTTCCGGCGGCCACGGCGATGCCATGCAGCGGCTCACCGACCGCCAGAACGCGAGCGGCGAAGCCGGCAACAGCCGCGGCGAGGGTTTTGACGCCTCCGTCCACAAGATCAAGGAACAGGTGCTCCCCCGCCTGCTCGAACGCGTCGATCCCGAGGCGGCGGCGACGCTGGGCAAGGACGAGCTCGCCGAGGAATTCCGCCCGATCATCGGCGAAGTGCTCGCCGAGCTGAAGCTCACCCTTAACCGCCGCGAACAGTTCGCGCTGGAAAAGGTGCTGGTCGACGAACTTCTCGGCCTGGGGCCATTGGAGGAGCTGCTTGCCGATCCGGCGGTCAGCGACATCATGGTCAACGGCCCCGAACAGACCTATGTCGAGCGCAAGGGCAAGCTCGAGCTCGCGCAGATCCAGTTTCGCGACGAGGAACACCTGTTCCAGATCGCGCAGCGCATCTGCAACTCGGTCGGCCGCCGCGTCGACCAGACCACTCCGCTCGCCGACGCCCGCCTGAAGGACGGCTCCCGCGTCAACGTGATCGTGCCGCCGCTCAGCTTGCGCGGCACCGCCATCTCCATCCGCAAGTTCTCGGCCAAGCCGATCACGCTCGACATGATGGCGGGCGGCGGGTCGATGAGCCCCAAGATGGCGACCGCGCTCAAGATCGCCGGCGCCAGCCGCTTTAACGTCGTCATCTCGGGCGGTACCGGCTCGGGCAAGACGACGATGCTCAACGCCCTGTCGAAGATGATCGATCCGGGCGAGCGCGTGCTGACCATCGAGGACGCGGCCGAGCTTCGCCTCCAGCAGCCGCACTGGCTGCCGCTCGAAACCCGCCCCGCGAACCTCGAGGGCCAGGGCGAGATCTCGATCCGCGACCTCGTCAAGAACGCGCTGCGTATGCGGCCCGATCGCATCATCCTCGGCGAAATCCGCGGGTCCGAGTGTTTCGACATGCTCGCGGCCATGAACACCGGCCACGACGGATCGATGTGCACCCTCCACGCCAACTCCCCGCGCGAGGCGCTGGCCCGCATGGAGAACATGGTGATGATGTCGGACATCAAGGTGCCCAAAGAAGCCATCAGCCGCCAGATCGCCGATTCGGTCGAGCTGATCATCCAGGTCAAGCGCCTGCGCGACGGCTCGCGCCGCGTCACCAACGTCACGGAGGTGATCGGCATGGAAGGTCCGGTGATCGTGACGCAGGAACTGTTCAAGTTCGAGTATCTGGACGAGTCCGCCGACGGCAAGATCATCGGCGAATACCGGTCGATGGGCCTGCGCCCCTACACGCTCGAAAAGGCCAAGCAGTTCGGCTTCGACCAGGCGTTTCTCGAAGCCTGCCTCTGACACCTTGCGCATCGGCGCTTAACGAAGAGGCGTGGAGCCGCTAGGCGGCGGCGATGCGCCGCCTCGTTCCGTTGTTGCCGCTGCTGCTTGCAGCCAGCCCCGCCCCGATCCAGCAGCCTGCCGCCACGCGGGGCATGTCCGACGCCGGCACCGTCCTGCTCACCTCGGACGCCGAGAACCGGTGGGTGCCCTTTCAGCTGACGCCGGGCAATCAGATCCGTTTCACCATGCTGCTCGACGGCCGATCGGTGGCCGCGATACTCGATACGGGCGTCAGCTTTTCGGTGCTTGCGCGCCGGTCGGCTGCCTTTGATGCGGCCAAGACGCGGGCCGGCGGCAACGCCTCGGCGATCGGGGGATCGGTGGCGATCGGCTGGATGCCGACCGGCAGCATGGTGGTGGGCGGCCTGACGCGCACCGGCGGCCGCATCAGCGTCGCGGAGCTGCCGGCCACCGCAACGGGTGGCGGACCGCCGGTAGACCTGCTGATCGGCCGCGACCTGCTCGGCGAGCAGGCGCTCGACATCGATTATGCCGCGCACCGCTTTCGGCTGATCCATTCAGGGCGGATGCCGTTCCGCGGCGCCGTTGCCCCCCTGTGGATCTCGCCCGAACGGCGCGTCTATGAAAGCGAACTGACGCTGGGCGGGCAGCGGCTGCGGCCAGTGGTGGTGGACACGGGCGACGGATCGCCGATCACCGTGACCAGCAAGGGCTGGGCGAGCGCCGGCCTGTCCGCGCTGCCCACCACCACCGCGCTGGTGTTCGGCCTGGCGGGACCGGTGGTCAGCGGCCTTGCCGTGGTGCCCAGCCTGTCGATCGGCCAGCTCAAGACGCAATCGGTGGAAGTCCGGATCGAGCCGGGCGACGGCTTCTCCACCTCCATCGGCACCGCCGGCCGGATCGGCTCGGGCTTTCTCCAGAACTACCGCGTGCTGCTCGATCCTGCGGCCGGCCACATGGTGCTCAGCCCCGGGCCCGACGCCAACAAGCCGCCACTGCGCTCCACCACCGGCATCCTCGCCGGCCTGCTCCCCGATCGCATCCGCGTCCTGCACGTGATGAAGAACAGTCCCGCCGAACAGGCCGGCTGGAAGGACGGCGACACGATCTGCAGCATCAACGGCGAGGCCATCACCGCCAGCTATCCCACCAGTCCGCTGGCCCGGTGGTCGATCGCGCCGGCCGGCACGGTGGTCAGGCTGGGGCTGTGTGATGGCACGGTAAAGCCGCTGACCACCCGCGCGTTCTATTGACCATGGACGCGCCGGCGCGCGGTTCGTCCACGGCAGCCGCCAGCTGGAACGGCGCGCTGCTGGTGCTGGCGCTGACGGTCGCCCTGCGGATGTGGGACCTCGGCAATCCGGTGATCCACGTTGCTGAACAATATTACCTGCTGATCGGCGACCGGATGCTGCACGGCGCCGTGCCCTACCTCGACGTGTGGGACCGCAAGCCGATCGGCTTGTTCCTGCTTTACGCCGCGATGCGGCTGCTGCCCGGCAATGGCATCCTTGCCTATCAACTGTGCGCGGCGGCGGCGGCATGGCTGACGGCGCTGCTGGTGCGCAGGGGCGCGTGCCGGGTGGGCGCGAGTGAGGCGGGAGCGCTGGCCGCGGCGGCCGCCTATCTGTTCGGGCTGGCGCTGCTCGGCGGGCGCGGCGGGCAGGCGCCGGTCTTCTACAATCTGCCGATGGCGGCGGCCGGGCTACTGACGCTGGAGCTACCCGCGCTGGCGCAGCGCGACGCCGGCGGGCGCATCGTCGCCAATGGCGCGATTGCGTGCCTGCTCGCCGGCCTTGCCATCCAGATGAAGTACACGCCGGCGGTGGAAGGCGCCTTCTTTGGCGCTGCGCATTGCTGGTTTCTGCGCCGGGCGAGCAAACGGTGGACCACCATTATGGGCGCCGCCACCTTGTGGGTGCTGCTCGGGCTCGTCCCGACGCTCGCGGCGGCGGCCTGGTTTGCGCGAGCGGGGGCGCTGCACGCCTTCTGGTTCGCCAATTTCACCTCCATCGGGATGCGCGCGGGCTATCCGCTCGACCAGCTGGCGATGCGGCTGCTCGGCATCGCGGCGATCCTGTCGCCGCTCGCCGCCGGCGCGTGGCTGGCGTGGCGGGGGCGTTCGCGCGAAGCCTGCGTCGGCTATGGCTGGCTTGCGGCCGCGGTGATCGGCTTTCTTGCGATCGGCACCTTCTTCGACCACTACGCGCTTCCCCTGCTGGCGCCGCTCGCGATCGCCGCCAGCCCTGCCCTTGGCCGCCTGCCCCGCCTCCGGGCTGGAACGCTGGGACTGGCGCTGTTGCTGTTCGTCGTTGAACGTGCCACGGCGCCGCGCGACGGTGCGGGCGCCCGCACGGTGGCGCAGGTGGTGGCGGCCAACAGCCAGGGTGGTTGCCCGTATGTGTTCATCGGCGACACCATGACCTATTACCTGGCGCACGCGTGCCTGCCGACCGCCTATGCGTTCCCCAACCTGCTCGCCTATACGACCGAGCAGGGCGCCACCGGCATCGACGAGGCCGCGGAAGTACGCCGGATCCTCGCGCACCGGCCGCCCGTGATCGTCACCTCCGACCGCCGCCTGTCGATCTGGAACGCGGGCAGCCTGCGTGCGGTGAAGGCGGCGCTGGCGGCCGACTATCGCCTTGTGTTCACCACCCCGCGCAGCGGCTGGCGAACCGCCGTGTATCTACGACGGGACCTTCCCCTCAGACGATGACGTCGTCGCACCGCTGTCGACCGCTTCCTTGAGCCGCGCGATTTCGGCACGCAATGCGGCGATCTCGTCGTCCCGGCCTTGACCTGCGGGCGCAGGCTCAGGCGCAGCAGGCGCGAAACTGGACCCGGCAGCCGATGTAGCGGGCGCGGGCGTCACGGCGCCGGGCCCGCCCTTGAACGCCTGCGCCGCCGCCTCGAACATGGCCATGTTGCGCTTGGCCATCTCCGCGAAAGGGGAATGGGCAAACGCACCTTCCACTGCCGATTTGAACTGCTCCTGGTTGCGCCGAAAGCTGTTCATTGATGCTTCCAGGTAACCGGGCACCATGGCCTGCATGGAATCGCCGTACATCGCGATCAGCTGCCGCAGAAAGCTTACCGGCAACATGGTTTCGCCGCGGCTTTCCTCGTCCATGATGATCTGAGTCAGGACGTTGTGGGTGATATCCTCGTCCGTCTTGGCATCCACCACCTTGAAGTCGCGTCCCGCTCTGGTCATCGCGGCAAGGTTTTCCAGGGTAATGTAGGACGACGTTTCCGTGTTGTAGAGACGGCGGTTTGCGTACTTCTTGATGATCACCGTTCCGTCGCCTGCTGACTTCTTCATCCTCGTCCCCTGTGTGCTGTTGCGAACGTTATACCTACTCGTACCGCGCCGCAACACAGATGGCCTGCGCCGCCATCGGCATTCAGAGGCTGCCGCGCCACCGCCACCCTGCATCGCGAGATGTTGCATAAGTGTCACGTTTCGCACGCAATTGCGCGTGAACGTCTGATTAACGCTTGTCCAACTTCCCGTCTCCCGGAACATTGCGCTCTCGACAAGCACAACCGTGCTGCTTTGGGGGGCTTCTACATGATTGCAAAGTTGACATTGCTGGGTTCCACGGCGCTGGTGTCGGCCGCCGTGCTCGGCATCGCCGCACCGGCCATGGCGCAGGTGCCCGTCACGCCGCAGGGCCGGGAAGTTCCTGCAACGCAGGATACCAACAGCCCGCTGACCGATCCCGCCGTGCCGGTGTCCCAGCCGCAGAACACCACCAACACCAACAGCAACGACGGCGAAGTGACCGTTGTCGGCTCGCGCATCCGGCGGCCCAGCAACTACAACTCGCCCGAGCCGATCACCGTGCTGACGCGCGAGGAGGCGACCTTGTCGGGCTTCAACTCGACAACGGACGCACTGCAGAGCACCGCGATCACCAATGGCGCGTCGCAGATCAACAATGCGTACGGCGGCTATGTCACCAACGGCGGCGTTGGCGCCAACACGCTGTCGCTGCGCGGCCTGGGCGCCGAGCGTACGCTGGTGCTGCTCAACGGCCGTCGCGTTGCGCCGGCCGGCTCGCGCGGTTCGGTCGGTTCGGCCGACCTCAACGTGTTGCCCACGGCGATGATCGATCGCGTCGAAATCCTGAAGTCGGGTGCTTCGTCCGTGTACGGCTCCGACGCCGTGGCGGGCGTGGTCAACATCGTGACCCGCAACAATGTCAGCGGCCTCACCCTTGAAGGCCAGCACAACTTCACCCAGGATGGCGGCGGCGAGACCAGGCGCTATTCCGCGGTTGCCGGCTACAACAGCGACCGGCTGCACCTCTCGGGTTCGGCTGAATATTTCAAGCGCAACGAACTCACGCTTGGTGACCGCGACTTCACGAGCTGCGGCGAGGATCTGCGCCTCACCGCAACCAACCGCACGCCTGGTTCGGGGGATTATATCGATCCGACGACCGGCCGGTCCAAGTGCTTCGGCATCACCGGCACCGGCTCGCCCGGCGTGACGGTCAACACGATCGGGACGAGCAGCTTCACCGGCAGGCCTTTCCGCGCGCCTGGCACGAACAGCCCGACGGATCCCGGCCAGACCCAGATCCTGACGTCCTCGCTCGTCGCTTTGGCGCCCGGAACGCCAGCGAACTACGTCGGGGCCTGCAACCGCTTCCGTCCGAGTGCCGGGGTCACCACGGGCGGAGCCCTCGGCTACGAGTGCGTAGGCGGCGGCACGATCAACCTCAACGTGCGCGACACCTTCGAGCCGCGGATGCTCAACAGCTCCCTGATCACACCGGCGGAAATCTACACCGGCTATCTGCAGGGAAGCTACGAAACCGGCATCCTCGGCAACGCCGAAGTGTATGGCGCGCTGCTCATCAATCGGCGCAATTCCAGCGCTACCGGCTATCGTCAGCTGTCCGTCGACTACATCAAGGGCAGCCCGCTGATCCCGGCGAACCTGGCATTCAGCACCATTGGTGGCTTGAACTACTCGACCAGCAATCCGGCATCCGTGATCGGCGTTCGCGCGTTCATCGGTGCCGGCAATACCCGCAGCGAGCAGCAGGTCGATTACGTCAAGACCGAAGGCGGCGTCCGCGGCGACCTCAACATCCTCAGCGGCTGGCGGTACGATCTGTACGGCAGCAAGACCTGGTCCGACGCAAGCTACACCAACAATCAGGTCTTCACCGATCGCCTGGCGAACAGCCTGCAGGTGATCCAGAACGCCAACGGCACCTTCTCGTGCGCATCGCCGGTCGGCGGGTGCGTCGCGGCACCGGCACTCACCCCCGCCGTGGTCGGCGGCGCGCTGCCGCAGGCGTGGCTGAACTACATCACCGGGCCTGACAGCGGCTTCACGCAGTTCCGTGAAACGGTGGCCAACATCACCCTTAATGGTCCGCTGTTCCGCATGCCTGGTGGTGAAGTGCAGTTGGTGGTCGGCGGTGAGTACCGCGACTCGAGCATCAACGATCAGCCGTCACAGGCCAGCCAGCAAGGCAACCTGTATAACTACAGCACGTCGGCCATCACCCAGGGAAGCGATCGCGTCTACGAAGCGTTCGCCGAAACCGAAGTGCCGATCCTGCGCAACGTCCCTGGCTTCTATGACCTGACGCTCAACGGATCCGGCCGTTACACGCATTATCGGTCGTATGGCAGCGACACGACCTACAAGATCGGCGGTGTGTATTCGCCCTTCAAGGCGCTTTCGTTCCGCGGCAGCTATGGCACCTCGTTCCGCGCCCCGGCGCTGTTCGAACAGTTCCTTGGCGCCACCAGCGGTTTCCTTGCGTCGACCGGTGACCCCTGCAACAACTACGACGCTCCCAACGTCAACGCGAGCCGCGCTGCGAACTGCCGCAGCGAAGGTCTACCGGCAGGCTACACCGCCAACACCAGCATTGCGGTGCTGTCGGCTGGCGGCGCATCGAGCGGCCTGAAGGCGGAGACGTCGACCAACTGGACCGCCGGCGCTGTGTTCCAGCCGACACTCGGCCGTTTCGGTACCGTGTCGCTTGCCGCAGATTACTTCCAGATCAAGGTCAAGAACGGCGTCAACCGCGCGGGTGCAAGCTCGATCCTGTCGCTGTGCTATGACGATCCCGACTTCCGGGCAGGTGGCGGTTTCTGTAACCTCGTTCAGCGCGCGCCGGGGTCCAACCAGCTCACCGTCAACAACAACTACGTCAACCTCTCGGAAGACAACGTCCGCGGCGTTGACATCACCGGTCGTTATTCGGTCAAGATCGACGACGTCACTTTCCGCCTTAATGCTGCGCTGACCAAGTATTTCGAACAGTCGAACCGCTTGTTCGAAACGGATCCGCTGGACGAATATAACGGCAGCCTCAACCAGCCTGATTGGACCGGCACGTTCGAAGCCGCCGTTCAGACCAAGGCGTTCACGTTGCGCTACGGCCTCGAATGGATCAACGGCCAGGAGAGCTACACGCTGTACGGTGAGGACCCTGCGACTTCGACCTACCTTCTCCAGGTGCCGGATTACTTCCTGCACTCGCTGACGGCGCAGATCACCACCGGTGACTTCGGCTTCACCTTCGGTGTGCGCAACCTCACCGACAAGAAGCCGCCGGTGATTTCGGAAGGCGTGTACAACCGCGCGGGCACGGCTCCGCTGTACAGTGGCTACGACTATTTCGGCCGACAGTTCTTTGTGAACGTCAGCACGAAGTTCTGATTGCCGAACAAACAAGAGGGGCCGGCGAGTATCTCGCCGGCCCCTTTTTCGTGTTCGATCGCTATCGCGCGCGCCCATTCCTCGGCCGTGCATAGGGCACGAAGTCGCCGAGCTGCAAAAATCCGCGCGAGATCCGCGAAAAGCGATCAACCAGGTCCACGGTGGTATCGCGGCACAGCTGGTTGGTCGGTGTGCGACTGACCAGTATGACGTCGTCGGTCAGGTCCTCGGCGCCCGTGCGTGGTCGATTGACGTACATGCGGCCACCGCTGTTGTAGATCACGGCCGTCCCGGGGATAACCGAGCCACCCCGCGCCGTCGGCAGCAGCAGGATGCACGAAACGGGCTCACCCACCTGAACCCTGCCAGCCAGCGCCTTCTGCAAGGCAGCTTCGCCTGTTGGTCGCTGGGAGTCGGCCGCAGCGACCGGCGCGGCCGCAAGGATCATGGCAAGAAAAGGTCTGGTCCACAGCATGTTGGCTTCCTGGCAAGCGGGGGAAACCACGAAATCATGCGTGAAGGCCGCCGCTTCAACCCCACGCCGTCCGGTCGAACCGAGTGCCCAGGCCCGTCAGCACCTCATACTGCGATCGGCCTGCCGCCACTGCGACAGCCGGCAGGGTGAAGTCCAGCTGCACCCAGTCGCCTTCCTTCAGATACGGCGCCGCGTCGACGGCAATGGCGATCAGGTCCATGGACACGCGGCCGATCACCGGCAGCGTCGCCCCGCCCGCTTCTGCCACACCGCCGTTGGACAGCGCGCGGGGATAGCCGTCGGCATAGCCCATGTTGAGGATCGCGACCTGCGTGTCCGCGGGCGCCGTCCAGGCGGCGTTGTAGCCGACGGTGTCGCCCGCCCGCACAAGGCGACGCTGCAATACCTGTGCTTCGGGAAAGGCTACCTGACGGATGATCCCTTCGAACTCGGCCCGGGGCACGCCGCCATACAGCGCCAGGCCGGGGCGCGTGAGGTCGAAGGCATATCGTTCGCCGAGTGCAATGCCGGCCGAATTGGCGAGGCTCATCCGTCTCGCACCCGTGGTGCCGGCCAGCGCCGCAAAGGCGGTGCGCTGGCGTTCGTTGAGCGGCGCGTCCTCGTCGGCGCTGGCGAGGTGGCTCATCAGCGTGTCGATGTCGACACCGTCGAGCAGCCCCGCGGCCACGTCGCCGGTACTCAGCCCGAGGCGGTTCATGCCCGTATCGACCATGACGTCGCAGGCGCCGCCACCGGCCGCCTTCCATCGCGCCACCTGGGTCGGCGTGTTCAGCACCGGGCGCGCGAACCCCGCCAGCGCGTCTTCCATATCCTCCTCACGCACGCCGTGCAGCACCGACAGCGGCAGCCCCAACGGCGCCAGCGCGCGCGCCTCCGCCCAGGTTGCGACAAAGAAATCGCGGCAGCCCGCATCGGCCAGGCGCGACACCACCCCGGTTGCACCGAGGCCATAGCCGTCGGCCTTCACCGCCGCCCCACAGGCCGCCGACCCACTCAGGCGGTCGCACGCCCGCCAATTGACCTGGAGGGCATCGGTATCGAGGCGAAGGCGAAGCGGCAGCATGGCGCGCGCATAGCATCCCCGGCGCGCGCGTCGATGGCTGGCGCGCGCGGGTCAGCGCCGCCGCGGCTCCTTCAGCCACACCAGCGTCACCACCAGCGCCATCGCCACCACGGCCATCGTGTACCACAGGCCGGCAAAGGGATCGCCGGTGCGCGCCACGATATACTGGCTGATGAAGGGCAGAAAGCCGCCGAAATAGCCGGTGCCGAGGTGATACGGGATCGACAGCGACGAATAGCGGATCGCCGGCGGGAACATCTCCGCAAGCAACGCCGCCACCGGGCCATAGGTGACGCCCGACAAGGCACCCAGCACCAGGATCGCGAACAGGATCGACGCGATGTTGAGCGCCGGCGGCTGGACCTTCTCGAGATGGTAGCCGTTGCGCGCCAGCGCCGCATCCAGCGCAGCGGGACTTGAATCCGCCAGCGGCTCGCCGCCGATCGCCACCAGCGTCACGGGCGTCGTCGCCTTGGTATAGGCGATCCCCTTTTTCGACAGGTAATCGAGCAGCCGCCCGCATTCGTCCGTCTGGGTGGCGGCAAAGGGGCTGTAGCGGCACGCAGGACCCGAGACGACCACCGGCGCCCGCGCCGCCGCGCGCGCCAGATCAGGGTTGGCCGCCGCCCCCATGACCCAGAAAATGGGAAACAGCAGCACCAGCGTCAGCGCATAGCCGATCACGATCGGCTTCTTGCGCCCGACCCGGTCCGACAGCCAGCCGAACAGCACGAACCAGAACAGGCCCATCAGCGCGCCGACGCCGGTGATCAGCTGCGCGGTGGTCTCCTCCACGCGCATGGTGGTCTGCAGGAACGACAGCACGGTGAACATGGCCGTGTACCAGATCACGGTCAGCCCGGCGGCGATCCCGAACAAGGCGACCAGCATGCGGCCGATATTGCCGGGGTGGGTGAAGCTATCCTTGAACGGGTTGCGCGATCGTCCGCCCTCCTCGCGCATCGCCAGGAACACCGGGCTTTCCGACAGCTTGAGCCGCATCCACAACGACACGGCGAGCAGCAGGATCGAGAACAGGAACGGGATGCGCCAGCCCCACGTGTCCCAGGTGGCGCTCGCCAGCGCGCCCTTGGTGGCCAGCACCACGGCGAGGCTGAGGATAAAGCCGCCAACCACGCCCGCCTGGATGAAGCTGGTGTAGAAGCCGCTCTTGCCCGGTGGCGAGTGCTCGGCGACGTACACCGCAGCGCCGCCATATTCGCCGCCGAGCGCCAGGCCCTGCGCGATCCGCAGCAGCAGCACCAGCGCTGGCGCCGCAAAGCCGATGGTCGCTGCCGAGGGGATCAGGCCGACGCCCGCCGTGGCCACCCCCATCAACGTGATCGTCACCAGAAAGGTGTATTTGCGCCCCAGCCGGTCGCCGAGATAGCCGAACAGCACCGCACCCAGCGGGCGGAACCCGAAACCGACGGCAAAGCCCGCCCATGCGAGCAGCGTCTGCACGACTTCGCTGCCGGCGGGAAAGAAGGTGCGGCCGATGATTCCCGACGCCGCCAGCGTGCCGTAGATGAAGAAGTCGTACCATTCGAACACGGTGCCGAGCGCCGATGCCGAGATGACGAGCTTGATGTCGGCGGCCGACGGCTCGGTCGCGTGGGCGGCTGCGGTGGCCATGATCCCCTCCCTGCTGCGCACATGCTAGCGCGCACAGGGAGCAAGCGGAAGCGTCACGCCCCCGCGATCATACCGCGTCCCGTCACACCTTGGCGGAGAAGATCATCCGGCCGGTGCCGAGGCGGGCGAACACCTGCGCCAGATCGCGCTCGCCGACCGCGAAGCAGCCCTGGCTGCGGCCCAGCTGGCCGTGCGTCCGGATCATGTCCGGATTGGAATACCACGCCGAGTGCACCACGATGGCGCGCCTCAGGGCGTTGCTGTTGGTGTGATCGAGGCCGAGGAGGCGCTGCGAGCGGCCATGCTTGCCGACGTAATAATCATCGGTGACGAAGGCGCCTTCGCACGAAGCATTGGAATCGGGCTCGTTGGAGAAATGCTCCAGGAAGCCGCTGTGCGTCGGGTCGGAGCCGCTGCCGTGCGCGACGAGCAACGACGTACTGGCGCCGCTGGCGAGGTCGATGAAATGGAACCGTGGCTTGGACGACGGCGCGGTGAAGTCGGCAATGGCGATCCGGTCGTGGTGCTGGATCTGGCTGCCGTGCCGCTGCAGCGAGGCGAGCGCGCGGCGGAGCAGTTCGGGACGCACCACCTTGGGCGAGGTGACCGGGGCAGCGGCGACGCTGGCCGCCCTGGCAGGCAGCCGCGTGAACGGCGGCTCGATCGGCTTCAGGCTCTTGGCGGTAACGCGATGCGCGGCGGAAACGGCGCTGGGCACCGCCATCGCCCCGGCGAGCACCAGACCGTTTTTCAACAAGGCACGCCGGTCACGTGCCGTTGCCAGCCAATCGCTCATTGATGCTCCTACTTCGTTGCCCATCCGCGAACCTGATATAGCGCACCGCATATGAATTTTCTGCCCTTGTTCCCGAGGTTTGCGGGTCACTCCCCGTCGCTCGCCGTACCAATCGCTCCGTTCGTCGCTTCGATCGACGGCACCAATGCGCGTATCGTGCGTTTTGCTGCTGACGAGTTTGTCAAGGGAGTACCGCGTGAGGACGATTCTTTTTGCCGCGTCGCTGGCTGCCGCCAGCATCGCCGCCACCCCTGCCTGGGCCGCCGCCGCAGCGTCGCTGGAGGAGGCCGCCGCGACCCTCACCCCGAACGCCTACGTGTGGCAGGACACCGGGCAGGCCGGTCCGGTGCGCATCGTCGTCAGCCTCCCCGACCAGCGCGCCTATGTCTATCGGGGTGACACGCTGGTAGCAGCCTCGACCGTGTCATCGGGCAAGGACGGCAAGGAAACGCCCGTTGGCGTCTTTCCCGTCCTGCAGAAGCAGGTGATGCACAAATCGAACCTCTACGATTCCGCGCCCATGCCGTTCATGCAGCGGCTGACCTGGGATGGCGTGGCCCTGCATGCCGGAAACAACCCCGGCTTTCCCGCGTCGCACGGCTGCATCCGCCTGCCGGCCGCTTTCGCCAAGAAGCTGTTCGCCATCACGCGCGTCGGCACCACCGTCGAGGTGACCGACATGTCGATCAGCGGTGAGCCGAGCCTGTTGCCCGCCGATACGGGCACCTACTCGCCCGCACCCGATCCGGAGAGCGAGCAGACCGCGCGGGCGAACATGCAGCAGGTCTCCTATACGCGCTGAATACGGGCGGCGAGTGGTGCTGCTAAGCCGTGCCGCCGTTCCGCAGCAGAAAGGTGATGGCGGAGAAATCGCGGCTGGCATCACCCGCCTCGGCCATGCGCTCGTAAAGCTCGGCTGCACGCGCGCCCATTGGTGTCGCCGCGCCGCTCTGCTCGGCGGCGGCCATGGCGAGGCGAAGGTCCTTGAGCATCAGCGCCGCCGCGAAGCCACCCTGATAATCGTGGTCCGCCGGGCTGTCGGGGCCTACACCGGGCACGGGGCAATAGGTCGTCATTGACCAGCTCTGGCCCGAACTGACGCTCGCGATGTCGTAAAAGGACTTCGCGTCGAGGCCGAGCTTCTCCGCCAGCCCGAACGCCTCGCAGGTGGCAACCATGGTGGCGCCAAGGATCATGTTGTTGCAGATCTTCGCCGCCTGTCCGGCTCCATTGCCGCCCGCGTGGATCACCGCCTTGCCCATGTCCGCCAGCAACGGTTGCGCCGCCGCGAACGCGGCGTCGGTGCCGCCGACCATGAAGGTCAGCGTGCCGGCATTGGCAGCGCCGATCCCGCCCGACACGGGCGCGTCGACGGCGAGCAGACCCTTGGCCTGCGCACCCTCCGCAACCCGCTTCGCGGTGGCGACGTCGATCGTCGAACAGTCGATCAGCACCGCGCCAGCCGCAGCGCCGCCGAGGCTATCGGCATAGACGCTCTCCACATGCGCACCGGCAGGCAGCATGGTGACCACCGCTTCCGCCCCCTCGACCGCCTCCGCGGCGCTGGCCGCAACGTGGCAGCCGGCGGTGCGGGCGCGGTCGAGCGCGTCGGCGCTGAGATCGAAAGCGCGGACGTCATGCCCCTTTTTCGCGAGGTTGGCGGCCATGCCGCCGCCCATGTTGCCCAATCCGATAAAGCCGACGCGTGCCATCAATTGCTCTCCCTTGATGCGCGCAGCAGTTGTCCGGCGCTCGCCCCGATGATTGCGGGGACCGCTGCACATGCCCCAGCGATCAAGCCAATTTCAACGAACAAACCGCCGAAAAGCAGTGCAATGGCGGATGTGGCGAACAGCACGACGAGAACGACGACGGTGGCCGCGACAAAAACAGGATGAAATCGACCCGCATAAGCAGTCACCAGAGCTAGAGCAGCGATCCCGGCCGCAAGCACCGCAACGACTGTGCCCCAGCCGTGCATGTTCCTACCGGCCCGCCCACTTCCCTGGCCGTTTCTCGACAAAGGCGGCCATGCCTTCCTTCTGGTCGGCGGTGCCGAACAGGCCATGGAACAGCCGCCGCTCGAACAGCACGCCGTGGGTCAGCCCCGTCTCGAAGGCGGCGTTGACCATCTCCTTGTTGGCGAGCACCGCGAGCGGCGCCATGCCGGCAATGGCGGTGGCGGTCTTCACCGCTTCATCGATCAGCTCGGCGGCGGGCACGACGCGGCTGACCAGCCCGGCGCGCTCCGCCTCGGCGGCGTCCATCATCCGGCCGGTGAGGCACATCTCCATCGCCTTGGCCTTGCCCACCGCGCGCGCCAGCCGCTGCGACCCGCCCATGCCGGGCGACACGGCCAGCTTGATCTCCGGCTGGCCGAACTTCGCGGTGTCGGCGGCGAGGATGAAATCGCACATCATGGCGAGCTCACAGCCACCGCCCAGCGCATAGCCAGCAACGGCGGCGATGATCGGCTTGCGCGTGCGGGTGAAGGCGTCCCAGCCGGCGAAAAAGTCGCTGCCGAACATGGCGGCGAAGCCCTGGTCGGCCATTTCCTTGATGTCGGCGCCGGCGGCGAAGGCCTTTTCGCTGCCGGTGATCACCGCGCAGCCCTGGGTCGCGTCGGCGTCGAACGCCTTCATCGCCGCGAGCAGCTCGGCCAGCACTTGGGCGTTGAGCGCATTCAGCGCCTTGGGCCGGTTGAGCGTCACCAGCGTCACGGGTCCGCGCTGCTCGACCAGAATGGTTTCGTATTCGGCCATGCCGTCTCCTGTCACGCGGGGGTCCATGCTTCGGCCTCTGGCAGGGGCGCGAAGATCTGGTCGATGAGGTGGCCGGTCACGTCTTCCGGCGTGGCGGGGTTCCAGCGGGGCGCGTTGTCCTTGTCGACGATCACCGCGCGAACGCCCTCGGTGAAGTCGTGGCGCTGCACCACGCGCGCCGCAACCGCATATTCACGGGCCATCTCGTCGGCGAAGCTCGCCATGCCAGCGCCATCCTTGAGCAGGCGCAGCGATACCTTCATCGCTTGCGGCGACTTGGTGCGCAGGGTGGCGAGTTGCTGGCCGGCCCACTCGCCGCCATCCGCTTGCAGCGCGGCGAACACCTCCTCCAGCGTGTCGGACGCGAACAGCCGGTCGATGGCGTCGCGGTGGTCGAGGATGCGCGCGTCGGGCGTGGGAATGGCGAAGCGGTCGAGCACCTCGCCGATCTCCTGCGGCGCGGCCACGATCGCCGCCTTCACCTCGTCCAGTCTCTCAGCGGGCAGATAATGGGTCGCAAGGCCAAGCGCCGCGCATTCCGCGCCGTCGAGCCGATAGCCGGTTAACGCAATGAACTGCCCCATTCGTCCCGGCAGCCGCGACAGGTACCAGCCGCCGCCGACATCGGGGAACAGGCCGATTCCCGTTTCCGGCATCGCCAGCCGCGTGTTCTCCGTCGCGACGCGGAAGCGGCAAGGCAGCGCGATGCCGACGCCGCCGCCCATGGTGATGCCGTCCATGAAGGCCACGGTGGGTTTGGCGTAGGTGAACAGCCGGTGGTTGAGCCGGTATTCGGTGAAAAAGAACGCCCGCGCCGCGACGCCATCGGCGGCGCCGCTGTCGGCGAGCATGCGGATGTCGCCGCCGGCGCAGAAGCCGCGCCCCTCTGCATGGTCGAGGATGATGGCCTCCACCGCCATGTCACCGCGCCATGCCTCCAGCGTGTCGAGCATGCCCTGGCACATGGCGGTGTTGAGCGCGTGGAGCTGCCGCGGCCGGGCAAGCCGCAGGCGGCCGACGTGCCCCTCGACGGCGGCGATCACCTCGGTGGGCGCGGTGGTCTCGGTCATTGGCGGGTCAGCTCCCGCCCGACGATCATGCGCATCACCTGATTGGTGCCCTCCAGGATCGAATGAACGCGCAGGTCGCGCCAGAAGCGTTCGATCGGATAGTCCATGAGATAGCCGTACCCGCCATGGAGCTGCAGCGCGCGGTCGACGACGCTGGAGCCGGTGTCGGTGGCGAGCCGCTTGGCCATCGCCGCGAACTTCGTCTTGTCGGGCGCGTTCGCCGTCACCTTGGCCGCCGCCATGTAAAGGAGCGCGCGCGCCGCCTCCAGGTCGGTGGCCATGTCGGCGAGCGTGAACTGCGTGTTCTGGAAATCCGCGACCGCGGTGCCGAACTGCTTGCGCTCCCTGGTATAGCGGATCGCCTCGTCGAGGCAGCGCTGCGCGCCGCCGAGCGAGCAGGCGCCGATGTTGAGGCGACCGCCGTCGAGCCCCATCATCGCGATGCGGAACCCCTCGCCCTCGCCCCCGACCAGATTTTCGGCCGGCACGCGGACGCCGTCGAACATCACCGCGCGCGTCGGCTGTGAATGCCAGCCGAGCTTGCGCTCGTTCTCGCCGAAGCTGACGCCGGGCATGTCCTTCTCGATCACCAGCGCGGAAATGCCCTTCGGCCCCTCCTCCCCGGTGCGGACCATGGTCACATAGACCTCATTCTCGCCGCCGCCGGAAATGAACTGCTTGGAGCCGGTGACGACGTAATGGTCGCCGTCCTTTATCGCCTTGGTCTTCAGCGCCGCCGCGTCGGAGCCAGACGACGGCTCGGTCAGGCAATAGCTGGCGAGCCGATCCATGGTGACGAGGCTCGGCAGGTACTTGTCCTTCACCGCTTGCGAGCCGAACCGGTCGATCATCCACGACGCCATGTTGTGGATGGAGATGAACGCGGAGGTCGAGGGATCGCCATAGCTCATCGCCTCGAAGATCAACGCCGATTCGAGCCGCCCGAGGGCGATGCCCCCGCTCTCCTCGCTGACATAGATCGCGGCAAAACCGAGGTCGGCGGCCTCCTTGATCACGGCGCGCGGGAAGATGTGCTTCTCGTCCCATTCGGCCGCATGCGGGGTCAGCCGGTCGGCGGTGAAGCGGCGCGCGAGCTCCTGGATCTCGCGCTGGTCGCCAGTCAGATCAAACTGGGTCATGCGGGGCACCGGGAATAGCGGAAAACGGAAGGGGCCTTCTGTTCCTGCCGGACCAGCGTCTTGCCGCCATCGATCAGCGTCAGCCGGTCGGCGCGGCTCCAACGTCGGCCCTCGCCGGTAAAGGACAGCTGCGCGGTCAGCGTATCGGGGGCGACCACCGCCAGCGACTGCACCGTGCCGCGCGATCCGTGGAAGCGCAGGCCCGTGGCGGTGACTTCCATCAGCCCCTTGGCATCGTCGCGCGCCGGGTCACAGTCGCCCGCCACCATGCCCCAGCGCCCACGAAAGCCGGGCGGAAAGGAGGCGACCGGTCTGGGCGACGGCAGCGTGATCGGCTCGATGGCGTTCTGCGGATCGTCCGTCAGGTTGCTGGGCGTCGGCTGGTCCTGCCCGCCGCCGGTGACAGGAGCGTCACCCTTTTCCGAGGCGTTGCTGCCGCTCTCTCCCGACGAGCAGCCCGCAAGCGCAAGTGCGCTGCCCAGTGCGAATACCATCCAGCGCATCACCGTTACCCCATTGTCGGGATGACGAACGCATCCTGGATGCGGCTGGGTCCACCGTCCTCGCTTCCCCTCGGCAACGCCGACCCGTCCGGCCAGCGCTGGGTCACCGTCTTGACCTTGGTCCAGAAGCGGACGCCCTCCATGCCGTGCTGGTTGGTGTCGCCGAAGGCCGAGCGCTTCCAGCCGCCGAAGCTGTGATAGGCGACCGGCACCGGGATCGGCACGTTGATGCCGACCATGCCGACGTTGACGCGCGCCGCGAACTCGCGCGCGGCGTGGCCGTTGCGGGTGAAGATCGCGACGCCGTTGCCATATTGATGATCGCTCGGCAGCCGCACCGCTTCCTCGAAGCTCTGCGCCCGCACGATCTGGAGCACGGGCCCGAAGATCTCTTCCTTGTAGCTCTGCATCTGCGGCGTCACCCGGTCGAACAGACTGGGGCCGATGAAGAACCCCTTCTCGTGACCCTGCAGCTCGAAGCCGCGCCCGTCGACCACCAGCTCGGCGCCTTCATCGACGCCGGTCTGGATCCAGTTCTCGACCCGGGCCTTGTGTGCGGCGTTGACCACCGGCCCGTAATGCGCCTCCGCATCGGTCGAGACCCCGACCCGCAGCGCCTCCATGGCGGGAATCATCTTCTCGCGCAGCGCGTCGGCGGTCTTGTCGCCGACCGGCACCACCACCGGCAGCGCCATGCACCGCTC
>Ga0210040_10001379_pt1 | contig 36938 bp, 38 predicted proteins | sample CryGeyCG12114_NA_FD_185462 | JGI IMG/M metagenome (GOLD analysis project Ga0210040, IMG submission 185462) | Groundwater microbial communities from aquifer - Crystal Geyser CG19_WC_8/21/14_NA (SPAdes) (version 2) | ecosystem: Environmental > Aquatic > Deep subsurface > Groundwater | place: USA... | reverse complement strand
ACTTTGAAAATGAGCAGTTGCCCTATCTCCCCCATGTATTCAATTTTAGAATTTTCCCCCCACTGGGGTAAGCACGCATTTTTTTCAAAAACTGAAATAGCTATTCGATGTAGAATTTTAAGAGCTAAAAAACTTAGGTTTCATCTCAATTTTTTTTTCGCCAATGCAAATACGATACCGTCCTTTGGAGTCATTGACAGGACATTCCCATAGCAAAAAATTTAAGATTGTGAATTTAGCACAGACTGCTTATTGATATTAACAAGTTTAATTGCAAGTTCCATGGCAGCTATTGCATCTTCAGCACTGTCATGTCCGTCTAGATCTTCTTGGATAGCTTTCTGGAGTCTAGTTAGAGCTAATGTTTTTAAAGCTGGCTTTCTTCCAGTTGTAGGATTGGAATTGTATGCAACTGCAGTGTCGACGACGGTGCTGTGGATAAGCTTTAATGCCAACAAATCATTATCTAATCCGTGACCAACAATTATTGAATTCACTTTCAGTGCACTCAGAAACACAGCTTGTACATCTTGAAGAGATGCCGGATTGCCAGATGTCAATTTTTCATGTGTGACGCCACTGTACTTAGTATTATAGTCAATTACACGATGTTCTGTGCTAACAAATCGGTCGTACCTGAAACAAGAAAATTTTTCACGTAACCATGTCTATTCATCATTTTTATCCCATTTCATATTTCTTTAGGTGCAAATGTGTGCTACAAAAACTAACAAAGTCTTTCCACAGACGTCCACCACAGTTACGCGGGCAAGTTCAGATCCATGTGTTGTGTAGACCATTTCGCAGTCCACACCGACAACATCCCAAGGCCGGGATCCCATTTGATCCTCATCATCAGCCTTGTTGAATGTGGTCATGAAACCGGTTCTTTCATTCAGAGGAATCGGGTTCATAGGGACGTGACAAGACCATGCGTAACAACCCTGAGATCCGGGTGATTCGCCACAGCATGAATAAACTGTCACTCTAGCTCTACTTCCTACACCAACAAATCGGAGAATGTATAAAAGTAACGTAACAACAATAATTAATAATATGCAACTAATGTCATGAATTCACAACACTATACCATGAAGTTTCGTCATTTTCTTTCCTGCGTGCGTATAGCATTTTTCCGCAATTAAAGTATCGCCGATGGAATCAATTGGGTATTCTTTCCCACATCTGTCACAGGTCCGCCGCCCAGGAATCATAGTGCGCATTTTTCTACGAGGATGCTCCTCCCCAGTCACGCAGCCTAGTAATACAAGATAATGCGAAATTAGTTTTTTGTAACGTTAACAGAAGTACAAAGTTTATATCACAAAAACAATTTTATGGTAACCACGCAATACGTATAATATTCCATTCATGAATTAGCTATAAAAAAACCTGGCACATGATGAGGCCTCGGATAATGATTCGTCTTAAGTTCCTCTTCTGAAAGAAGATATCTTTGAAGACCCTTAAAAATAGCTTTGCGAAACAAAACTTGGTATTTTTCTTCGGCAAGATTTTGCTCATCTTGAGAAGGTGCGCTTCCTGTAGATCATAAAAATATATTAACCCTGCTTGCTATACAAATACGTAATTTAAAGATTTTAATCGCTTGATAGCATTATAGCACGCAATTGATATTTTTTAAAGTTTTATGAGTGAAGTGACGCTGGCGTGTAAGGTTAGCAATTATCATACCTCGTTTTCGTAATCTTTGCAAAGTTAAGGCACCCACGTTTGAGTAAACCGCTGGAGATTTTACTCTCTTCACAATATCCCCTTCCTCTGAGAATGTTTTTTGCATAGCGCTATCTGGATCTTTCGGATATAATATTTTCATTTCTTTATAAATTGAGTCCAAAATTTTTTGTCTTAGGCTCATTGGTATCCGTGATGTTTGCAAATGAGGGCTTGCTAAGATAGATATCGGAGGAAAATGAGGTGCCTGAAAATTACATAATATGGTTAATTTTACAATGCAATTAATCCCAACATATTTTAAAAGCTTTTACAACCTTTGATGCACTTTTATTATAGTTCGTATCCTTGTAAGGTGTATGAGCAACCCTTTGTTTTCCAGCGTTCCGCGAAGAATCATAAGTTATGCCTTTGCCTTCAGTTACAGTACTACCCGAGCTACTGGTGCATGAAGATGATTTATTCAAGATTTTAGAACAGGCTGTGTATCTTTTTTGCATCTGACCAACTAAATTTGGCTTTCTCTGTTGTAACTTCAAAAGTGAGGAAAATTTTTCGGTGCTACTGCACGCTGGTGCAACTGGTTGATGAGCTATCCGGCGCTTAGAAGCTGCCGATAACTCTTGGGCTGTTTGAACTTTTGATTTTGCCAAAGTTGGTTCAGACTCTGAAGATTTTGCACAAGCACCTGTGTGACGTCAACATTTTTAAATAATTAAATTCATTTTTAAATAAATAAAGAAAATACATTAAATGTGAATGGAAATTAGTACCATTACTGTTGGCAGATAAATCGCTTTTAGCAGCATCTGACAGTTCGAATAAATCCAAACACTCCTGCATGATTTCGTCCGCTTCATAATCATCGTCCGTATCCATTTCCTGGGGCATTTGAAAGTTTTTTTTTTCTGTTGTAGATTTTGTAGTATTTTGAATACGCGATGAACTAATCTGATCATCATCATCATCATCACTGCTTGCTAGGGTACACCAACTTGTATCTAACTTTAACTTCTTTCTTTCTGAATTTTCATCTTCACTACCTTCCAATCTCAGAACAGTTTGTCTGTCATGCTTAGAATCTTAAAGTCAAAAAATACATCATTCTCATTTAGCTATAGAAAAAAAGTCCTGCAACTGGTTTATGCACATGAAGCTTTTATACGATGCAATGTTGAAAGGGTAAAACACGCTCTCTTGCACACTCTATACTTTTCTACTTCAGAAGACGTTAATTTTGGAATTCGAGGTAATTGATTTTTTCGATCCTCTTTTAGAACTAGTCTAGTTATTTTAACTCATTTATGAATTTAAAAAACTAAAATTTTAAACAAACATACATGTTGCTTTGTTTTCATAGAAGTTTTGTTTGGATTGAACACAGTCTTCGTCACTGTCGCTTCCAAATAGATCTTTGCTTTTCCTTATCTTGCATTTGACCTCATTTTCCAAAGATGCTTGTATTATATTCTGCGTCTTCGGGATCGAATCGCTCAGTTTTTCATTGATGTCAACCTTAGGAGATTCTTTCTTGTGAACATTTTTTTTTTCGATTCTCACGATACCATTAAAAATCGATATTTTTTTTTCATCCAAGTCAGTCTTTTGTTCTCGTGATAAGCTTTCAGTACTACCAGTTAATACACAATTCCCTTCTTTTTTTATTTTTGTACTTTCTTCCTTTTCTTCAACTTCATTTCCAGCTCTTACTTTACAGCCCTCAGACTGGTGTTTTTGACTGTGACTACGCTTATGTCCTGGAGCAGATGCTCGCCGGCTTAATTTTTCCGAGCTGTTACTTTCGGTGACTATTTAAGAAACAAAAATATTTAAAAAGGTAATTTAAATCTTTATATATTTATCACATAACTTGAATACCTTTGTCGTCATGACTGAAGAAGCAGTAAGGTCTTTGACACCCCCCAGTGGTGAAATAAGGACATATTGACTTTTTCAGAAGTCTTTGAGACGGAAGCATCACGATTGAGCGTTCCTATTTTTCCCATACAGATCTTATTTATCCATAAATTATTGTACCACAGTCCCAAACTGGTCTGATGATTATGCTGTCATTGTTTATTAATAAGGGTCTAACGGTAGTGTCTATATAACATATATAGCTCCTATGATCTGCAAGTCCAGGTGACACAGCAAATACCACGTACTTCGTTCAACCGAAAATTATGGATAAAAAACCCAAGTCATGTTCAGATTTTTAACTTACTTAAGGTTAACAGGTCAGTTAGTCTGCATCAACATAGCAAACGATGATATCCAGGAGCAGCAATAAATGACTACCGAATTGTGAACATCAACAACACGATATCACAATGTAATGATAAGCCATCATTTATAACAGTCATTTGCCAAACATGCTTTATTTAATCTCCCGTCGTCAATTAAGTAAGCGACATCAGAACTTTTGGATATATATGTGGAAAATTAGCTAGAGTGAGGGTCCACAGGAAAATATGACCAGCAAAAGTCATTCAGGTATTCAAGATTAAATCAGGATCAGGATTTACAAGTCATAGATTCCGATTCCCGCGTAAGTTGAGAAGAAGGCCTAGATAAGGTTTTTAGCCTTTTAGCTATTATAAAAGAAATTCTTGATGCAACAGAGCTAGAGGTGTGAGCCGAAATCTGCCGAAAGTGAATATGGGGGATCTCCTTATGATTTTTTTTGCCAATTCACATGAATTATCAATAAAGAGTGATTATTAATAGTTAAAAAGCTGTATTAATAGTTACAGATTTTAAAACTTTAGCTTTTTTGCAACACACTAATTTGAAAAAAAAATATTTGAGGCCGGTGTGCTACGGCTAAAATATTGATACCGGCGCGAGTATCTTGATTACTTATTTCATTTTCTGACCTAAGACTGACACCATGTGCTTGTTATTTCTATCACAGCGTTCAGGAAATATATTCGAGTTTTTGTTTCATAAATTATCTTTAAAATTCCATTCTAATCTAATTTTATTTTAGTTGTTACGAACTTCGAAGTTCAAGATGGCTGAAACCGAAGCAGAAGGCAAAGGGCTGTCTTATGAAGAAAAAGTTAGTCGGGCTGCAGTGATATCCAAACCAATGGCTTCAAAGAAACTTGCAAAAAAATTGTTTAAACTGATCCGTAAATGTAAGTTCACAGTTTTAGGTTTTCTAATTGTTCCTACGATATAGGTGTTATAGTGATTAACAAGGGGTTGATTGGGTGGCATATGTTGTTCGTAAATTATTCACTTTTTGCATTTCCGAATTTCAGCTTCATCACAGAAGATATTCATGAGGAGCGGTTTGAAGATTGTGCAGTCCAAGATAAGGAAAGGTGAAACAGGGTATGTTGACAACTCTTTTATCTTCTTTTGCAAACAAGGCCAAATGTTCTATTAAGTCTTTAATTTTGAAATTAAATATCTAGAATCGTGATTATTGCCGGAAATGCATCTCCCATCGACGTTATTTGCCATATCCCTGTTGTTTGCGAAGATCGTAACATACCGTATGTGTATGTACCAACCGGTAGAGACTTGGGAACTGCGATGGGAGTTAAGCGGTGCACCTTGGTAATTATGGTCCGACCTCATGAAAGTTACCAGGAATTATTTGATGAATGTGCGGCTGAAGTAAAGCTGCTGCCTATTCCAGAAGGAACTGGTCTCCCTGAATTCTGATTTTTTCGTATTTGCCTTTCTTTTATAAATTATTTTATATTTTGATTTGATGGCAGACAATGACTTATTTCTCTAGGAAAGATTAAAATATAAGTTGCTTTCAAATACTTACATGCTCCTTTTTCCTTTCTCAGTAAGGATATTAGTATCCGATTGTAAAATATTGAGGTGTTATTTGGAGCAGGAAACCATAATTAGTTACAATTTATTGATTTGATTGTGTTTATTTTTGTTGGTTATGCCATCTTCTCCTAAAAAGTTTTTCTTCTTTGTAGCTAAACTATCTGTACTTTTTAATTTTAAACCCACCAGCCATTAAGTGCTCCTACTTCTGTGAGGCAAGTGAATATCTCTTTGAACGCAAATTGCACTGCATTGTTATTTGCTATGATAATGACAGCTGTTGTAGAATCAGATTAATATGAACTATGAACTGTTTAGTGAGTAATAAAATACGATTCAAGTTTAAAATCCGTAATATTGAATAACAAAAACTTGTACTTTTATTTTATAGTGCGTTGCATTTTCAGAAACCTTGGAAAATTATAAGCTGTAAAGCTAGATGCTAGATCCAGTATTGTAACAATGTTAGCACAGTTTACTATAAGCTTATGTCTATTTACACTTAGTATCTACATTTCTGCAGTAGCAAAGAGTCTCAAGTTGATATCACTCAAACAGTTTCGATCTGTGGACTTCGAGATCACAATTAAGTAATAACATTAATTATCTGGTTCAGATATAATAAGTTAGCGGAGTAGTAGAAAATTAAAATATTAGTATAGGGAGGCTAGTGAACGCAACGCCGCGCGTTTGCGTTTACAATGACCATATCTTTCTTGTTATTCTTTATTCCTAACCGGACCCGATTTCTTATTCTACAAAAAAAGTTGAAAGTCATTAGTCATTTATTACGACTACGCTGTACCTACTCACACAAAATGAACAATCCTGTCTTCTATTCGACTTGACCTGTTCATACATTCTCTATTCCCCCCTATAGTACAGTTGTGATGAACAGAAATATTAACTAAAAATTACATTACTTTTTAGCAAATGAATTAAGCCATTTTCATCATAGCTTTTGGAAATTGCATTTGTAAAAGGTTATACTTGGAACGTGATTAATTGCTACGGTCCGTCAAAAAACAATCTTAATCTTAAAATGATTTAAAACTGAACTTCTGCACTTTAATGAAAGACACGCTTAATTCGCTTAATGTAGATAGATATAAATATGAGCTCTAAACGTCTAAACTCTTATTTAGCCTGGTGCAGGAGAACATCAGGACAGCTATATAAGCGTGGAGCTAAATGATGTATGGATTCTTAGATTCTTTTAAATTGTTCCAAATCTGTACTCCTTATAAGTATACCTACTCCCTGTATTTAAAGTCTTATTGTCTTATGCAGTTGATAACGGTTGCTCATAACACATGCTTTGACATGTAATGATGAAGTATCTTATATTTATCAGCGTAGGCTCCAATAAGGATGCACCTAAAAACTATTGCAAATATGATTTTCCCTGCTACAGACTTGCTTTGTGCGCATGTCTTTCTTCTTTTCTAAAGCTTCCCTTCACATGGCCATGTCTGTCTACTTTAATACGCAGTGTTAGTTTCATGACCTGGCTCTTCGTTTTTGTTGTCCTGATTAAAGGAATTTTTTCTAGATTTTCCTGGGAAACAAAGGCATCCAGAGTTATTACGTTTCCTTCCTTTTTTAACTGGATGTTCAATTTTATGACGTTCCATCACAGCTTTCTGGTAGTAATCAAAGTCTTTCACGTACCTTGATATAAAGATGAAATCATTAGAATACAGAAGCTAGTGAGTGTTTGAAGGTTTTTGAATTGAAACTTTAAGTGCACTTACCAAACGGGTGGCCATCTATTTTGTGACACCCATTGTCTGTTCTCAGGACATAACTCTTTAAAGAGTTTACTATGTTTTCGGCAAACTGTATCATAATTTGTTGCTAACTGGAGTAGGCTCCATTGTGCCAGCTGCTCAGCATTATGTAGCTAAAACAAAATGTCACCCACATAATCATACTGGCACACCTAATGAACTGCTTCCGAATTAATTTGATCAAAGGCATTCTAGAATCTGGCTCGACATTTTACCTGTGCAACTTCCAAAATTCTTATGCACTCTTCCGTGACATCAATTCCCATCGATTGTTGTTGAGCAATGTCGTTGATCATAAGACTCTCTAGAATGTTGACTAACCTCGGGAGACACAGCCGGTTGGCTAGTTCAATTAAAGGCATCCCAATCTCAGTAGGCACAGGTGGACTTAATGAGTCTGTATACAAGTACTCCAAGAAGCACGAAAAGGCTTCTTTTTTAACCCCAGGCAGTGACACCTATTGGCGAGTTAAAAAAATAGAGTAAGCTAACGTTGGGCATAGGCATGATGCAATCTTGTAGACATTCCTTCTTTGGAAATAATGCCCATTTTAAAACTAATTATTCCCACTGAAGCTAATGCAGCTAATACAATCTCTTAGTTCATGAAACAGAAAAGTTTTCAAACTTTTACAAACCGAATAACTTCTGCGCTCCCTAAAATCTCCAGAAAACATGGCGCGCATCATGTCACTTCTGGCCATTAGAAGTGCCCTATGAGCTCCAATTTTACCGTCGTCTAAATGGAATATCACGTCAGTATGATACGATCGTGCACACTGATTCCATAGTGCTGATTTGAGATACTATTAAAGGTACGTTTATTGACGAAATTAAAGGATTGGCTTTTCTAAATCTGTACATATCTGAAAAGGCACAAAATTAAAACGGCCCAATAAATAGCATGAAATACCTGTCGGTACGATTTCTTCAAATCATTCATCTGTTTAACGTCCCGTTTAGACCAAAAATCTAGGTATTCCGAGAGCTCATGAATTTTTAACATTTCTGCCGTTTCTTTTAAGGCCTGTAAAGCAAAAGATTTTTTGGCATGTAATTTACGTTGCACAATATAAAAAAATCACTTGAGCAAATGCGATAAAAAGAAATTGCACCTCTAATGTTTCGTTCACATTCTGTGGCAATTCCCCTGTGTACATAAAATAAAGCTGAGTGCGAATCGTGTCATACGAAATGCAGTTGCTCAACTCCACAACAATTTGAAGTTTTGTGAAATCACGAGATAACTCCCGCATTTTTATGTCTTTTATCCCTGCACAAAAATTCTGGTCCACTAATGCTGATAAAGAGTTTAACTCTAGTTCTGAATCAGCTGAAAACATGGCATTCACATAGCCCATTTTCTCTTCATGGGGGCCGTTTTGCTTTAGCAAGCACTCTGTTTCGTCGGCAGTACTGCTGCTTCCCTGCAGGCAATACAATTAATCGAAAATTGACTACTACTAAAATTCAGTAACTCTAGTGCTTTGTTTTTTATGTGAATAGGAGCTGTAAAAGCGACTTACCGAGCTGGATGCGCTATCCCTTCGATTAGAAAGAGCTTGAGGAAGAGTAAAATATTTTGAAAGAGCTGGGGATCCCGCACCAACTACAAATCGATGTGCATTTATTTCACGATCCTCTAAAAAGATTTTAAAAAGGTTTGTAAGGTTATAAGCATGCTACGCATAAAAATATATGCTTTTCCTGTCACATAATCTCTGACCTGATATAAACACTAAATCTGTAAAGTGCTGAGAGCATAGCATATTTTTAATATCAACCCAAAAGGTCCCAGGAAATATTTCAATTGTGCTTAGTTCTTTTTTGGGTGGACAGTATGGAGCCTGAAATGAATTTCGTTGAGCATTAAACATAATTCATTTCTTCTGATGTTATCTTAAAGACTTAAGAAAAGCACAAGTTAAAACTGATGCTACTTTAGTATAGATTACAATTTTTCTTTTTTACCTGTAACAATGGTTGCTGCACATGTCTTAAGTTCGTCATCCAAAACCGCTGACTTCGTCTAGCTATAAGGCTATGCAAAGAAATAAGATCTTAAGTCAGAATTGAACACATTACACACCGTGGATTATGTTGATGTGTATATAACAATCTTTGACTCGCACACTCGTACTCGTGTATACTATATCCATTTCTATAATTTGACCGGACTCTGTTCCACCCGGATTTGGCTATAATTTGGTACAACGATGCATTTGAGTCTAACTAAGAAAACTGACCCTCTAAAATATAATCACCCAAGGATACGCTCATGCAATCGCGATTACAACTTTTAAGACTCATGAGATAGGAATTCCAACTCGCAGAAATCGAAAAAATGGACGGCATTAATTAACTTAATTTAAAGATTTTTCCCAACTGCTTTTCAATCAGAAAAATCAAAAAATGATTTCCGATTTTCTAAATCTTTTTTCAGCTTTCAACTTGAGTGTGGATCTTAATATTTTAGATATATCTTTTTGCCAAATTATAGCCAAATCCGGGTGAAACAGAGTGGTCCGATCAATCACTGTAAGTTCCAAAACTCACCTACATCGAATACCATTTTCAAAAACAGTATTGACACCGTAATAAGTAAAAACTGAAGTCTCATAATAAGGTGCCCCAATTTCTTTGGCAACAGCTCTAGCTTGCTCTGGCATCACTAAATCGCACTCTCTAATAGGTCGTAAAAAAAGACTACGATCTCGACAAAAGGCTTGGTACGTTGGATCGCGGCACAGAAATCGGAGATCGTTTTTGCACCCTACTAGAACAATGGGTGTGTCGGGACAAAAGCGCCGGATTTCAGGATACCACATTGTTTTACAATGCAACAGTGAACTACGACTTCCGATTGAAAAACACAGAAGGATCACATCCGATCTACCATATGCAAATCTTCTATCCTTCTCATGATCCCCGAATGTATCCCACAGTCGTAATGAAACCTATTACAACCATTTCACGTTTATTATTTCATTCTTGTCATGTTTGTCTGTATTCAACTCTGGAAAAAAATTCATTTTGTGGAGTGAAAATTTTTAAACTCTTACTGGAACGCCATCAACAGTGGTCATTGATCTCTCCAGAACTTCCTTGTACATGCGGTATTGGTCTATAGCCCAAACAGTTGGCACATGCGTAGTCAACAACTGACGCAATGACATGCGTATATTGCAAGCACGGGCGCAGATCAGTCTCGTTTTACCAACTCCAGTGTCGCCAACTAGTACACATTTTACCAGCTCTTGTCCTGCTGTTTCCAGCTCCATGTTTATGCCCACGTTTGGATTAGGTTAAATTAGTCTGTAAGTAGAAATGCACACAAGATTTTTAAGATGTTAGCACCATGAGTGGAAACTATTAAACGAGGTTGTGCAATCAATTTATACGTAAACTATGGAACTGAACTAAAGGAACGATCATAAATTATAGTTATGGTCAATTGGTGAAGTTTAAAGATGTAGAGAAGTGATGAAACTGACTTCATGATTTTTGCTAATTGCGACGGAAATTTTTCTGAAGCTTTAATTTAGTTATTGTTTTGGAAATATATATTTTTTGCACGTTTTTCAAGAGTCAAATTTTCTCTTTTGGCCTCAGAATGATTCAGGTTCTGTATTGCCCCTACTTTGAAGAAACCCATGTCCAGTAGCATTTATGACACCTTGCTAACAAAAGAGATAAGATTTATGTCAATGTTTTATGTATTCTGTGGGTATCTATATGTAAAAAAGTAGGAACGCCAAAAAGGGTTGCTGAATAATTTTATTTTTCATCGATATAGCTCAATTTGATTACGTACATGCACAGCTCTAGTATTTATTAAGAGCCTAAAGGTGATATCTTTTATGGTAAAAAATATTTTATGACAATTGTAAAAGTGATTTGCAGTAATGCAAATGATATTAAGACTAAACAGACATTAATTATTCCTAGTTTCCAATTAATTTACTTCTTCTATCCTACATGTAGTTTTTTGGAAACATATACGACTTAATGCTACTGAGTACTGAAACTAAATAAATAATCTATTATAAGTGTGCAAAAAGATGCACGAGTTAGTAACGAGGAGCACGGAACTCATTGAAGTCATAATTATATAAGGTCCATAAGTATTATGGTGTTGATGATGTTGGTAAAGGCGTGCAGTGCAGCTACTAAATGCAAGTGCACAAAAAGTGTACAATACACAGTAACGTTCGTTTCCTAGTAAAACAATCGTTTTAAGGAGACGAACGTTACTTACTCTACTTGAACGTATCTTAAATCAGCAAACTTTGTGAACTCTACCTATATTAAAACCAGATTAATATATAATATATAATTCTGTGATTAAAACTAAATAGTTTATATATCTGTTACATAAGCGTTTATTTTTTCAATGGTTAACTTCATACACTCTATAAATGTCGTAAAGATGAAAAATGGCGAACAAAATAACAATAAAATCAACAATCGAGATCTTTTTGTTATCCTCAAAACAGAGAGCATTGCTACTACGCAGTACTTGAGACAAATGTTGTGTTCTCACGCATGCAATCCGCTCATAAGTTTTCTCTGGTCTTGTCAATAGCATAAACAACTTGAAAATACGCTATATGCATTTGACTACAAAATCAAGGAAATTATAAAATGCATACCACTTATGCCAAATGGATTCAGTCCAGAATGTTACGTTCGCTTTTCATGAGAAAAAAAATCTTAGTCCGTTCGCACTATATTTAAAAAAATTCTATTGGAATGTTCAAATTTTCCAATTGACCCATGGATGGATAAAATTGTTTTGTATATATAACGGAAACTGTTCATTATTTTTGATCGCTATAGATCATACTGGATAAAATATAATTCCCAAAAATTTGCAAAGAAGTCTAGAATTTTTTGAATTAAAACAATTTTACTGAAACATTATTTGCGTGAAAGAAGCTCACCATTATGCAAACAGCGAAGTTCAAAAACGTCTAGCACAACTTACACTCTAATCTTACTATCCATATTAGACAAAGAATGTAATCATTAGAAACTGTAAATTGCTAAACTGGTCTCAAAAATTCTTTCCACTGGTTCCCGTGACATGAATACTTTAGTTAGCCGATCATTAAAATGCAAATAATAATCAAACAGACTGTCAAATTATTTCACAACTGTTCATTACCACCGTCTAATGTCTCCTTACTGGCTGGTTAATCTGTTGAAGACTGTATGCAAATCATATGCAATTCTTACGACACCATTTTTAGCACACTTTTTATACTCACTTGCTGTCTTAATGACTGGCTAAAATCAACTGCCAAAGTCACGCAATATTTGTGTTAAAACGATCGTATCTCACAGTCCGATTTAAGAGTGCTAATGAATGCCACTATCTATATCACATAGAAACTGGTAACTCCTACCTAACAATTCTTGTTAATGCAGCACATGCACGTAGTTAAAAACATCCACTTTGGTTTGCAAATATAACCTTTGTCAAAATTATCCGTCTTGTGATGAGAGCAGAACAAACTGATGTTGCCACAGCTGAAACCTGCCTGGAAATCTGCAAACTTTTCTACGTGCACTTTTCCATATATTCGCATTCGCTGAATCTAGCAACTCTCCACATAACAGCTCTTTGTGACGTCTATTCGCTCATATGCACCGTGCTCTAAGAGTGTAATGACTTACAAAATCGATAAGTAGTGTGCACCGTGCAAGACCTAAACACGCGGATAAGAAAAGACACAACTTGAGAATAATCGGCGAATGAAAATGGATTTTGTTCACCTCAACAACTTTTGCATGTATAATCATCTGAAACAATATGCATTTATACAGATTTGATTTGAGTTTTTTGAATTGATACATTGCTTTTTAAAAACTGTAAGTGTCCCTGAAATTGTGGAGCTGTGGTGTTAAATAGTTGTCAGGTGTACAAAATGCACTGTGATCCGCGGGGTTATTTACAGTTCCTTTATCCTTTTTATTTATTGATTGTTGGGAACTAGCAATTGGAGCAATGCATCGCATGCTGCATGCATAATTAATATATTAAAATACAAATAAATGTTGCAAAATCAAGGTTAAGTTTGATAGGATGGACCATTGCTTTTGCCATACGTAGGCATGTTTTTTATGTTTAGTATTTTTTAATCAAAAGTCAATTTCCGTCAGGTGGATATCAGTGGATGTAGTAATACAGTAGCTATTTTCTGTTTCCAAATGAAAACGAAAAATAGCCAGCTTTTCTCCAATTCAATGAACAAGGTGTTCAAATTCATGGTTTCAGGATTCCTAGAACGGTCTCCTTAAAATGTGTACATGAACGACCGCAAGCAGCTTCAAGATATACGGATATATAGCATTCATATGAGTAAACAGCTGATAATATATGGAAATGTCGAAATTATATTGATGTGAAACAATGTTACCAATATAATACCAAATCGTTTGACAAGTCCTTAACTTGACAGTTCCAGCAAAAACATTAAGGGTACACCCGATGCCGTGTAAACTCGTACATTTTTACGTGCGTAAATCTCCCAGCCAATCAGAGCAGACTTCCAACTTCTCTACTTCTCCTTTACTGATCTGATTGGCTGGGAGATTTACGCACGTAGAAATGTACGAGTTTACACGGCCTCGGGTGCACCGTGCACCCCTATTGTTTGACTTTGCCCCTAAATAGACTATTTCACAACATAAGATTGCTTCACCCGTACAAAAAGCTGAAATTAATATGAAAATGTTATAAAATGTAAACAGTAATACCATACTGAAGATATTGTTTCTCAATGTATAAGCTACGAATAATAGTTAAAATAACGACTTGATTCAACGGGTTGCAATATTTGAAAAATGGAAAATCCCTTGAGTTCGTAATTTTCATTGCAATATGGTTTATATGCATTTTCTAAATGTGTTAAGTCTCAACCCACTTTTAGCTTATAATATGCACCGTAAATTCATTACTATAACGCCTGATGTTATTTCGTAGACCTCTTACTCTGGAGGAGTTATAATGGATAAAGTTATACGAATTTTGTACACTAATTCAGACACAAGATACATTACAAAATAGCTTAATTTTTTTTAAATATCGAATTGTAACGATAAAGAATATTAGGAATGACTATTGACAGTCAATTTCAATGGTAAAAAATACAGTTTCGTCATTTCAGATAGTGTGTCGTGTGTTTCGTGGGATTATTTTATGGATGCAGTTATAATTTAGGTTGGAGCTTCATTATTTTACTGACCATTGTCGTTTACATCAATTCATTCACCATTCATGAAAAGTTAAAATAATAACAACCTGAATACACCAAGTGTTATCATTTACTATTGACATCTCTGACGGTTCTTATATAAAAGCTCATTACTGTCCGGGGAATGAGTAACTATTTTCGTTTCATGGTATTATTGGTATCCATACTCAATGCAGAAAGCCAATGGTCTAAGCAATAGGACGAAGACTTGGATCAGGAATATGTAACACGCACTTTTATGCTCAAGATAAGACTTTTTGCAATTCCAAGTAACTACTGAAAATCCTATTCATTCGTAATATACGTTTTCAAAGTCATTTATTTACTCAAGTTCTATATCATACAAGCTTTAACCAGTTACAGAACGACAACACAGCAAAACATTTAGGAGTACTCATTTTATATTGTATGTGATGTTAACTTATTTATAATAAACACTCTTCATTTTCTTGCCACATACTGACAATAATGTAATGACTGCACTTGCCCCCATGGATTCAAGAAATGTGAGCATTTTTTTACAGTCGGCCTCCTTAACCTTTGCCTTTGGCCGCACACCATGATAAAAATGATTCCTCCTTAATACGACCTGACTAAGCTGATAGAATCACACACGACACAATGTTACATACAGCAAAATCCAAAGGTATGACAACACTTAAGGCTATTGATAGAAATATTATATTCCATAAATAAAGTACATTCAATTACACCTCTAAACGAAAAGATCACTTCATGCAAATACCAGCTCAAGGCAAGGACACATAAATCCGGCAAGGTATCATCATTTTTTTCGCTTTCAAGACTAGAATACCTTAGACAATAATCAACAATTGAAAACTGGCACTGACTTCAGTCCAGCAATTAAACTAATAGTTGAAAATTCATGTAATAAATAAGGAACAATTCAAGCTAACAAAACAAAGACACAATGAGATTATATGAACTCCAGCTCAAAATGTCTCTATTACACAGGAAAGTATACTTTCTGTGAGTAAATCCATTTCCACTCCTAAATGCATCTGCGCAACGAGAGATGCATCGTGGTTGCATTACACAATGTGATAAATAGCGGGACAAATTAAGGTGAGTATTTGAGATTGTGACCATTATTTTTAAATTAGTATGGTTAAATATATTGTGCACAATTAATCACGTCGAAAATTAGCTCTACTATAATCATACAATGATAATGAAGCTTCCTTCCATATACAGGACTAGGCCAGGCACTAGTAGTACTTATCAGTCACTATATAGTTCCTAGCAGAAAGAATACAATAAATATCATAACAACCAGCTGCCATAAAAATTAAGTTTGTTAGACAGTTAAACAAATCCTAACTAAAAGTTAGTGTTAGTGACACAGCACTCGATTAAATTAAATAAGTTACAATAGCGGGTATTAAAAACAACAGCGAGGCAACCGGATTTCTTCGTCACTAAACAATGCGAGTAAGTTCATAAACCAAATTAAAAAGCGATGATTCCAAAACCTTAGCTTAAACACTCTAAAACAACCAGTGAAAATCTTAATGGAGGATTTAGAAAAACCAGCTGATTAAACTGACACTATAGTAATAAACAGTGTTGCATACTACATTGCATAATAATGTGTATGGCAGTGTTCCAACAAAAGATACACTACCATGCATTTCCAACAAGTAACTGTGTCTTTTAACAGGGAAATGGAAAATGTGCGTTTCATGCAAATCCTACAGTACAAACATTCGACTTGGATAATACCATAAATCAACTATATCAGAACAGTTTTCAAGAGTATACATATTTGTGCTATTGAGGGTATTCATGCACTGATTTGTACATGCGGAAGACGATCACAACACAGTACACGGAAATATCTGTACTGAAACACAGAATTCATAACATTTCATTCTCTATTGTACAGTATTCTATTTTAGACATACTACGGAATTTAAGTTAGTAGAAGAGGTTTAGCAAATTACATCATCAAATTTAATAACAGGGTCGACAACCCATTTGAGTACACTTGTGATGAGTGTTTTCATATACTTTGAAATGCTAACGTTCTTCCTAAAAGCTCGTGTTCAAGACTTATAAAGGACAAGGGCACACAACAAGCAAATATGTATGTAACGGATCCAGTTAAGCAGAAAAAAGAAGTATATTCGATAATTGTGCAATTCAAAGGGAATGAATTGCATTCATTAGTGCTCACGCTCCGCAATCTGGAGCTATTAAAGCGCATTGACTGCCTACTCTAATTAATCAGTAAGTAGCTCAGCAGGTTACAGGTAAACAGGTTAAGTAGAATCTAATTATTTCATAAATGCCGGACGGTAACGGTTATTGTTATTGAACGTTTGCATTTAGTCTTGATTTTATACTTAATGCTGTTAATGCTCTATCACATTAGCTAGACACTAAGTTAGGTAGATTATCAGTTTTTACAGTGATAAGACGGATACTGAAGGAGAAGGAAGGCACTTCAGAAGGACGGCTGAAATTTCACTTTATGTTTACGCCCACAACATAAATCTTGAGTTTATATGGTTACTGAAGAGAGAGTGGAAACATTATTTCTGAGCTTTCTTCGTTATTTTTCGCTTACGGGGAAGAGTACCGTAGATAGAATCAACCTGAAAATGAACAAAACTGCTATTAAATAATATCGAAACATCAACATGGGATGAAGCAATCATTAAATAACACCACAAATAATCACACATAGGTTATGATTAATTAAATAAATAGGATTAATGAGAAATTTGAAATGTTACTAAAGAACAAAAGAAGAACATGGTTAACTAATTGTTTGGTTCGTTTGTTGGTATTAAAAATCAAATATAAACTGGTTCATATCTTGTCGGCACGTTTTAGTTTTTTTAGTACAGGTATTAATTTTTCGTCTCAGCATTTTAATGACACACTTTTGAACGAAGTACGGCGTAAAATTACTCACATAAAAGAAACAGTAGAATCCCCCGAGCTTTCAGTCAAATGTATTGTAAGCCTATATGCCTGGCAAACTAATACAAATATTAAATCTACATGTCGTTTACAAAGTTTGTTGCACTTCTAAAACTAACAATAACTTTTTGCCCTGCAAAAACATCCGAGAAAAATATAAATACGACGCATACAGTTTTTCAATAGTTGTTAAAATTCTTATGGCTTCCCAACCACAACAGTGCCACATGTCCACAATAGAGGCCTACAAGCTTCAGTTCGCACTGCCTCTCCTTGCAACATTATCTTTGGGACTTAAAATTGGAGTTCGATAAAATACTTTTTAAAGGACTTAACATTTTTTAAACATTATTTTTATTTACAACATCAAGTTTAGCTGTCTTCGATTCAGGGCAGTAACTCGGAGAAGTAGACGATGTCAAGGGATTTGTTAAGCACCGACTGTAGTCAAAGGTGCTAAAACTTCTTTCAAGTCTGACATCGGGTTTGGGGGGCTCAGCTTGAGAAGAGTTGGTTTTAGCTTTAGGCTTACAACCAATTTTAACTGAGGATAACTTAGTTGGTGTCTCACTGGAAGAACGTGCAAGACTGCAAGTTTGATTGCGTGAGGGGTTGCTTGCTCCACATGTTTCTTCAAATTCTTTAAGTACTGTCTTAGAAACGATTTTAACATTCGTCTGAATACCACTAGGATCATCAGACGACTTTATCATGTTGTCACCTTTGACCAAAGAATTACTGCCGACGGCAATTTCATCAAAATCTTCCTCACCACTTTCAGAGAACGAATCAGAGTTATGTATGTCGTCATGAAGTTCATTTTCAGTGAGCAATTTGTCGCACAAATAAGATCTGAAGGAATAGCGACCAAATCGTGTTCTCAGTTCGATAGGTAATTGTCGGTACGATGTTCGAGCAGCGGTCTGCGTATCAGTATTGATACTTACAAATTGAGAATAGAATACGAAAAAGAACACACCAAGAGTAAGGGTAATAACATAAAAGATGTAGATAGAAAAGAAATAGTAAAAAATATGTAGTAATCAGCAAAAAATAGTAATTTAAGTGATACTCTAATTTACTGAACTATGGAGTTTAATATTTATACATCCAGCATTTAACGAGAAAGCAGTTACCTACCTCAGCAATTTTCTTTCTTGTACTTGAGCGGCGGGGCATCTCCTCATCTTGGTCTTCCATTCCTAAATTCATCATTGACTGCTGCTTGGAAAGAGGACCGTAATCATATAATTGCGAATCCTCCTCAATACTTACAGGTCGTCTTTTTTTATGTTCACCAACATTGGAATTACCGCTAGGGTTTTTCACTCTTCTGAAAAAAATATTTGTTATGTTTATAAAATAACAACAATAAAGACAACAACTAAAGTTAGTTAAGTAAGCTAAGCAAAGAAAATTATTCCTGTTATCATTAAAAAAAAAAGCTTACTTAGAAATCAAAGCAGCTTTTTTGACGTATCTATGATCGATAATTTCATCTTCAGTCTCCGTTGTGGTATCCATAAAATTTTCTCTTTGATTATTTCTGTTGAAATCAGACGGTAGTCCATCCACAGCACTTTCAGATCTAGACATCTGAGATACATATTTGTTTCCAATGCCCTATAATTAAAGCAACAGTCTTCGAATCAACTCGGAATCGGAATCGACATAGACTACTAGGGTCACGAAATTATTTAGCACAGAATTAATACAATATCTAATGCAAAAATTTATAACCAGACGTACCTTCATGACAGTGTTCATTATAAAATCTGTAATATATGTGAAAGCTCTTGATCCGTAAATTTTAACGAGACCAGCAGTATGAGAACTAAGATCTGCAATATATGCGTCTATTTCCTATCCAAAAATAAAAGTTGTTGTTGTTAATTGCTTTTGGTGTTTGTTACAAAAACTTGATAAAAGTCAAGTCATCAAACGAATAAGTTTATAAGCTGTACAAACTTTTTCGTGACGATTTAGCTTCGGGTGTATAAAACGCCGGTATATATAGCTTCCACCTCTTGTCGATGGAGCCAGTAACCAAATAATAAAGAGGATTTTCAGTTCATAATAAAACGGAAACCTGAAAAAAAAAACAGTCATTTTCAATTTAATTTGTTCTTAGCAGTAAAGCAGATTGCGTTCTTCAAAGATTTTAAAAACTCACCACAGTCCAATAAAAGTGTCGGCAAAGACTTCCACAACACTGAATATGGCAAAGACTATCCAATACATCATCCAATGAACCTGGGAAATATACCATGAAATTAAACTAAATGATCCAAACAACAAACATACAAAAATGAAGATCGGTCAACCAAGCCCAGAGTTCAATTAAAACTTACAACTGACTGCATTAACTTATCAACAACAATGTACAATAAAAAAAAACTTACATATTCTTTGACATCCTTGGTTTTTACAGCCTTATATGAGCAGTACGCTGGATACATTAATCCAAACACCATCCTATTAATTAAATCAATACATACAACAAAGCACACATCATCCATCCAAAAATATTTGTAAAATACAATCAATAACTTTAATTAAGAGAAAACAAAAACCATTACTTACGTGATGAGCTTTGATAGTAAATACGCAATCATTTCGGTTTCTTGTCGAATGCTGGTTTGCCAACAATGTTTGCTGTTTGCTCACAGTTCAATCGAATCAATCGAGCTACAGAATGTAGGCAAGTAATCATGCACTTCACAAACTAACATTAATGTAATTGTCTTGTCTTTCCCTGAGAGACAACGAGAAATTGAAGTTCACACAAAAGCAATTTCTACTATTTTGAATAAAATAACCATAACGATGGCTTTTCTAAAGTCTTAGTTGGCTAAATGTGAGCTATTGAGCTGTCTGTTGGTAGAGGAAAAAGGAATGACAAATGATTGGATTGACTAAAAGACGTTCAATATTAGTGAGATTTCTTGGTATATTAATAATTAATTACATTACATATTAGAGCAGAAAACTAAAACTGTGCGTTTGAATGAATTAATGCTGCTTAACTATTGCTCAACTCACTATCATTTTACGAAAAGTTGATGAAAGTATAGTGAAAATAAAATTCTAGCCTAAAAGAATTAATGGAACAAAATCGTTCTTGACTCGTTTACAATTACAACATTACAACTGTTGCCAACCAGATCAGTTTAAATTTGGATCCTTGTTGTTGTTTAGATTGTTTTTCTTTGCACATCCAACGAGAACGAATCTCTAGTTCACGACACACATACGTATAGGCAGCCAAAAGATTATTTGCACTTTTCCTATTTCTTGCTGCAGCTAGGACTAGGAGGGCTAGGGCATTGCATCCGTTGTTTTTACTAACGCGTATTATGGGATCGCGCGTGTTTTGCTATTTGACTTTCCTCCATGTGTTAGCGGATCATCGTATATTTGCTTAATCCTATGCTCCTCATTTGACCGATAAGTGCTTGAAAGTTTACTATTGCTTTGCTTCCTTTAATTAATCATATGTGTTGGCAATATTGTCAATAAATTACTTTACACGATGTTGGTTTGGCGTTAATCAAGGCGCCAACCATTGGCTCGATTAGGCTTTTGTTTAAATGTGTTGAATTGAAATTTAATTAAGTAGTGCCGACATTATGTAAAAACTGTATTAATGAATGAATTACAGATGTTTAAAACTGAATATCAACTGTAAAAACTCTCAGAAGGGATTGCATTAATGCATTGCACCCTACATGAATCGCATAATCAAATCAAATCAGAGAGTATATGTACAAATATACGGTCACACCAATTTTAATAAAGTTAAAAAGCATTATTAGGGCCTCATCAAGATTTGCGTTTCTCATAGAAGTGCCTTTCTATTCCATGAAGATTGTGATATTGTGAAACGTGCTCGCCGTCGCCGTCATTTCGTGTTTTCTTCGGATAAAGAAAATGCCGCTGACATGAGACATGGCAGTCAATTGCTAGCTCATGAAGTAAACGCAAGGCATTGAGTTCGGTCATCGGTCATTCCCCACCAAAAGTGCCATATAACGGAGCGAACTAATGTTGACCAATGTTGTAGCTGCAAATTCCTACGCATCCAATAAGAAAGTGAAGCCATTTCATTTTGCAGCGAGGCAAAATACAGGTCTCCGCTGTAGAAAGATAAAGCACAAAAGTAAGCAGAAGAGCGAGGAACAACAAAAAATCAAATAGACAGCAAAAGGTTGCCTCACATTCACAAGTCGATTTTTTCAACTGCCGCAGAAGTCAGTCATTACATTAATAAGAAAACAAAATTGTGCCGACATTGAAAACTGATTAAGTAAGTTCATATAATTCTTTTTAATGATTGTTGTTCATTGTCAAATACCACGCTTGGCTTCGTTTGACCCTCATTGTTTGAATTGTAGTGTTCAGTTCATAAGATATTGCTGTAGTTTGCGGCTGGTAAGGGCAAGCTGTGGTTTAGTTTGACAGCTTTCCCTGGACTCAAACTGTTTCCACTTTTAATTGTATGTTTAATGTTGCCTGATTATTTGATTTGACTGAACGGTCTATTGTTTGATTATCTGGCTTGTTAGTTGAAAAATATTTTTCATTGAGAGGCTGAAATAGTCTTGTTTTTGAAGGGACTAAAGTTTTGTCAAGTTGATTTTTTCTTGATTTTTATTAATATTATATTATATTATTGTTCCTATCCGAAGCAATGGAGAAGTGTAGCAGTATGATAATCGCATCATCTAAAAATGAGCTTCTGCATATCATTACGACTGAAGACCCCTCGCTGGTTTGTGTGTTTTGTCGGAAGTCTGAAGTGGACGAAATTAACCTGGGACCAATGTACATTTTCAAAAATGAAGTCGTTTTGCACTATTATTGCATGGTAATATTTTCTCTTATTGTAAACTTATTCTATTCATGATAATTGATATTAATTCACGGATTGTTTACATCGCGGTTCATTTGAATTTTAAAGTTTATTTGTGTTTATGCAGCTGTTTTCTGCAGCGCTAAGTCAAAATGGCACGGACCAGGAAGGAGTGTTAGGGTTTCTTACCGAAGATATTGCGAAAGAAGTTCGAAGAAGTCAAAGACTGGTATGTGGACAGTGAAAGCTATAAACTTAGAAGAATAGTAGATTGCTATATAATAATATGACAAGAATATAAATAATACTTAAGCGGAACAAGAAAACGCGTTCACCGGACTGATTTTGGTGGCGATTCAGTCCGATTAAGTTACCCTGTAACTTAAAAATTAAAAAAATTAATGGTTTTTTGTGTAATTTTTTTAATCCGCATCATTTTCTTCTTACACCGTTAAGTCAGAAAACTCGTACCGTCAGAAAATTAGTGAAGTCATGCTACATTAGTTGGGGGTTATGAGTTATTTTGTCATATATGACGCACTGGCACTGCTCAATGAAAGCCAGTTCTAGGCTGGGCCTACCTCTATTTTCATTGCTGAGGTAACTGAATTAACTGGTTTACTGAATGGGGTTTCCTCAATATAGAAATGCAGTTACTGTCAGCATACTGGAGCATCAGTCGGATGCTGTAACAGAAAATGCAGACAAGTTTTTCATTTTCCATGTGGACTTTTGAATGGGGCCAACTACCAGTTTCATGGAAATTACGAGTAAGTATTGTGTATTATACAATTACTGATTGCAATTCGACATCAAGTATCACGTTTTCCAGTTGTCACTCGTACGAAATTCTTCCCGGGAAAGCTTTCTAGCTAATAAAATCATTCATTTTCTCCTGATTTGTATTAGGTCATTCTGTTCGCAACACATTGCTCCACGGCATTTCCCCATTATAGATATCTCTAAAAACTGGACGTGCCCTATCTGTATGACTGTTCTTGCTGAAGGGGAAAATTGTCTGACGGCTAGTTGTTGCAAGTCCGCTGCTTTTCATAAGCTATGTTTACAGGTTGGTACTTTGTTGGTATTTTTTATTCAATCGATGCTAATATGCTTTAAATATATTTAAAGTTTGCATCTGTTTGTTTGCTTTTTCTTTATATTGGGACACTTCTTATACCTATTCCTATATTGTTTTTTTTACAGAAAATGGCGCTCAATGCTGGTTACTTTTTTAAATGCCCAACTTGCAATTCTGGTAAGCAGTTTATCCACGAAATGCGAAGTTATGGCATCTTTGTTCCTGAACAGTAAGCACTCACCTATATTTATCAATTTTTTATGGAAATAGTATGTTAATAGTCTTAAACTGTAAACTGCGTCATAATGGTTGATGGGTAGTTAAGTTAGTATATGATTCTTCTAGAGTATATACCTTTTATGGTATATGTTTTATGGTATATGTAGTTAGTTTTAGTTTAGTTTAGTTTTATGGTAAATTTCGAGATCCTGCAAACGATAGCTTGGGAGTCGTAGGAGATAAACATAGACAAATATTGGTTTCTATTTGTTTTCACTACTCGGACAAATCGGATTTTTCGGTTTCTGACATTTATGATCGTAGTTTACGTTTTTTTAACGAGCATGTTTTATTTTATTCTAACTGAAAGTCATTTCTGCACGCATAATACTCGAATCGAAGAAAAATCGGTTTTTTCGGTTTTTGATTTAAAGAATTGTGTTTCTCATATTTTTAAATCTAGAAAATTCCATTTTCTTTTTTTAATGAAATAATCTTACAATGTTTGTACTCCATATCCACGTCAACAAAAATTCTATGTTTAAAGTTGTAAAAAGTAAGTAAAAAATTTTTAACTATAGGCATTTTTACTGTAGAAATTATTGATTGTAGGTGTTTTTCAGTGGACGAGTTTATATTTCTGTAGACGTTATTTTTATAGACCAAATTCACTAGACCATCGTGTAGACAGATTTCGTTGTAGACGTTTATTGGTACAAGCATTAATGTTGGGAGCATTGAAGCGAATGGTGGTATATAGTTAGGATTAGTAATATATGCAATGGATTAAGATGAATAAATAAATTAATCTTACTTAATTTTTAAAAAAACTTCAGAGACGCGTCATGGGAACGGGAGCCTGACGCATATCAAGAACTGTTGTATCAGTATTCCAATTGTGATGCAGAAACGTGCGCTTGTGTCAAAGGAAGAGAATATTCCGCTGCTAAAGGGTTAGCTGAATTTTGGCTGCAACTTTGTACTTTTGATGCAGTAATGTAGTTTTTCAAACTAACCAATTTTTAAAATTTATCCAGGAGTTGGATGATGGCTCGTTGCCGTATTTGCGGGGCTGCTGGGACCCATAAGCAGTGTGGAAAACTGAAAACAATTGAAAGCTGGGCATGTGCAAGCTGTTTTGAAATTGAAAAGAAAAGTAATGAAATCATCGATTTAGATTTTTTAATCCATCCACATCGTCTGAATCTCATTTCATTATTAGAATTTTTATGGAGTTTAAACATGATTTTAATTTATTTTTTAATGGCGAACTCTCTCATTTATCTATTGCAGCGCAAGCTGCTAAAAGCGCTATTCGAAAATCGACAGGTAAACCAAAAGCAGTACCTGGACCAAGTAGCTATGACTCGCGTGCAAGTCATGCTACTATGAATACTCCGGTTCCTACGCTGTCTCAAGTGTCATCAAAGTCTTCCGAATATGATGAAGAGGACGATTTCAAACTATCGGGTCTCGTTATGTTTGGTTCTGCTTACCCATTCTTTCCATACAACACCCACACCTTAAAAAATTTTGATCGCAGTCAGTGCCTTCCAGACTGGCGTAGCCTAACTATTGCCGTTAATGTAGTTAATTGGATTGGAGACGCTCTAAATGCAAAAAAGTGTGAAAATGATGCAGAACTTGTGATAGACTGCAGTGCAGTTTTGAATGGAAGTCATGTTGTTGAGTTACCACTCTCCGCTAAATCCAAGATGTCAGAAACAAATGATTGTAAGTTTAATTTTTGTGTAATTTCAGCATGAAAAATGGATCTCATTTGTACGATTATTTTTGCCGCAAAAATTCAATGCTAATTGAAGATTTTTGGGTAAAAGTCTAACTTAATTAAATTACATATATTATTCGTACGTTATATAGCTACAAATTTCAAGAAGCCACAGCCTACCAAATCATCCATGAAGAAAAACTTTAAAGAAAAGTCCAAGCGAAAGTACCTTCGAGTTCGACGGACTAGTTGGGCTAAAGGACATTTGTCTAGGAAAATGAAAAAAAAACTGAAAAGCTCACCTGAATCCGAAATAGAGATGCTCCCTACTAATAATGAAGATGGAAGCTTGATGGACGTAGATTGTTCAACAGATAATATGACTACTGACACGCCCGGCGTGACTTCTCTTTCAACTGATTTTGCAGAGAAAAATGCGGTTACAAGTTCTGGCTCTGTTCAAGAAAATATAACTACGGTCAGGATTCGTCGACAATGCAAGAGTGCCATGGATGTCGTGCTAAATGAGAAAAAATCTTTTAGGGCCGCCCATGAGAGCCATGATATAGTAAAAGCTTTGCATGTATTTGGACACGCCGCAGAGCTTCGCGCGCAGTCAAAAATAGGATTTCCGGAGACTAAAAATACCCCACATTTTCACTCGAAGGAGTGTGAGACTGATGTTATTATGGGAGCTGGTGTTAACCCTCCTCTGGATGTTACCAAAAATGACAACGAAGAAAATGTTGAACTGAACACGATCACTTCAGAAAAAGCCAGTGCATTCAGAAAGTCGTTGATTCTTTGGCCACCACGTGGTAAAGTTAAGACTGAGGAACATTTGCGGGAGCCTGTCAAGCCTGAGTTTGATTTGGTAAGTCCTATGTGATGATTGATTTGGTTTTATTAACCGTTGTATTCGTGCCTGTTTCGTGTTGTAATAACTTGTAGCAGTAATTAGAATAGAAATATGATTTTGCAAACTTTATTTAGTTTATTTTTTTTGTAAATCTTGAATGTTTAAAGGCGCAATACACTGCACCTCTTACTTTTTCTTCTCCACCAGTTTATGTGTTTTTTGTCCTTGTTAGTAAATTAAGATCAAGTTGTTGTTGAAATCGTTTACATGATTACATGTGAGATCGGTTGTACATTGATACATACAGTTCTATAAGTGAACAGTAGTAGCCTAGCCTGTCCATAAGAGGAAATTCGTTGCATTACATGCTAGAACTAAAAACTGGTAATGCTGACTGATGCATTTTTAGTTACGTTAGCTACGATCGGTTGAATTATTTTAAATTTTTACGTTTTTGTAAATTTTTGCCTTATTTAACAACGACTAGCAAATCAAATTTTAATTTTTAATTTTCAATCATTATACCTGAGTGTTTTTGAAAGTATTTTGTGCCTCTTTATCATGAATTTTGCTTACAATCGATGACCCAAGATCATACAAACACACAGCAAAACATTGTTATATTACTTACAGCTCCATAAGTAAGTATTTTGCTCATATAACCACTGTTTTTATAGACTAAATATTCATACGAACAGGAGTAAAGGGTCGTGATTTCGAGGCGAAGGATAGCGGTTTATGTACCTCACGTTTTCAGCAAAAACATTCATGCAACGAGACGCTTGTTTTTAATTTGTCGACTGTGTAAGGTGTACTGGAATATATATATTTTATTTAGCACAAAAACACTTCTCTTTTTAACTCGTATTATTTTTAGGTCAGAACTTGCATGCTAAAATTAAATTAACTTTCTTCTATGATTGTATCTTCTTGGTGTTCTTTCTCAGTCAGTACCCAATGTTTCTAATATGGAATTCTAGTATGGAATACATTAATGTAGCGTTTTGCTTCAAATTTTATTCCCAGGATTTTCGTTTTATTGTTACACTGCCAATTGTGTAACTACGACTCGGTGGGTGTTGGTATCGGTGCCTATTTTATTTAAATTATGTTTTGTTCATTACGTGTACAATAATCCTTCAGCATTGATTGAACATAGTTGGCTAGTGGAGTGTTTATATGCTTTTTTGCTTCAGCAATCTTTGTATTATAAATTATTATTGTTACAGAATCAAAATAAATGTGCAACGGGTTTTCCCATTTCTTGTTGATGTTTAAAAAACCTCACTGAAGGAGTGAAAAGTGCTTTTTTTTACTTTGCATAAACAAAAAAATGTATGAGGGTTGTAATACAGTTAACCTAATCCGTCATGAAACAGTCAATTGCTTTTCATTTCATACTTTTAAGAGATTTAAAACCTTTATGCGCTTTACACGTGTTAGCACGCAAGAAAAGCAACATGTATGTATGCAAGTGCAAAGTTTAAAAACCGAGCAGAGAGTTTACTGTAATGCATTGCATTCTATTCTTAACTTGGTCCTTTATGTGTTTGCAATTTTACGTTATCCAAATATTGCTCTTGTTGCAGCTTCTTGCAGCATTGCAGCCTTCATTATGCAAAAAATAATTTTGCATTCTAGCAATCTGTTTGTGCATTAATATTGCAATAATTTACAGCACTAAAATTCTGAGTACAATTATAGCTGTACTACTTGAAACAAACTAATCCTAGCAATCATGCTTGCCAAAAATTTAACTGAACAGATATTCTGAATATTCTGATTCTATTTTTGCATTTAGCAGGGTGATCGATCGTTTTGCGATGTGGATGCTGACAGCTCATATTCGAGGTGTCCGTATGAGAATCCGTTGCCACGATTGTACATCACAGAGGAGTTCAATCAATTCTTAAAAACATCCAGAAAAAATGAGCTCAGGAAAAGAAAAATAGAAATAGACATTCTTTGTGAAGATTATAAATGCAAGCGTTTCAAAGCTAATTTTGCTATTGCTCAGTACAATCCTTCACCATTACCATTACTGGCTGCCAGCAATTTGACTAGTAGTTTTTTCCTTTCTTATGTATTCTCGAAATTTCAGTTCAGTTTAAATCGTAGCCAACTTGTTGTGACAAAGAAGGATAAACGTAGTACAGTGTCGTTGTCGAACACATGTAATAACTAGTAAAATGGGGTAATATTATAATATTACATAACCATAGTCATTAATGCTTTTCTTCTTAATTTTTTCATGCTCACAACCTTACGTATAATAATGTTTCTAATTTTACACATGAAAATATGATACGATATACGATATACGATTAATGTAGATATTTGACGTATGTAGAATAAGTCAAAGTGCATTTTTCATTTGCTATTCACCCTATTCACACTTAGGTTTATTAATCGTATAGTATAGCAAATAAACAGTAACCTATGCACCGGGTCCGAAGAACAAAAATAGTCAATAGCCCTGTACTTTCTTACTGTTAGTTTAATGCACTTATCAAAAATATTGCAGATTTGCCGTTCACTTAGTATTTTCAAATTTAAATCAGCACCATTATTTTTACGATTTTTTTTACTCTTAATTATTTTAAACTTGTGAATAGTTTGAATGAAACCCATTCACTGAAGTTTGAACTTGAACTGACAACTCTAGTTCCAAGTGCAAGTTTTTCTGAATACAATATAATAATGAATAAGTTGATGTTTGTAACTTAAACGTGATTGATAAAAAAAAATTTAAACAACTCATATTAATCCTGGTTTAAAACACGGTAGTTTGAAATTGATTGCGACAGCAGTGAACGAGTTTAGAACTCTGAAACATCATGAATCTATGTAAATATGGAACGAAATCGGTTAGGATGTATCAAAAGGCGCGCTGAGCTTCTTTTCCAGTTAGGTTAAGTTTTTCAGCCACGAGCGTAGCATTTACACTCTAGTAATGCCAATTGCTCCAGTCCTGACTGGCGCACCTTTTGCTTCACCCCAACCAACGAAATCTTTACATCACATCTCCTCGACTTTTAAGTATACTGAGAACATAAGCTGGTCGTAAATTAATGTCCATTTCTCCTAAAGCAGCCTCTTGAATTTCAAAAGAAGTTTCAATATCCACCAATGTTTCGTACAGGAGCCTGGCCGATCCTGCACTCATCTCAAGCAAACAAAGAGAGCTTGAAAGACCTCCCAAGAATAGTCGTGGATTTACATGGCATTCGTCAAACAGGAGAAATACGCCGTTCTGGATATCATATCGGAGCTGCTTCACAGCCTCTTTTGTAAATTTGCAAGTCAAAATAACGGAGTCCACCATCAACTAAAAAAAGTGAACACAGCGCTGTTCAAGTTAGGGTTACTTTTGTCTTACGAAAATGAACCCAGACATTTGCCTTACTTGCAGTGACTGTATTAAACATACAGTCCTGTATACATGGTTTTAGTTTTATGGCATAAATTTTTCTTAGAATCGTTTAGTAACCCAGCCCAAAATTACAAAAACATGACAAAACATCGTTATACCTCATCAAATCTGGTGGCTAAACGTTTAACCCACTTTTCTGACAATCCAGGGCTCATACCCATCGTTACAGCCTTTGTGACTTCTTCTAGTGTTTGTATTGCCGGGATCAGCTCTGGTGTCAACTGCTCTTGTGTAGGTGCGCCAGATTTAGTTGGAATGTGCCATTTACATTTTGCATAGCCGTTGATAATCATGTTCTTCAAGTGAGCAATCACTCTGTTGCACCATTGAGTCAGAATTTCATCTCCTAAACATTCTAATAAGTAACAGGCAGAGTAAAATAGGCCTTTTGTTGGGCTGTCAATGCTAAACTCTGGGAGCTGTTTCGAATTACTTCCGATGGAAAATATTTGTGAGAGAAAAGTCGAAGGAAATTCTTTGGACTTCTCATCTTCCTGTTTCTGCATAGCACCCAGGAAAAATGACAATGAGGCGAAAAACTATAGAGAATAATAAATAAATAGTTAAGTTCTGAAGTTCTGATATCGCAACATTGCAGCAGCTAGGGAGTCGTAATCATACCGGTAGATCTTCCCAAGACTCCACTACGTTTTGTACATGAATTAGGGAATCAGCAATCACATAGTCAATAAGAACATCCTCTGAAGTAACCTCATCAAATTCATTACTGCTTTTCCACGTTTGCAAGCAGCGAATTCGAAAGTCGTCGATCAAATCCAAAAGCAATTTCAAAAACTGGAGCTTATGTCCCGGTTGTTGAAGATGGGCGAATCTGTCTGTAACACATCTGAGAATGGCTACAAATAAATCAACAATTTCAGCTGGGCCTGGCATAATAGGTCGTTTCCATTTTGTAGGTGATGCAAATATTTCATCCAATTTTTCCAAACAAGCTGTATCAAAAACATACCGGGGATTAGTCATGCAAATTAAGTTAATTAAAAAAATACCTAACTAAAATCAAATTAATTAGGGTTCTCCACCCAAGTTTTGGTTATTGACTTTAAATTACCGTCTCGCTCTAAATTAAGCCAAGCTTCTAGTGCTCGAGGTTGAGAAAACACTGTGCTAACTAATGGAGGAATTGTAACGTCAATATCTGCAGGAAGGTTTCCTAGGAAGTCTCTATATAATTCGCTCTCAAAGGATACAGATTCCTCAAGAATTTTCGCAAATGTAAGCATATCCAAAGGTTCTTCATATTCTTGGTTGACTTGAGAATCAACTTTCAAAACCAACATTTCTACACAGCTGCACGCAAAATCAAGGACACAGGAAACATTCGCTTCTTCTAATGATATTTCTTCTAAATGAAACTTCACGAAAGGGACAAGATCTCGAAGCCAAGTTTTTATCTGTATTGTAATATTAACTTTGACAATTTTACGTCGAACTCATACTCAAATGACTTAAGTGTGGACTAATGACGCTCTAGTTGATAATTAAAAGCTGGAAATAGATATGAAAACAAATGCAATACCTGTGTAAAGTACCATTCCGGTTTTGAAGACACCCTTGTTGCTTTGGCCGTAAAAAAGTGATAATGGAACCTTTTTTTCAGAGGCTTGACCATAATCTAAAAAAAAATTAAAATACGTATACATTTAAGCACATTGCAAAGGATTAGTAATACTAACTAACTATACAATTTTATTTTCTTGTCTGAATAATTTTGAGACTGGAATGAAACTTACTTTGATTGGATGAAATGTGGCAGGAAAGTCGGAAAGGATAAAAGGTTTTCCAGCAGTACCTCCGTCTGTCTTGGTGTCAGACGAACAAGAGCTCACAATTATTAGATTGCGAATAGTCTTATGAAATTTTTCTGTAGCTTCCGGGCTAGGAACGGCTGTTTTAGTTTTCATTGGCCATCCGAATTCTTCGAGTGAAGCTTCAAAGTTTCTATTAAAACCAGAAATTGTCACAATATGTATATTCAAGTTAACTTCAATATATCATTCGGAAACAATATATTCAGAGCTCACGTTGTTAATCTTGCTAGCAGTTTTAATTCCCAATAATCGAGTACATTTTTCATGTAGTCTTTGAAATATGTACAACTGGACTTGGAAACGTAATCACAATACATGGAATGAAGCTGATGAAAAAGAGATACTGCGTCCGATTCTCCATCTTGTTCTAAAAATGATATACATAATTTTTTTACTGCAATAAAATACAAAAACATAGGATCAACTAACATTTTATAAATTAAAAAGCTACTTGATTTAAAGATGGTTGCAAGTTTTTCAGCTGTACTCTGGACATGATGACAGACCCGTAAATAAGCTAACGTTTTTTCCATCGTTGTTACTTTCGCCATCTTTTCATAAACATCAGGTCTTTTTATTTTGCTAGCAACTACTTCTTTTCTAACAGGACCTGAATCGCTTAATATTTTATCAATCTTTGCTTTATTCTTTCTGATTCCAATCTCAAGTTTTTGAACTTCATCTTTAATACTTGGTTCAATAGTTGACGTCCACTCCAATTTCTACAATAATGTCATACAAAATCAGTATTGCACCATGCATATATTCTTAATGTAATCGTTTGAACCCATACCTTCGATTCTAGCTTGGACTGAAGTTCATTCTGGATGTTTATGTGTTTTCGAAGCTCTGAGGATGAGAACGATTTTTCATCTTTATCATCCAAAGTGTTGAGGATCTTTTCGCACATAAGCTCATCTCTGTCAAGTAAAAACAGATTCCGGGGCAAAGAATCCTGCCCTAATGTGTCACTTTCCTCCGTCATAATGTCTTCGCTTCTGATATCAAACGTTTACTAAAAATAAATAAACCGAGAACCATCAATGGTCTAAATCATACACACTTAGCAGTAAATTACATCATGTACCAATAAACTATGACATACCGATTACAAGAGCCTAAACAATACAATGTTTACAGAGATCAAATCCCATGCCCATGCCTTAACGCAAATTATCTGTAGACGACACGCACTGCACACTATTTTCTGGATGTCCAATTCAGCGGTTCGCTTCTGATAACTCAGGATCGACTAAAAATTTTATCATAAATGTTCGGAAAATATTGAATCATGACTAACAACTGTTTCTGATTCTGAAAAACGATCAAGTGACAAGTAATATGAATATGAAATCATGAAATCTAATCTAAAAGTTCACTTTTGATCCCGCCAACAATAATTATAATAGAGTGAATAAAATCACGTTACTGCCAAAATAAAGATGGAAGAATTTCAAAATAACCGGGAATGTAAACAAGACCGTAAGACCGTGACTGTGAATCCTGCCTGAGAAACTCAGGAAATTTTTAAGGCCGATTAATTACAAAAAACATTACACGGATTCTGAATGTTAATTTCTGAAGTACAGAAATTATTAATTAGTTCTCCAAGTTAAATTTGTATTGGTCATTAATTTTGAGTTAATTTGAGTTAAGTTGATTTGAAGATTAATTGCATTGGAGCAGCTTTCTATGGCAAAGGACTACATGGTTCCTGCGGGAAAAAAATAACAAGAGCGAGGTTTGGTTAAAACAGGAATTAATTAATTTTGGCGTTTAGAGGTTTAGACGCATTAACTAAACCATATAGAAATGACTTTAATTTGATTAAAACGTAATAATAATTACATTTTACTAGTTTTAAGGCTACGGAAAAATATTTTTTGTAATGAACTACAATTTTAACAATCAAGTTAAAAGGTTAATTTGGCAAATATTTCCCTTAAAATTGTAGTTTATTTCAAAAAATATTTTTCCATAGCCTTAAAACTAGTAAAATGTAATTATTATTACGTTTCAATCAAATTAAAGTACACTTCTATATGCTTTTTACGTAGTTTCAGTGGACCTTGCCTATGAACTCGGCGCACATGTGCATCCACTTTGATGTGTTTTGGAAAATCTTCCTGCGTTTAAATTTGGTTGCAGTTAGGAATCTAATATTCTGTAGGTAAATAAAGTCAAGAATTCCCCTTCATGTCACTAAAAAATCTAGTTTAATTAATGCGTCTAAACGCCAAAATTAATTAATTCCTGTTTTAACCAGCCCTCGCTCATGTTATTTTTTTCCCGCAGGAACCATGTAGTCCTCTGCCATAGAAAGCTGCTCCAATGCAATTGAGTGTATTAGTGTTTTCCGAGCTGTAAAGAACCTAAACATTACAAGCGCTTCTAGAAAAATGAATCGTCATGAAAAATATACGGATATTGTGGATGAAACATTACCTAAAGGGCACTTAGATCGAGCCATTGATGGTTTAATCCATCGAGATAAAATGTACAAAGCATTGATTTGTAAGGTAAGTCTGTATTCAGTTCTATGCGTATGTGAGAAATGTATTTTTTTGTCTAAAGAAAGTTTAGTTAGCTACAGAAATTGTACATTTGATCTATTATTTCAGAAAGAGTTGCCTCAACAAGGCTGGGATAACATGACCATCGAATTTGCTCTAGCTGAATTAGCCCTTTTAGATTCTAACAACTTCGTTAATCCAGTTGGTGTCGGGGAACGGGAAGGAAGAGTGTATTCCGGTAAATAAATAAATAAAATTCTGATAACTATTTGAAAACTCACGCCATGAAATGTTATTTTTAATGTACTCCTAGAACTGGTGGCCAAACGTCACTATCGATTTACGCACGGTATTGGACGATCTGGGGATTTAGTTGAGACACAGCCTAAGGCGATTGGCTCCACTGCTATGTCGAAATTGACAAATGCAATAGTTCTCGACCTACTGAAAACAGTCGGTACGCAAGATTTTGATTCGATCCTTCATGTACCTCCTGAGGACGGACTACAAGTTCATGTAGTTTTTTTTACTTGTTTTTATATAGTCAGTGTAAATGTAGCAGCTGCAGTTGTAGTTCCGATGGCGACAGGCATGTCGTTAGCATTGACTTTAATTACCCTCAAGCAGGAAAGTGAGGGAAACAAAAAATATGTGATATGGAGCAGAATTGATCAAAAATCGTGCTTCAAAAGCATCCTCACTGCAGGTTTTAGAAATATGTTTCCTGTGTGTTTTAGTAATATTAATTTATTATTAATACTGTATTATTTTGTTGTTGCTAGGCCTCACACCTATCATTATTGATCAGAAAATGCACGGCGACGTAGTCGTAACTGATTTGGACGCAATTAGGGACGCCGTGATTAAATATGGGGCTGCATCGATAGCATGCGTGCTAACAACGACGAGTTGTTTTGCGCCACGGGAATGTGATAGTATAGTTGAAGTAGCTACCATTTGTAAGGAGTTTGGCATCGGTCATATTATCAATAATGCGTATGGGATCCAAAGTTTTAACATTTGCAAAATGATTGACGAAGCATCCAGGTGATATAATCTGTGATATTTTATCAACATTAAGAATCCTTCCTATAAGCAGCGCAATTTTTGCAACTAATTTTCAGGGTAGGAAGAATTGACGCGTTTGTACAAAGTACTGATAAAAATTTAATGGTTCCTGTGGGAGGGGCAATTATTGCTAGCTTTAGTAAAGACATGATCAAACGCATTACTAAGATGTACCCAGGTTAGTTTTTTTTTAGTTATTACAGATAATTATTTTAGCTCACGTGCATTATTTTGTTTCTTTAACGATGAAATTACAGGCCGGGCGTCTAGCAGTCAATCTTTAGATGTTTTTATTACATTGCTGTCGATGGGGAAAATTAAATATCTTGAACTATTGCAGCAACGGCAAAAATGTTATGAAAAGTTAAAACAGAGTTTAGATGCCGTAGCTAAAAAATTCACCGAAAACGTTTCTCGTAATAGCAGTAATGACATCTCTCTTGGTACGAATTATTATATTTATGTGGTTTGAATTATCCTTAAAATGTACAAAGAACTAAAAAATCCATTGAATTATTCAGCAATGAGTTTGAGCAGGTTAATAGTGGATCATGAAGCAAATGGAGAGAAATCTCGGAAAATCACCAAACTAGGATCCATGCTATTTCATAGAAGTGTAACAGGAGCAAGGGTCGTTGATCCATCCAATACTAACCAAATTGGTGAATATAAATTTGCCGGTATGAAAAGAATTTATGTAGTTTTTCATTTGGTCAAAAACTGCTATTCAAATGTACAAAAGAGATTTAAATTGTGGACAGAATTTTTTTTATTGGAGCTCAATGAACTTTAATTTGCAGGTTGGGGTGCACATTCCTCTCTGTTTACAAATAGCTACATCACGCTGGCAGCTGGTATTGGTATGCAAGAAGTGGAAATCTGCGTCGCGATTTCCAAACTGGAGGAGTGTCTTGTTAAACTGCATTCTGAAAAAACCAAATCACAGATCAGTGGTGATGGGGTCAGGATCAGACAACCTAAATCAATCGCCAATGAACCCGAATTTTCAAAATCAATGGACGAACTTCTTGACTCTCTTTTTGACAGTAGTGATGATGACAATTAGCATGTCTAGCATTTTGCAGCCTTACGACACTTCGTTGCAGAACTGCCGACTCTATTAGTTGTACTGTACGTTAGGTATGCATCGGCTATGAAACGAAATATAGTCGAAATTTTATTGCCATTGGAAGAAAATCGACAGTTAGTTCTTAAAAATAGCGTTTTGATACACGCCTTTACTATGTATGTTTGTATCTAAATAAATTTCTACTGAAGTAGGTTTCTGTCGTCTGTTATTTTAATGCACGAATGCGTGTCAGTATCTGTTACATATATTAAGTCATTCAACGGCTGGAAAACAAACAATAACTAACCATTCTATTGTTGGTATTATATAAGATTATGCAACTTGCGTTCTTCATAAATATGATATCATGTATTAAATATTTTACGCAGTTTGTTATACAATAAACCAAATGGCAATAACTCGGCCACCGTTATAGTTATATCATGTTCTTTTTTATTTCCTAATGCGCTATAAGTGTGTAGTTTATATTCATCATTTTAAGCATTTTCACAACTGCAAGCCCATCTCTTTTTTCATTCATACTGGAAAAGGAATAATGCTATCCATCACTAGTTTCATTTCCGAACAGTCGAGTCGTATGACTGATCTAAACATTGAATCTATCCTGGGAAATGATTGACGCTCAGAAAGTTTTCTTTGGAGTCTGCTTGTTTTCACACCGCTAGGGAAATGTGCATTCATGTGTTAGTTGAAAGGCTTTATAGTTTACTTACACAGCACTCTGGGGGCGAAGAACTTAAACGTTGTTTTTATGTTTTAGCGAGCTAGCTC
>Ga0210040_10001377_pt1 | contig 36967 bp, 29 predicted proteins | sample CryGeyCG12114_NA_FD_185462 | JGI IMG/M metagenome (GOLD analysis project Ga0210040, IMG submission 185462) | Groundwater microbial communities from aquifer - Crystal Geyser CG19_WC_8/21/14_NA (SPAdes) (version 2) | ecosystem: Environmental > Aquatic > Deep subsurface > Groundwater | place: USA... | reverse complement strand
AAGACGATGCCTGAGACTCCATTATGAGATGTGCACTCGTTAGAGTTTAAAATAGCAATGATCAATGAACCATGAGCTTACGTTTTATGAAAAACTTGACTAATAGGTAAATTTGACTAATATGTAAATTTGACTAATATGTAATTAGTCCAATTTACCTATTTGACTTGTAAACATTTGACCTAGGATGTTTTGACGTAGATGTCATTTGACCTAAAAAATAGGAATTCTTTACCGGTAACCATTTTGATAACTACATTTGTACGCCATGGTCATTAATCATTAGTGCATTTACTTGTTATGTAACGGTCCAGGTGCTTCTATATACAAATTAAGAAAAGCAAGATGCATGCACAGAATAGTTTTCATAGCTAAATCATCTGTCATGGACACTTTTCCCAAAAAATTAGATGCATAGATTTTCGCTATATGAAACGGGAGTTGTGGATTGGATTTGATTTATTGCGTAATATGGTTGCGTGGGTGTGGGACAAAATTCTTTCGTTCGAAGGAATTTCTGTTAATGTAAGGAACAGCCGGAAGCAAAGCACTATGCATGTAGGGAATAAGCTCTATACAGCACCTAAATGCAAAAAGCAACTCTGCAGGTTATAAATCGTTTTTTATGGTACACGGGGTATATGGTGAAGTCGTCGTCCAATTGAGAAAAGCTTTTAGCCCATCCATCCAGCCCCTGTTGGCCTTTCGGCGGCAAACAATTGCAAATGTTCTGTTTTGTTACAAATACGCGGCAACTGCATTTGCCCGTCCATCAAACTCCCCCAATGCATTTTGCATTGCGTGCCATCATAGAATAATTCTGCTCTATTATTCTCTGGTGCCATATCCTCCGTAAAAAAGGTTAAAGGAGGTACCCAAAAAACTTTGTATCCTACCTGGACTTTTGGATTGGAGCTGGGAACAAAGCAAAGTAATTCAATGGGTATCATTTATCATTCATTTTCACGAGCGAAAACGTACAATAGTTGAAAAAAAGAAGAAAGAAAAGGGGACAACGGACAATCCACCGTCAGTTGATGTAATCATTCCTACGAAGTCAGTCATCTCATCATATTGGATTGAAGTTCGTGTCTCTATACTAAAACAAACGTTTAGAAATTTTACCTCTCATACTGAGCGAAGTTGCTGACTTTATCTGAGTAGTCGCATTGTAAGTTCTCAATTTTTTATTGTCGCAGAATATTGATCATTGAGGCAAATTTTGGCTTTTGTTGATGAAGTAAAATCAACTGCTTGCTGCACAAATCATTGCAGCACTGGGTTGGTTCTACTAACAAGACTTGCACTTGTTTGTTGTTTACTAATTTTAATGCATATATACTTCTTTCTGGAAAGAAATATCTGAAACGAAAGATGAAACAAAAGACAGATTACTCGTCTTCCAAGGCTTCTGTCAACATGAAGAAGATGTGCGTAGTAAAACGTGGGGGAAGAATGGAAGAGGTCCATTTTGACAAAATTACCTCTCGTGTGGAGAAACTCTGTTATGGATTGAACATGGACTTTGTTGACCCTCCAGCGATTACGATGAAGGTTATCAGTGGGATTTATTCGGGGGTCACGACTGTTGAATTGGACAACTTGGCTGCAGAGACTGCCGCTACAATGACAACAAAGCATCCTGACTATGCTATTCTTGCGGCAAGAATAGCTGTGTCCAACTTGCATAAGGAGACCAAAAAAGTGTTTTCTGGTAACTATCGTTTATTAATTGAGCTATATTGAAATGCATAGACATGCGAGACTAATGACCTTCTTTTTTTGCAGATGTGATGTCGGACTTGTACACAATGGTTGATGCTGGCAGTGGAAGACGTACACCAATGATTGCCGAGAAGTACTGGAAGATCATCAAAGAAAACTCTGAGCGTTTGAATTCTGCCATTGTATATGACAGAGATTATAGCTACAATTTCTTTGGTTTCAAGGTAAACTGAATTGAAACTAACTTTAAATGGTTGTATGGATGATACTATCGCATTAGTGAAGAAAACAGTACAATCATGGCATGTCATGGTGTTGTAGACTTTGGAACGTTCATATTTGCTGAAAATCAATGGCAAAGTAGCTGAAAGGCCTCAGCATATGATCATGAGAGTGGCTATTGGCATTCATGGAGAAGATATTGATGCAGCCATTGAAACGTACAACCTCATGTCGGAGAGATGGTTCACTCATGCTTCGCCTACTTTATTCAATGCGGCAACTAATCGCCCTCAACTGTCATCTTGTTTTCTGCTTACCATGGAAGACGATAGTATCGAGGGAATCTATGATACATTGAAGCAATGTGCCTTGATCTCAAAGAGTGCTGGAGGGATCGGATTAAATGTCCATTGTATTCGAGCTACCGGAAGCTACATTGCTGGAACCAATGGCATTTCAAATGGTCTTGTTCCAATGCTGCGAGTATTCAACAACACTGCAAGATATGTCGATCAAGGTGGCAATAAGGTGAAATTGGACTCGTTTTTATATTAGCTTCAATATCTTCTACTCCACTATTTTTTTGAAGCATAATTGCCTCATAATTGTCATAAATCCTCCTCCAGTTTTAAGTCTTAATAATTATCTTATGCTATGTGAATAATTTTTTCCCAGCGTCCTGGAGCATTTGCGATCTACCTGGAACCTTGGCATGCCGATGTTTTTGAGTTCCTTGATTTGAAGAAAAATACAGGAAAAGAAGAGACCCGGGCACGGGATCTCTTTTATGCCTTATGGATTCCCGACCTGTTTATGCGAAGAGTTGAAAATAACGAAGATTGGTCTTTAATGTGTCCTCGTGAATGTCCTGGTCTTTTTGAAGTGCATGGAGAAGAATTTGACGAGCTCTATTTGAAGTAATTTGAAGCTCATGGAAAATTCTTTTAATTTTTATCCTATGATTTCAGATTTTTATAAAAATGCTGACTGAATTTTTAGATACGAAAAAGAAAAACGCTATAGAAGAAAAGTGCCTGCTCAGAAATTATGGTATCACATAATCGAATCTCAGATTGAAACTGGGACTCCGTACATGTTATACAAGGATGCTTGTAACAAGAAATCTAATCAAAAGAATCTGGGAACCATCAAGTGCTCTAACTTGTGTACAGAAATCGTGGAATTCTCCGCCCCAGATGAGGTTTGTTTGTTTGTTAGCCTACTTTCGACGTTCAATGAACTTTTGTATTTCTGAAACTGAAATAGCACAATTGCCGAAATATAAATGCTGAATCGAACCATATTAATATTATTTCAGATTGCTGTGTGTAACTTGGCGTCTATCGCTGTAAACCAATTCGTTCGCCACGACCGCACCTTTGATTTTATGAAGTTGAAAGAAGTTACTAAAGTGGTTACCAGAAATTTGAACAAGATTATCGATGTCAACTATTATCCAGTGCCGCAGGTATTAAAAGCTTACAGTTTTCATTTGATGTTGAGCTAAAAAAATTCAAACAATCTGTTTCTTCTTTAGACTGAAAAGTCAAATAAAAGACATCGTCCAATCGGAATTGGAATCCAAGGACTAGCAGATGCATTCATTTTGATGAGATTTCCATTTGACAGCCAAGAAGCCAAAGAACTAAATATCAAGATTTTTGAAACCCTGTATTATGGGTCTCTTGAGGCCAGTGCTGAACTTGCCGAGCAGTTGGGTCCTTATGAAACTTATGCGGGATGCCCTGCAAGCCAAGGAGTAAGGAAAAAATACATCACTTAAAAATAAGAACTAATATAGTTGTTTACTGTTTGGTATACGTATTGATTAAAACGTGAAGAAAAACAAGTTCATTGTTCCTGATCTTATTCTTTCAATTGAGTAGATTCTTCAATATGACATGTGGAATGTGAAGCCTACAAACCTTTGGGATTGGGCAGCTCTAAAGGCAACCATTGCAAGAACTGGTCTAAGGAATTCACTTCTTTTGGCACCTATGCCGACTGCATCAACTGCTCAAATTTTGGGAAATAATGAATCTATTGAAGCCTACACATCTAATATTTATACCCGTCGAGTGCTCTCTGGAGAATTTCAGGTATGAATAGTTAATATTTATTTGACTTTTTGTTTGTCTTTGACGAAGTAAATAATTACACTGTTCAAACTAATTGTTTCAATTTAATTCAGATCGTAAATCCCCATCTTTTGAAAGACTTGACTGAACGAGGTCTCTGGGATGCGCAAATGAAAAACAAACTGATTGCTAATAATGGATCTGTGCAAAGCATCACTGAAATCCCTGCTGAAATCAGAGCTCTCTACAAAACAGTTTGGGAGCTGTCCCAAAAGACTGTCATCGACATGGCTGCTGATCGAGGAGCCTTCATTGATCAATCTCAATCTCTTAATATACATATTGCTGAGCCAAGTTTTGCCAAGTTGACTTCCATGCATTTCTACGCCTGGAAAAAGGTAGCTGATACTTCTTCATTTTCTTGCTTTCTAAATGCCTATTGTATTTTATTTTAAACCACATTTGAATGCTTTATATGTTTATTGTATACTTTTTCAGGGACTTAAAACTGGTATGTATTATTTGCGAACAAAGCCTGCTGTAAATGCCATCCAGTTCACTGTGGATAAGACTGCACTGAAAGAAGAAAACTTAGCAGGCATGGTCTGCTCATTGGAAAACAAGGATGAATGCATGATGTGCAGTGCATAAACCAAAACTTATTAATGCTTTTGCATTGCTGGTGATATGATGCATGTAAGAGCAATACGTGTGTTAAAAATATTCACGTTTTTTTGTGGTCCATTATTCAATAAGCCACCCTAACTAATCGATATATTTTATAATCATGACTTCATATTTACAACTTGCATACCTTTTTCTAATCACTTTTCTAATTTCGTATCTTATGTGTACGGTGTGCCTACATTTTAATTTATGATGAATAAAAAAATGCAAAATCTCCTGGAGAACCTGTTATCATCCCAAGTTTGCTTTATCATCACACCAATCGGGCAATTCTGCATGCTTTTAATCCATGCAATGTTCATAACACCGGAAAACAGCTCTGTGTGCAACCTATGGGTGTCCAGATCTCCGTCGAATCCCGAGCGTACTTTTTTCGCGCTTGAGCATTACATTCCACATTCCCTTCAGGAGTGCAGCTGACTTAATTCTGTGGTTGTGTTTTCAATATTTATAATATTATCTATCATCGGCTCAAGTGTTGATATCGTTTATCATTAATGAAGGCAGTGGTAAGTAGTAGTAGCTTACTGCTATTTCTGCTCCAAGCGACCATTCCATTATCTACAAACTTCCTCATATCCAACTACTGTAATTTAGTTCATTAGTGCATATATATATATAGCATTATGAAAGAAGAAACCTGTGTTTTATTATTGCTATTGAATCCTGAGCTGGCTCTCAAGTTTCAGAGCTTGACGATAAGCGATTCACCTTCTTGAGTGCTCAAATTTCTGTTTGCATGCATATCAAGCCGTTGTCATTTCTATTTACTCTCACTCTTGTATTACAACTGTTCTTTCATCAACTCCTCATCCATATCACATTGGCATGCTCTCTGGAACCAGTGCATTGCACCAACCGCACTACACCAGGTTGGTTCATTCTCAAATATGTCTTTGTCATTGTTTACTTTTTTCGCTCGTTCATATCCATGTCGTGGTAATAATACTGCCTTGTGCTCCAATCTTGTCTATCTATTATAGGTGCATTGATTGAAAGGAACCAAGATTGTTGGTTAGTACTTGTTAGTACAAAAACCTACTGCTCGATAGTACACACTATTTGAAATCATTAATTTGCGCGAGAAAATAGAAGACAAATAGTAACGTCATTATGGCTCCCAAGCCCGTACAATTTTGGGGACCCCCAACATCTACTTTAGACTGGTGTGAAGTGAATTATGAAGTGAGCCCCTTCATTGCTGAATTTTGTAAGCACAGAATCGTTTCAAGTATTTGCTGAATTTTGTCTATATGGAGGAGAATGTGTGATGAGAAAGTTAATTTTATGCAGGGAACACATTGAGCAACTTGGGGATGATCATTCCTCCAATACTGGGAATCTATGAGGTCATCAATCTGAAATTGGAACGTAGATATATTTTAACTCATTTATTTTTGGTTGGTAAGTTGATTCAATGAGTTCACCATACAGTTGAATTTTTTTTCAACTGGCTAGCCTTGATTGATTAGTTAGCTGGAAATATTTTTTCTCGTGCAAAATTTTTATTTTGACCTACATTCATAAATAACTAACAAACTAAAATAGAAGCCAATGCATTCCATTCATTCATATGAGTCAAATCATATCACTGTTGTCAATAATAACTTTTTATCACTCTATTTTTATTATCTCTGCATTTGTAGTGGTCGGACTGGGTTCATGGGCATTTCATATGACACTGTTGTACTCCATGCAACTGCTGGATGAACTCCCTATGGTGGTTGCAGATATGATTCTGATCTATCAACTATCAGAGATTCGCAAACATCCCAACAGACCCATGAACAGAGCGCTTATCATCGTCTGTCTTGTCTATTGTGTTGTTTTTACTGCCCTCTATCTCATTCTCAAGGATCCAATGATCCATCAGGTATGGCTTCTAAGCAATCTACTATTTTGCTTATCTTGTCACCCCTAACCATGCTTAACAATCTAAGCAAACATTTCTAACTTTCAACATAAAAAACATACAAATTAAGTGTCTATATACCATAAAAGTGTTTTCCCGTGCCTTTGCGAACAAACTAACTTGAAACTACAACAAAAAAGCGAATATTTTTTCATGATTGTATGATAATACTAAATGCAATTCTTATTCAGTATTGAACGAATCGCCCCACCAACTAAATAATTCATCTTACCTCGTAGCTGTGATGAATACACTTGAAATATTTATTTATTGATTCCCTTTTCACATTCTTATTGATATGCATGCGTATATTTGGTGTGTTACACAGTTGACGAAGCGTAACAACTCACTTCCTCTTATACAATACTCCTTATTCCTGAATCCTGACTATTCTCTCCATGTTAGGGACAGCTAGTTATAGTTAGTTACTCACTTGGTTACTCACTACTAAATAGGCTAAATAGGAGCTAAATGGCATTTTACATGTTACATTCGTTCATTAGATAATGTACGGGATGGGTGTACTTGTTGTGCTTGCCCTGGATCTCCGACTAGTCAGGGAAAACCAGTGTCGTACTTGCACAAAGCTGTTATCCACTGGATTCTTCATGTACACATTTGGCTTTGGCCTATGGAACATTGATAACCAACTGTGTGCTCAAATTACGTAAGCTCACAAAAAATGATTCATTTGATCTATAATCATCGTATGTAATATGAATGGAGATATACATCAGCATAACAATTCGCAAATAAGGTGCTTAAAAATTTTAGCATTTGCGTTAACAAGATAGCCAACTAATCTATCATTGTATTCAACGTATTCATGTATGCTACATGCTTGAAAAATATGAAATGCATGAATAGATGAATTGAATCTTGAAAAAATTGTCAGCTAGGAATTAAAACTAACAAAGAAGTAAAAAATTACAGCGTCTATAGCCAGCGTTTATAAATTACATGGATAAGAAAAGGAAACCAACAGATTAATGTATCTTACATCTGACATGGTGATTAACAGCCATTGTTTAATATTTTGGACAGTGAAATCCGTCTGAAACTTCCCAGGGGGATTCGGCCTTTCACACAACTCCATGCTTTATGGCACGTTCTGGCTGGCTATGCTACATACCTCCATATTTTATTTGGGTATGTTTTTACTATTTTTTGATTTCAACCAAACTTTACGATTAGTTATTAGTGAGAAGTCAAGAATCATGAACAATAGAAAACCTTGCACTCTATACTATACTGATTGATTATTAAAGTGTAGTAACCACCATTACAAACGTACAGTATACAATGCACAGTTGAAAAGATTATGATGGAAATGTAAGCTTTAAAATCTTGTATTTTGCGTTTTTCTGTCTTTCCCAGAATACATGCAAGAAGCCATTACTTCAAGCCCAGAATTGGCATCAAAATGAAGTTTTTTGGAGTCTCAGTGGAGCCAATTTATCCAAATTGACGGTGCTCATTCCATAGGAGATTATCGATCGGTCGCTACGTTTGTTACTACATTCGAAACTGGACTTTTTCGGGATCCTCCATGAAGGATCATGTTTGACCTCAGGCGGTCATGGGGTCTCAAATATCAGTCAATTAACAATGTAATATCCTTTCTCATGACCTTACGTATTAGTGCACAGTTGTTTACCTTTTTGCTGCAAATATTTTTAGAACTTAGGATTTAGCGTTCTATAACTAAGTAAGTAAACAGTATTTTGATTTCTTACTGTATTATATATCATTATTTGTACTTATTTGTGTCGTCGTATGTTGAATAAAACTTGAGCCATATTGTTGAGCTTTACTTGTTGAAATTTTTTTGTTTGAATTTACTATATCTGTACAGAAATCCATATTAGGAGTTACTCAAATTAAATTCACGTAATAGGGTAACCATGTGTTTGCACTACACGTAAGTTAAAGTAGGAAGGAACCCGAAAAGATTTTTTAGCTTAAGTCAAAGTCTTTGAAAACTTGTAAGCCGATTTTCCTCAGTTTGCAGGTAAATGGTGGAATACAGGATTAAAGTTATTCTTGGAATTGCTAAAACTGAATAATTCCTGGACTCGGAGTTTGTAAAGTCAGTTGTAATGGCGAGTGTAGAAACAAACACTGAATCAACGAAGTCTATAAATTGAAAAAATATGCTCCCAGTTCCTTCATTCTTTCTCAAACCACTGTGAACTTCAACTATATGCTGATACAGTTAAAGTGTGTCATTGTTAGTATACAGAAAAGCTCATCATGAAATATTTTAGTGGTTTTGTCCTATTTATTTTCTTCACGGTTTCACACAGTCATTTTCAAGAAGTATACATACCCCAGATTCGAAGTACACAGATGTTGCCAATTTGGGTTCCTTCAACTCAGACTGATAGAATATTCTGTAATGGTTATGGTGGTAAGCTTCACATCGTTTTGGAATATTACTATGTTTCGTATATGCTAAGTAGCTTTATTATTAATTTTCAAAAATGTCATTCTCTGATTTATTGGACCACTGTTTTTCAGGACAATTGAGCTGCCCGCCCAACGATATCATCACCACTTGTCTAGTAGCTGAGGATAGCTGTATTTACGATTACCAATGTTTTCGACGCAATCAACCGTACAAGAAATGTTGTTTCATGGGATGTGGCAAAAAATGCGTGAATGCTGTGTATTACCCTTAAACGTTAGAATTTACATGTAAGATTTTTTAAATGTGTATTCTCCACACGAAAAATATTTTTGTATTAGAGCTAGACTTTTATAAAGAAATTTTTTTGCACAGCAATACGTGACTCCTGAAATAAGATATTATGTTTATTTGTTGACTATTACTATATATTCGTTCGTCATACTCATAATAAGAATATGTTTATTTGTGCACCATTTATTGAAATATTCTTTCACGCCTATTTATTCAAAGGCCCTGCGAATGTCCCATTTTCTATCTGAGTTTCCCATTTGGCTACCTGCATAGAGCAAAAACCATCATGAAAATTATTCCATATTCATTTTCACCAACTATATCCCATAAAAAATATAACACTGTCTTTTCATTATATTATGTTCGCACCCATGCATTTGGACAAATTGAAGTGTAAACCCGCTTGAAATATTGACATGGTGTGAACTCCTCACCCCTCAGCTTAACGCATCGATGATAATCAATAAAACTTGAGTAGCAGTGCTTTGCCTGGTTTTGATTGGGGAAGCGTGGGTCAAATGGTGCTGTTTCTAACCGGTACTGAGGCAAATAATGTTGTAATTTTGTCAAATAACTATTAGCAATGCAGTAAATACTATTATGATTTGTTTAGTCGGTAGTTAGTGGTTTACGTCATCATCAGGGTCCGCAAATCCGTTCTCGTCACAGGACATTTCAATTTGGTTGAGTGGACGGTGAAAATTTGCAATAATAATCCAAACCAGTAGAATTCAGTCAGTTGCAGACACCACACAGAGTAGTATAGATTGATACAGAACTGAAAGCATGATTTCGAGGGTTTAAACGTTGCTACAATGTTGTTCACCCAAACACTGTCATCATTACCATAGGAACTCATTCTGCTAAAAAAATTGGTAGAAAATGTTGCAAAGGCGACTTTCACTTGACGCGCAGGCTTTTACTATTACCTTGCAGTTTTAATCTTTTAAACAACTTGACAGTACTAAATACAATCATGCACATCTAAATCCAAATATAAATGTTTGCTAGCATCCACGCAATGTTTTTTTCGAACCTCTCATTCAGAAAATTCAACATGCCGTTCCTTTCCTTATCATTTATTCACCACCTTAAGCTAAATCAGTAATGCATTTCGGAAATAACCTCATGAAACTCATATCCCTCGAAAGCGGATTGGAAGCACAATTTTTCACCCACAAAATTTTCCCTCTGTATGCTGCATCCATCTAACAAATCCAATCCAAACACATTTTCACCGCCTTCCAGGAAGTGTATGCGAACGCCGTACGATAAGGCAAAGCCTACACCAGTGTACGCGCAAAAAGTGTAGTTAACCGATAAATTGTCAAGCTCTAACGCCAATATACCATGCGGCACACTAAAGTCCATCGATAAACTGATACGATCCGAATGAGACAATTGGGAATCACAACGGCGTGTAAAACGTACCATTTGGAGGACTGTACATTTTCTGTTCGCCGCCGTTCAGAATTATATAATCTCGAGTGCCCAAAAAGTTGCTAAAACTCATCAGTCTTTATGTGTTGTTTCCTTCCTCCTCCTATGCACTTGACTTACCCGAAGAAAAGACTGGAGATAACACGCGGACGTAAGGGGATCAGCAGCCACAACAATCATCTACAGTTATTCAAGTTATATAGCTTTAGTAGTGGGGGTTTCAGTATACTCCACTGAGACAGAGCTGACGATGATGGACCTTTTTCAACTCTCAACCATATCATATACCATATCATCATCATCTGCCCTGAATATAAGGTTGGTATATAAGTAAGCCTATGGGAGCTCATCCTTTTTCCTTGGTTGGTTAGAAATTCATTTCCGATGACTACATCAACCAGTATAGAGTTCCAGCCCGTGTCCTCTTGTCGCACTCTGGAGAAATAAGTTCAATCTGCCTGTTGGTTAGTTTAGTTAGGCAGTTTGGTTGGTTCGTTTCAAAACATACAAGCAAAGGAAGTTCATTTGTTCTTTTTTGCTTTTCGACTGTCAGTATATCTTGAATGGCAGGACATTAGGTTTTTAGGTTTGTTAGTTAGTTAGGAAGCAAGAGGAATGTTTCGATAGCCTAGATTTGACATAGGATTTTGATTTGGTCAAGTAAGTTATACGGTAAAACGGTCACTGTATACATATGCGTGTGAATGGTTAACTTCGTTGAATGGATTTTACTATATAACTTGTTTGTTTTTAGTTTTAGGTCCAGATAAATAATGAACCGGAGTAGAAAGTTAAGTTTGTTTATACGAATCATATGAGTTAGGGAGTGTTACGACACTGGCTGGACTAGGATTGCTGATAATATTTATTGTTGAGAAAATTAAGTGCAAACGAACCGACGTAATACTTAATTTGGTAGTATACGGTGTGAGCGAGCACTGATATTGTAAAGTATTTTGCCTAGCGGAGGCAGAGAGAGTTTCTTTTCTTTTGGTTAGTAGTGGAAAAGTGATGACTGATCTGTATCAAATGCTTTGAGCTATCCACAGGGGAGCATTTTTCTGGCACGTTAAATACGTCATTCTCTTTCAAAACGGTCTCAAGTGATTGCCTTCTCGATCCTTCTTTATATCCCCCTTCGGCATCGTGCTCTTGAATCATCGTTTACAATAACGGAACCAGTTTGGTTCAGCAAAGTTTCTTCATTATTATTAATTATTATTGTTCTCCCTTTTTTACTCTCTGGAACAGACAGGATAGAGATCAGACCGTAAAACTGAAATTCATTCCAAGTACATAGGCTATAGTTTTTTGTGTGTGGAAAACTATACTTTTACTACTACAGTAGGACTATAGTCAGTTTAGATGCACAAAAGAAATAAGTTTGCATTCTTCACCACAAATTTTAATCTGTATAAAAATAGGAACAACTTTATTTCAACTGTTTACTTTGCCTGCATTGGCCAACTAACTATGTGAAACTATAAATCCTGGCAAATATAACGCGAGTTTGATACATAATATAGTACCGATTTGATTGAAGTTTTAGTTATACATATTGCACGAGTATTTTAGTTTACAAACATTCCTAAACTAAACAGCTAGCGTATAGTAGTTGCATTGTTTACTTTCACCAAACACAACAGTAGTTAGTTTTACTCCACTAGCTGTATTTGAGTACGGGAGTTTTAGTTTTACATACACATGCACATCCAACGTACCAATTTGTTGGTTGCTGTGTGAATCATCCAGTGACGAGAATTAGCTTTTAATTTTCTGCCTGCAGAGTTTCTAATTGCTGAAAGCGCACATGCCTCATACAAATGTTAAGATGGAATCTACAGAATGAAAAATTCCCAACGGTCTACTGATTGACCAGAAGTAAGTGAACAATGTTTTATAGTTGCTCAGAGGTTTCATCTTAGTTAGCTACCAAGTTCCTGTTTGTCGAAGAAAAGACGACCATACATAAGGGACGAAGAAAAGAAAAAAGTGGCTATGAAAGAAAGAAAAGTGTGGGCCCCTGCTCCTGTCATTCCTAAAGTAATACATTTGAGTAGCAAACTAAACGAAACTAATTTCATCATTGGTACGAAAAAAAAAGATGCAAAGGTTCCTTGGAGCATGACCACAGAAGTTAATGGAAATGAATGGCCACATCCTGTAGCAGCCAATATTGAATGAATAGGATAATTTAATATTGCGAGTTTTTATTCCCGCCAGACATTACGTGCTAGTATACATTTACTTTGTCCGAACAAATATACTATTTTATGACAGTGAATAGTTACATACCTTGCTGGGACCGAAAAATCAGAGGAAATGAATGTGTGCCAACTTTAGACATATGCTCAAAAAATTGGAATGAAACATAACTGTGTCACATGTTACCATTGTAAAACCTCCAATTCCACATTTATACAGACAACTTCTAAAATGGCAGGATTCAACCAAAGTAGAAAAAACATAGTTATTTCTCTTCAACGTGTGACTTGATATTGAAAGAGTGACATGAAAAAAGTTTCTCACTTTTTTACACCTTTTTTATTCGAGACAAAACAAGTTCCTTAATACTTTTAGTGCCAGTCCTTTTGATCTTATTATTGTCGGAGAGAAAACTCTGGGAACGATGTATTCTATATATAATAATCTTCTACTCCTCATCATAATTTCTCTTGTGCCAGAGAAAAACACGTCTCTTCCACGTTCCATTTTACTTTCTCCCTGTACTAACAGTATACATATCACCACTTTTCCTTTCTCCTTTTGTTGTTCTCCAACTTTTTTCTCCCCCCTTTCTTGCTGTTGTTGGGTTTGGGTGTACATTATATCAGTCCAATGACTGCGTTGGCACTCACTATGATATTTTTTTCAGTACAGTTTCTCCCTATGGCCATTATATATTCTTCAACTCACTCACTCACTCACTAGGGCTGGCAACGTCAACACGTGCCCGTGTCCGCAAAATCTCGCAAACCATCTCGTCTCAAAACTCGTACAGATCCACGCGTCAAACTTGCAAACGTGACAGCTCCACCACCTACTGTTCTCCATCACATGCACGAAAGGCCAAAGAAAAGAAAAAATTAAATTAAATATTATTATCATCATCGTTTTGCATCTGTATAGTATATACACACCTCTATGCGTTACTTAACTAACTTACTAAACTATTTACTAACGTTATGGTCTGTTTCTTTACTCCAAAACGAGAAATACAACCCAAAACTCTATCAAAGAGCCACTACTTACACATTTTAGCTGGAAAAATTTATTCTGAAATCATGTAACGTTTAGTTAGTATGGACTAACAAAGAGGTTTTTTTAAATCGCTTATGAAACACCAATTTGCTTCTACTTATTATGATTCCTTTTAGTGGTACTTTGAGAACTTGCATTAATAATGCAAGCAGTCATGTAAGTAAAAGTATATTGAGTGTTACATTAAAAGGATGGCCTGCAACAGAATTTTGCGTTCACGCTCAAACTGGAAGCAAAGGAGAGCGAAACTGCGTGTTTCATCTACTCTTGTTGACTATGTGTATCTCTCACATAGTGTATAGTATGTAATTTAAGTAACACGGAGGAATGTTGACTGGAATAAAAGAGTGGAGGGAGAATGTTTTAGTTGTTTGAGTGAAGCCAACTCAGCACACGCATTCATTCCCCACATACACACACTCACAAGGGCTCCATAAAGACAGGGACTTTCTCTTCTTTCTTTTCTCTTGAAATGTAATCAATCTTGCATAGACTTTCTCCCCAAAAACATACATAGACTGTGTGTGAGCTCCACATTAAATACTCACTCATGATAGATGTTACACATAACTCGCTCCTCATTCCGATATGAGCTGGCTAGATTTAGACCCTATACATGTAGAGATTGCGCCATATGTATTTTATGTAGTAGCTAGCAGTGTAGCATGTCAGGAAATTAACAAATAATACTTTTGTCCTAGCTCACTGTACTTTGTATACATATGTTAAAATATTTACAATGCTAAAACCTAAAGGTACTAACCTAGTGGGCACAAAATGAATGTCATTCGTTACTAGCGCAAAATGAGATTTTAAACAATATGACAGCGAAAAAATGTCTACCATACAATCTATAAAGTTTTAAACAGTGCCATTTGAATTATTCTCTTAACTCAATTCTAAATGGCTTCATAGAAACCCTATTACCCAGCTCCTTCCTATGCATGAGTAAACATACTATAAAGTGATGAAATAATGCTCCAGTTAAAACCAGCAAACCAGCATGAAAATGATGAAAGGAAACCGACCGTTTGATAATCACATCACATTCTAAATAGTAGTACTTAATCCTTATCATCATTAGTTTCAGAGAGGAAATACGCTTGAGTACAGAAATTTAATTCCGTCAATAGACAGCGAAAAATGAGCCAAGGTTTGTCTACCAAACTTAAACACTACTAATTAATTCCCTCACTATATTTGCTCTAGCTTTAGGGCTTGCACAACACTGCATACACTTTTAGTTAGCTACATAGTTAGTATGAAGTGCAACCACTTTTAAAAATCTCGGTACTCACTCTAACTCAACTAGCTACATTCCAATGAAACGTAACACATTCATACGCCATATAAACTACAAAAGAAGAGAAATGGGCCGGTTGCAAAAAATATGTCACATTCTATAATTTAGAATGCTTACATCTCGGAGGTGGTGGTGGATCAGGAATAGATGGACTTGAGAACCCACTGGAGGACGAGTGTTCTTTATTATTCAGTCGGAATGAAGAATGAGAGCTGCCAGGAGGGACGCCACATCCTCTCAACTCTTGCACGATGTCGTCATCATACTCATCCGTCCCGTCGTCACTGTAGAGGGCGGGAACACTCATACTGCTCTGATTCTGTGAACGCCGGACATCGGGATGACTTCGAGGACGAGTGAGTGATGATGGAAGTGGCAGTTGTGGATTCTCTTCGTCATCTGGAGAGCCAGGATCCTTGACTTGATGTGTTGTCCCAGACGGGAGATTGCTAGAAGAAGAAGATAGAAAATTCAATTGTTTTAGTATTTTAGCTGCTTCGGTTTGGTTATATGTAAAATCTGAATTTCATTGAAATGTAACTAATTAGACTTCGACGACTGGGGACTATTTAAGAGTAAGACTTTTTAAATGCTATTAACTGACAGATAATGCGATGCTCCGCGATGGAAGTCACTGTAATGGTTTACATCGGTATTTGACTGGACACTGAACAGTAAATCTACACCAATACTACACTAAAGGTCAAACTAACATGGATCCCAAACTGACCAGCAATCAGTAAGTAAGTAAAACTATAACTTGTCTCACGTCATGTAAGTAAACATTTTGTACTAGACTGTTTTGTAGTTGACTGAACGAGAAAGGTGGCTCAATGGCGCGCAATTAACGCTCTATAGCGAGAAAACGAAACTGGTAGTTAGTTTCACTGGCTGCAAGCTGTGAAAACGGAAACCAAGACATGAGGGCAGCAGCAAAGTAATACAATAGTCTACAAGTTCAAGAAAACACACACAAACATTCAAGTAAGTCCATAGTCTGTCCAACCTGTCATTTTGTAACAGATTTTGTTGTGTCCATTTCATTTTCTTTGTGTAAGCAGTCTATGGGGTGAAAATACATTTTTGCATTAAGAAGGACCTACCGTTTTCATTCACATAAAGTGCTAGCTATCTCATTACATAATAGTGCTATGTATCCAAATGCTATAGCAAACCCAGTTCAGTCAGACTCTGACTATAGCCAAAGAAACTTTTCTGTTAGTAAAATATTCGAGGACAGTGAAAAAGTAAAAATGGGATACAGTCAGAAAGGATATAGAAAAGTTCTTTGTGCTCAACTTTTTCTTTCAAAGTCCAAAAGTCAACTTTGGAAGAAACCATTCACTTGCCACTTAATGTGGAAGACAGAGTGTTTGTAGAAAAAGAAAACAACATTCCTATTTACCTGGAAAGTAATAAATGTATTGGATTTACAAGAATTTTTTATTGTCTCTGTTAAATGGATTGGAAAACTGTTTTCAGCTTTGTTGCTGTAAAGGAATGAGCTGATTCATTTGCATCAATACGTTAACTTTTTCTGTATCGGTTTCTTTGCCATCAGCCTAACGTATTGCTCTTGTTCCTTCCAATGACCTTAGATTGAAGATTTAAAGACTTTTTTTTTGAAAATTCATTCTAAATGCTCAATTACTAATCTGATTTTGTTATCTTTTTTTGTCCCCAACTATCAAAAATTCCGTGTACACCATACATTCCCTATCTAAAGGATGACTACAATTTTGCGAGCTTTAGAATCGTCATCATGTATACCGAAATGGCTCTCTAGGGTCAATCACATTTAAAACAATAGGACCCTTGAGACAAAATTTCATGAAAAACGGCACTTAACGCGCTTAATTCAAACTGAAGGAAAAAGACAATGATAGATTAGATATAAATTCTTTGGACAGGTTTCTTACTCAGATTGAAATCGTGTGTCGAAAATAAATAAAGGAGACAAAGACACATACAATCACTAAATTATGAATACCTACTACCCACCTAACGTACAGCAATCTAGACATACCCAACCCAGGCGCGTCGGAAGTGAAATGTATAATTTCTCAACTTTTTGAAAGTTTCATCACGTTCCAAACCCTTAAACTCGCTTCTTAAGCAAGAGACAATAAGCATGACATATCAACTTAAGATTTATTATTCTTGACAACTCCACTTTGTTTTTCTTTGACTGTTGTTGAGTGTATGTATATGTATAAGTTGGTGCAATATATTCAAGTTTTTTTTTTCTCCTTCCGTCTCCAGAACTTGGTCCTTGTTTTTTTGTTCCAACGGCAAGGGAAGAAGAGAAACTGCCAAAATAGGAGGATCTTTTAGCTCCTCACTATATACAGTTGGTTGGGAAGACACTGACAGATAGATAGAGAGTGTAACTAACTAAAAGTATACGATGATGCTAACTAAATGGTAATCTAGGAATTTGGCTTTGGCCTCTGCTCTATTTTTTATACTTTATTCTTTGGGTTCCAACATCTTTTGGGATAATAGGGCCTATAGTACCGTGAGATCAAAGATAAATTGCAGGATAATAATTCCACGTCGGCGCCAAACTTTTTCACGGCAAGGATTAACAATGTAATAAGCGTTTGTTAACTCTCCATTGTGCTTTATAGACAGTGAATAATTGAGAAAGAAATTTGATTTTACATATGTGTAATGCACGTAAAAACTTTTTTGCTTCCCTAAGACTGGCTCTATGGGTCTTGTCTGTATTATTTTTACAAATTAAAACAAGACCATATAACTGGAACACAACTTTTGCAATTTAGCAGAAAAAAGACATTTATTTATTGTACTCAGCTGCCAGCTCGCATTTGATCTTGCTTTGAAAAAATGAATTTAAATCTTTATGCCATCTCAGCCTCTTTTTTCTCCCCTTTGTATAGTTTCCTTGCTCACAAATATTTTCATTAGTAGTCCATGAGAAATAGCATAATATACATGTCCGTGCTGTCTACCATCATTTCCTGGTAAAAAAAACTCAACTCGAGCTACAATAGCAGAACACGAAATCATTGCTCTATAATATTTCTTTCCATCCTTTAACTTGACTTAAATATCATAAACTAGCTCGTAATTTGTCCGCCTGAACAAGGAAATCTGCCCTCCCACATTATACAACGTATAATTTAATGATCTCCTTAACTCATCTTGCTCTTAATTTCTATTTCCCTACTTACGAACTAACTACTTATAAACTATATGCGCCACAAAATTTTCCCCCCATTCAACTACTACAACTTATTAACCAAACTACCCATATGTTCTCCCATATTAGCCCACCACCCGCCCAAAACAAAAATATATTATGACGGAACATACTCTGTAACTTTGCTTACAAATCTATTTCCCCCTAAAAAAATGCCGGCTCGCAGCCATATGAAAAAACGCTTGCAAAATCTCATTTTCTTTCTCCAACTGTGTCACTCCTCTCATTTGTCACCCATAATGAGTTAAAGGTACATTTACAACATGCTGTAATGGCTCACTTGTGCGTCTTCTGATGATAAATGGCCAGGAAAATGAGCAAATTGAGCAAAAGGAGGCAACATCCTACTCCAATCGTCACCCCCAAAGCTGTCCCATACGAATGGTAATGAGCTGCTGCCAGTTGACGTGCCAGGTCACGATCCTCCGGAGCTCCACCCGTCACTTTCGACTCGAGCCCTTTTCCCCCTAGAAGAACAATGGAAGAGTTTGTCGCATTTGGTGGACATTCTGAAGTGCTCATCACTACTACGGGTGAGTCCATCGTGGGAAACGCATGCTTCTTTTTACCCTTAATGTTGTTATTCAGAATCCCACTGGAATTTGACCCGTTGAACAACTCATTTTGGCCTGGGTCACTGCCACTATTGCTCAGCGGATTGTACTCTTCACTGCTTAGGTCAGAGGGGTCATCCTCATCTGGCTCGGATGAGGAGGCAACCACGGAAATCTTATTGTTGATCACATTGGAATTGGTAGGTGATGAGGAGAGGTCGTTTGACATGTAAAATATGGAGGGATTGTCTATCACATGGTACTTCATTTGCTCTCGAACCACGCCTATGTAACCGAAAAAATAGATTAGGTCTTTCTATGAAAGTAAAGTAGAAGAAGTAATAGTTGGCCACTATGAGAGCTATTGTAAGGTCTTCGTAACTTATAGTGTTTGCATCAGATTTTTTATTTTTACCGAGTGGAAGGTTTTCAGTGCGTGGGAGGGGAGGTGGGGAAAAAGATTTAACGTTTATCTGTTTAGTTTATTAGATCAAGGTATGATAAGAATTGCTTAAAAATCAGAAAGACAGGCTAGATATGTAGTTGCTGAGTAATAGTATTATTGCATTGCGAAAACGTTCATCACAGGTGAGGTAGAGCAGGCACACTCAACATTAAATGCTGCATGATGCACAGTAGACTTGGACTTGAGCAAGTCTGCATTATGAATTCAACCGTTTGTGAACGGTGAAAGTTAAAAGGACTTTTGGTTCCATAAGAAGGATTACCGTCCGCTTTTTCACATTTGTCAACTAAGATTTGTAGGGCGATTCAACTGTCTTAAGACTAGACACAAAGAAAACACATTTTTAAATTTGCATTGTTGAATAATGCCAAACACATTTAGTTCAACATAAGTCCAAAAAGCTAAAGTTTAAATCGAGTTACCTTTAAATCCTCCTTTTAGTTAAATTATTACATTACATATTACGCAACCCTTCGTGTAATATATCACCTCATGAAAGTTGAAACATAAAAATTTACGGAAAAAACTGTGTCATTTCAAAAGGCGCCTCACCAACCTCCGTGGACAACTCTTAGACAAAATCATTTTGCATTGATTTCGTACCGGATTAAAGATAAGCGTAAAAGGTTTTTAGCCACAATAAGGGAATACCAAGCGCTCGAGAAAGGAAAATTATGTTCCATTTTACAAAGACGCGCTCCCAAGTTAAAAAGTGCTTTCCACAAACTCCGTACTCAGGGAAAACGCATAAGGAACAACTTAATGGTATGCTATGTACTTTGGAGACCACATTTGCATTCTTTCTTAAACAACTTTGCATAAATCTGGCAAGAACCTGACATGGGTACCAAAGTACATGTGAAACTCTTCTTTTGGCGTTTTCTCTCCTCGCTTTCCCTACTCACGGTTCTCTTTATACTCTCACTCATTCACTGGTCTCCGCAGGGAGAATACTCTTGTATTGATTTATGTACGTATAACGTACGCACTAGATGCTCGCATAATAACAAGAAAATAACACTTTAACAACAATCTACGAGCTCACTGATTGTTCTTGCTCCATGTATAACTAACTACGGACATGGAGCAATTTAAAACTCATTGTGGGAGTACTGGGAATATAATTTGGTTCAAAACAAGAGTTAAAACTTTTCTTTTGTTTTCTTAATCCTGTTTCTACCTACCTAACTTAATGTTTCATAATAATGTGATATATCCCAAGGATGTGCATAACGATTTGATTATTGGAAAACAAAACAGTGTACAAACTAAACTACTTACTAATTTATTTCATCCAAACCAAAAACAAAGTGTTTTTTACTAAATAAATTGAATGGAAAACAAATGCTAAAATCAGAAGCTCACAATCAAATTGACCAGAATTTCGGAATTCACCACACACAAAAAACACGTAGTTGGTTGGTTAGTTAGTTACTATATAATATAGTACTATGGTTCCATTTATTATTAACTGAGTTTCCCCATTTCTTTCATTTGGTAGGAACACAGACTTTTCCATTTGAGAAAACAATCTAGCTGTAGTTGAATTGTTCACGTACACAGTAAATTCATCTCTATCTGAAAGCACTATTATAGCGTGTGAGAGTCTACGTGCTTTAAACTTCATTTTTGAAGTGACGTGAAGCTGTGAGCACAAATATTTGGAAAGATAAGGTTTCTTTTCCCTCCTGTAATGCCAACACATTCACCGCTATAAAATATAGGACATTATATACATTCCTGTGGCAAATGGTAACTATAGTATACCATAGGTTAGTTAGTAGGTTTCAAAAGTAACCTAACTTTTTCCCCACCAATTTAGTTAGAGTAGAACACATAAGTTAGAAAAGTATCCTTGTAAATACACACTTTTAGTTGGTTAGTTACAAGAACCCCACTTTCACCATTTAACCTCAAAAGTGATCACAATTTGTACCAAAAAAAGGGGACGATAAAAAGATGAGACAGGAGGTAAATCAGAGCAGTTTTTACTGTGCAAAGTAAGTAACTGAATCCTGAACATGCATTCATTTTGGGTACAAAAGGAGTCATTGGGAACTAAAAGGAGAAAAAGAGCTTTACGAACCTTCATACAACTCTGGTTTATCTTCTCTAAAATTGTGATGAAACATAGAGACATCTGGGCCACCCGACTGGTGTAATTGTGGGATGAGATTAAGCCACAAAGCCATTTTATGTCCTCTGTAAAACAAAAGGAAGGAAAAAATTTCCCTATTATACAAAACGCATAAATTGTATCATTCCCCTCTTGAAAGGATGTCTAGATGAAAGTAATTCTGTCCGGATTAGAGTCCTTTTATGGGAGCAAATGTACAATACGGGAACAAAGTATGTTTAATTTTCCCTTCTATTTCAAGTATCATAAAAAAGACAAAGATTTTTAAAGCGCATTCACATTGCACAATGTAGCAATGTTACAATCGATTGCGCTCTTCAATGTATATGCATGATACAAGTCAAGTTATAGTTAACAAGTGAAAGTCATCGTTCCATACAATACTAACTTGTGCTACCAATGTAAAGTAATAACCAACTTGTCACAGGGAATATCCCAATAGGAATTACGAATTCTTATGCACGTGAATTAGTAGATGGGAAGCCCACAGACTGAGCCAAACGTCAGCTCCGTTGATTACATACACGTAGGGACAGAATTAACGTTCCTTCTTAGTTAGTTAGTTTTAGGATTCATACAAGAGTGGTGCTTTACCTGTAATGACTTTTCATCTTGGACTCTCTAGTGCCTGTAAAGGAAGACAGCGGAAGGTAGATTAAACAGAATGATTGCAACTTGAAAAGCATTTGTAACTCTTAAGGCGTTTCATTACAAAGGCTTAAGCAATGAGTTTCATCCCGGGTTTCAAGTACTTTTGTATCATTGTGTTTTTCAGCTAAAAAGTTGGTTTAACTGGATGAGAATAACAAAATAACTGACAAACTGGAAACTCAACGGAGAAAATTTCATTTCACGTTCCCATTCAAAGTCATATCATAGTTAGAAAGCATTATGTTTCATTAAAACCAGTTTGGACTATAAGTATAGTGTAGTAATAAGTACTATCGTATTTTACATGCAACGTTAATGTAATTTGTGGCACTTTTTTTTAAACTGGATAGGTTTGTTCACTTGGACTTACAGTCTGACTTTATTTTTTCTAAAATGATAAAATATGAACATTACAATAAATAAATTTCATTAGTTCCCTCCCAATCTACTTACTGCAATAATAATTCATTTTTTAGGGGAAAAAATGCCACATATGAGATCTCCATGAAGCCAATGTATAGAGTCAACATGAACATTTAGTGCACACAAAGTCTAATCTCTTTTCATGTACAGTCTCTCTAGGATCAAATCTCAAAAAGCAGTAGCACTGGTAATAACACATTCATTATTATCATAGGGCACTCTTGTACCACTGTGAGCCATTAGTGCACTTTGAGCTGTTCACATTAACCAACATTAGTTAGTACTAGAGCTCTCCAGAGTTTTCCCATTACTTGGTTCAAAAAATCACATTCCGTTTCCTTCAGGCGCAGAAATGAATCCTTTGGGCGCATTCCATGGAATAGGATCCATTATGGTAAAGCAACATTTACAAAAGTTGGTGCAGTACACAATGGGAAAAGTGTCCGAGGACTTAAACAAGACATTGAGGTAATGAAAAAACCGCTTATTATAATGAGATGCAATATCACGGCATGACAGAAAATAGAGAAAAAATTTAACCTATTACACATTTTGAGAAGGGAAAAATACATAATGAGAAAAGTAACTGCTAAAAGGCGAATAAGCAAAGCGCCCCTACAGTTTAGTTCGTTAGGTTAAATGGGATGAATACTTATGCAAATGGATTGCAATGCACAGCGTAAAGGAATTTCTACAAATTAAAAACAACTTTCTCCCTGTAAGGAGATTTGGGAAGCCAGCTAATTCAAGATTAGCGTTATTTATATTACAATTCCAGAGAAATGCACAAAAACAATATTAAAATATTTTCAAGTCTTTGGAAATTAACAAAATACATTTTAAATATAAGTCATTGACCGAATTTTTTCCATCATTACGATTTTAGATGCTAGATTTCAGAAAAAAAACTAACTAACTATAATGCATGTCTCAACTGTATAAAAATATCGTCCCAGGATCAAAGAAATCTGCTAGTTTCACATCAAAGATATTATTACGAGAAAAAAGCTTACTCTAAAGCACACCTATAAAATCTGACAGCATGTTAGGCATACGGAATTGGTGAACTGCACATATATACCAAATGACTTTGCATAAAAAAGGAAACCCGTATATTTGCACTGATTTACTCTCCACACACACCGAGAAAAGCACATTTTTTATTCCTACTCACTCGGAATGAGTGAACATACCGTAAACTTGTAAATATTCACACAACCCTTGCATTATTAAACGACTGGGTAACTCACAGACTACAAAAGTACGGAAACAGTGGGACCAAACTCATACTCATACGGTGGTGGCCCTAACTAACTAACTAATGTGAGCCACAAGCAATAAAAGAAGTGAAACAAGGATCTCACCGATTTCCAGATAAAACTGATTAATGGGATCATATGAGTCCCAGAATGGGAGTTGAGCATCTTCAACTGATGATCCATCATAGCCTACATTTGGATCCCTTCATGTAAATAATAAATGAGCACATGAAAAAGACAGCTGTTAGTGTCACAATGAAGTCTTATTGTGACAAATTTCCATACTCGGCTACTTCATTCCCCATACATTTCCATTCCTCTTCTATATAACATGCACAATGTTCAACCTCAAAAAAACTTTCTGCCCATTTTTTAGTACTACAAACAAAGAAGAGAATGTTCATCTGATGCCCTCATTTTGTAGCTCTTACTTCAACTTTATAGAACTAACTAACTAACTAACTATAGATGATTTTAGTTCCCATAAGTTTTATCATAAATCTACAATTTTTTACTCGGCCCTCTTTTGTTTAAAGGGAATGAGACTCTGGGGACACATAAAAACCAAATGGTATGGTATGTACTATGCCGCTTTTTACGGGCTTTCAAAATAACATTTCTTCCAAATGGATTCAACACTTACCCCGAAATTATAAAATTAGTCAGGTATTTGAGAACGGATTTGGCAACTTTGGCATCACTCGCAGAGTATGAAGGAAGACTTCGTTCACTATGACTATGATCCAACAAGGCATGTCCCATGGCAAACTCAAATAGGTCACTCGTTATACTCCCGATTCGCTGTAGTTAGTGAGCAATAAAAGTTTTCATTATGTACAAGTGTTCTTATAGTTGGTTAGTTAAGAATCCTATGCTATAACTTAGGACACACAAATATTGCATACTTTTGTCCTGCTCATTATCACACTGGTTGTTACAAGCCATTGCTTGTAATGTGTGCAGTGCACGCTTATTTAAATTATCCTGAGAAGGATAAGTAGTGTTGTGCGTAATTTAATTAATACTGTTTATGGCGGATAATTTAAGCTATAAGTGAGTAAGTGTAAAATATACAAATATTTGTTGTTTTCCGAAAAAATGGAATAAATATTGCATAATATCTTTGGTGCTTAAGATCTGAAATTGACTTATTATTACGTGACTTTCTTAAAGTCTAACAAAACTGATTAACTAGGATAGTTAGTAAGTGAATTTACAAAATCTTCCCGGCCTAACAAATGCAAATTCCGGAAGATAATTACAGGGAAGTAGAACCGAAAACATTACAGTTCTCCAGTAATTATGAATTTCGCGCACGGAATGTTTATTCTTCAAACGGAGATGTAATTACAAAGTGAGCTTAGAATTATAAACCTATACGTTGCAGAAGAAGTTGGCCGAGTTGAAACCAGATAAAGGGAACGAAACTTTTAATTTTGTTCCATTACCTCTGCTGTTTTAAATATAATGAGTTCATGTTTTAGCTTGCAATCTAAGCTCTTAGTTAGTTTTCAAGTTGCCAACTTTCCCATGATAGCTAAAAAACGGCCAATAAGTATAAGTATTGCATTACTTGAACTCTTAAACTTTCTGGTACAATTACATGCATACATAGTACTTTGCTCTCAAGAATACTATTCTTTTGTTTAACTCTGACTGACGCTATATAAGGTGAAATGTAAACTACTGACTATCACAGCCTATAGCATGTACTTGTACTATTTCTCTATCATTTCAGATTTTCCCATCTATTTTACGGCAATATAGCCTATAGCGTTGTATTATTTCTCTGATTGCTTCCTTTTCACACCAACTTCCATATAACTAACTAACTGAAACAAAAGATTCAAAGAATTTAATCAAAACCTATTCATATCACTTGACTCACATTAGGATAGAGGGAATGGTCCGCCTCGTACTGAAAATGGAAAAAGAATGTTTTCGCACTCGTTTTGGCAGAATGCATGGAAGCCACTTGAACTAACGGTGCCACAGTCAACCCATCACTCAAAATATTTATAATTGAGTCGCGCACATCAATGAAATCCTTGCGAGGTTTCTCCCAGTCTGTGTACTCATTCTTGATAGTGGAATAAATCTCGTTCAAATGGAATACAAACACATTGCGTACAAAAGTGCGAAGGATCCTGTCCCGTTTTGTTTCCGACAACCCATCTTCAATATCCTCCGTGTTAAGCTCTCCAAAGGACTCGATCGAGGCGGTGCCCAATAGTAATGGCACTCGGGAAAAATGACTGTTTGGATCGAATTTCATTTGTGACACAAAATCTGGTCTCACTACTGACGAGTCTATCAAAGGTCCAAACCGAGCCAGAAACCTGGGATGTACTAACTGTAGATTCACTGCTGACAGTAATTGGTCCAACGGGATTTTACGTAAACATGGACCCATGTCGGGTTCACTACTACCACTGGTTACACTACTACTGGCACTACCATGTTTTGATAAGAAACTACGCATATTAATATTATCACTTCGTTCTGTAGATTTGTTGGTCAAACAACTTAGAAAGTCGGCCAGTTTCCGGACGTTTGTTTTTGCATGACGTTGGAAAGACCAGGGACTTAGGGCTGAGCCACTTAGGAGAATTACTCGGTGAAATAATTCTGCAAATTAAAACAACAAGATGTTACCAATTTTAATAAGGCACTTTTCAAAGTGTGTTTATTTCAATCACACTGACTGAGTATATTTAGTTTTTTGTTTCACTTTTGACAATTTTTCGTTGTTTAAGATTTCAAAAATTGCAAGCATATAGTGAAGTGACATGAAAATTAAATGATTAAGTTGACGTTGATAAATTTAAGTTTAGAACCCATCTAGTATGTTATCGAAACAGAAAGGTTGAAAGGTTCAATAAGTTTTCACTGGTACTATTAACTAACTAACTAATTAACTATCTATACCGTAGGAAAGTAGCAAAACTTTGTTTTCCATGCTCCATGCTATGTGTGAGGGAGAGACTAGAATTATCGTGTTTTGCTGTATGAAAAAAGCAAACAACGACGCAGTATACTAACTACACAATATGAGAGACTTGCCTGTGGCTACAGGTGCGAGCATGAGAAAATTGGCAAGAACTGCACCAGTTCGATGTCCCAAGAGAGTAACTCGATTGACATCTCCACCAAAAGCACCAGCATTTTCTCGGATCCAATGTAAAGCCGCAACAATGTCCATCACAGCAAAATTTCCTTGTTGGCTGCTTGTCTGTAAAAAACCTAGAGGACAAAATTACGTCAAAAATCAATGCATGTATGAAAAGGTGAACACGAAATCCCTTTTCCCATTATATTATGGAGTGAAAATATTGAATTTGAGTCAATGTCAGATCTGCATATCCAATCACATACTAAGTTTTTCCAAGTTAATTGACGACTCGTCTGAGTCGTCAATGATGATTAAAATTTAAGTATATGTTGGCATTCAATTTTTGATTTCTCAGAATTCTTTTGATGGATGAAAATTTTGCTTGCTATAAACTTCAACACACCCACGACCCACCCACTCAATTGTAGAAAGATGAAATATTGCATTTTAGTTCACTGGGGTGGGTTGCGTTCCATAAAATCTTCTCATCACAGAATTCAAAGAAACTATTAGCATTTGGGCACACATAAAACTATCTGTGAAAGTGAAAAACGTATGTATAATTTATAATGGGGAAATGAAAAGGTTTTCTGCTCCATTTTGGTCTGGCACCTTATATTCATGAAGAGGGAACAGTTTCAACTTGGCTCTAATAGAATAAAAACAAAACGCTTGGGATACGGAGACTCTATAATTGCTTTCATATGTTGAAAGCGGTTTATGCAAACGATAAGCCTTTATCATTATTATTTCGATTGTAGCGAGCACACTGAATGGAGGGATATAGTGAGTGAGTAAGTTAAGAACTTTCTCAAGCTTGAACATTAGGGAAGTCGTCTCCTATTTTCAGCTCTCAATTTAAAAGAAGATAGAGTCACGAGAGTCATGAGTGACTTGATTGATTTCTTTCATACTCTGGCGCTCACTAACCTTGTCGTTTTCTTTATACAGCTATTCAAGACTTAATATATTAGGAATGAATACATTTGCGTGTGCCTTTTTGTGAAAAAAGCGTAAAAATTTTTGCATACAGGGAATTTTTAGTATGGTTATTGACATACAAGCAATTTGGTTGAATTTACGAGACAAATTTTCAATTCTTTACTATTTTTTCTATATTTTGTTTCCTCGTAAATCTTAATTACAGTAGTAGCAAACGCAGTTAATAAAACATGACAAACGAATGACAAATTATGACTTGTAACTATGATAAATCAATATAAATCGTCGCTGTACATTATAATACGGATTTATATCAAGTTATGTTTGTCACTCATTCCATTATGAAGTCATTCCCAACTCTAAAACATATTATCAGCAAACCTGTAGCACTAATGATTTTATCAATGCCAATGAAAAGGTGATATGAGAGACTCTACAACGTGCTAAATATATGAAATCCTATTTAAATACAAACGATCAAGTAATCTGAGAAGTCTAAAGCTATTTTACAATGCACGCATTAACTAACTAATATCAAGTCTCGAGTGTCTGTAACATGGCAGCGTAATCGTATATTTTGATTTGCTGAACTGCTATAGTCCACAGTCAACTTACAAGGGCTTGCAAGTATTCTATTTCATGCGAATGGGACTGGCTCTTCAAATATAATCCACTCCATTTGTTACGCAAATAATGAAAACCAATGGAGCAACGATGGGGATGGAGAGATACAATACACGTAAGAGCATTTAAATGTTTCATCTACTTGACTCAACTTTTGTCTATAAATATGACTTCATTTTGGGATACAACTAAAATCAAAACGCTATAAAATAATCCAGTCAGATTATGTGCACTGACTGACCTTATTTCACCTGCTTCTAAAAGTGTAGTATTGTTTCACAATATGTAGAGCTAAACAGAATGAGAAAATGCAATCTAACTAACTGAGATTATTTTAATCATCCTCAAGCGCTTTTTATAATGCTGATACTCAGTATAGTAGTATTTTTTGCAGGATTTAGTAGAACCTTGTTATTCAACTCAATGCAATAACTTTAATGAAAATAATGGTTTAAGTTATAGTTAGTCTCAACTTCCAACCAAGTCAATCCCGTTCATTTATCCCTTATTGATCATTTCATTCCATTGTACAGTGCGTCTAGCTGAAAACATCTATCTTACATCGTTTGATTCATTCATTACATAAGACATTAGGAATGAAAACATTGTATTTAATATGAAAGAGAGATGGACGTTTTCAGCTAGACTCACTGTGCATCACCACCAAAGCCATATGTGTAGTTTTGATCGTGGATACTTTCTCCTACTTCATAATTGTTTGTTTTCCACCACACAATACACAAACTTTGTACGTGGGTTCTGTGTTCAATGTGGTTGAAACTTGGATCGTATTTCAAACTTTGGATGTGTCCTCCAAGATTTAAAGCAGTGGCAGATTAAAACAAATACAAAGCATGCGTGATTTCCGTCAGAACTTACACTGAACAATAGTAGTCAGTTAGTAATGAGCAGATCGAAAACAACTATGCAGGTTGATATTTAGATATAATGTTCATAAAATAGCATAATTTTTTGACACGCTAATCTGCAGTCTAGACACAAATCGCCTTTTCCTATCATGGAAATTGAAATTGTATTAGTAAAAACTGAATAATAATTGCTTCAAAGTAAGTTACAAAAGCACTTTAAATCAAGGTTCGCAACCAGTTCCCTTTTAATTGTAAGCAGTATTGAACAAAATTCAAGTGAAAACAACTGTGGAACTATAAACAACCCTGAAGGCCAATCAGAAGATAGTAAATGTTGTATAGCTAGATTAAACAATGAATTAGTTAGGAAGCCAAGATACCCAGCGCACAATGCAGAAACATAGTGTTTTGTTTTAACCTCTCTCCTACCTTTTTGACAATAGCTGCAAGCGGACAACCATGTTTTAGTTGGTAACTTGGATAAATGCATAAACTTTTAGTGTGTACTCAAGCTAACTACGCAATGGAAATCCCTAAATTGACAGGCACAACAAATTTGGAAACTCAAAACTCTAAGTGGCAGTCAGTGCAATCAAAATAATGTGTGTGTAGCTACCAAAGGATCAGTTTATACAATATAAATGATGATGTCAACGAAAGATAAAAAATTATCGCCCGCTAAATTACAGGTTGTCACCCTCCTATGGTCATAAATTGGCTAATAGCACTCATAAATTTTCTGTGACATGTGCAACTAAATGATGTGACATAGGTTCTCCGCAATTACCACCCGGTCCTAGCATGAATGTGAAATATTTGTATATAGTATCTACATTACCAACATTGAAAATTATACAATAGGGGTATTCACGAGCACCGGGGTAACGCGGTAACAGGGTAAAAGGGTAACTTTTCTCCATTTGAATACATTGCAAAAAGTTACCCTAATACCCTTATACCCCGTTACCCCGGTACTCGTGAATACCCCTATTATGTCAAATCGCTCAAATCCTATGAATATTTCAGTAACGGGAAACACTGTAATAAAACACCAATATTTGTGCTGTTTTTGGAATGCGTAGGAGAGTCAAACCAGCTAAGATTTTACGAGCTCATTTAGTCGTAAAAATGTATGCATAGTATGCTAAGCCTACTGGGCTTTGCAAGAAAGCAAGCAAAGAAAGTTACAAAACTAACTCCTTATCATACTTGTCATCGTATTTATACTGGAAAAGCTCAACTTGTTTGATCTTTTGCAGATTGCAAGCATACATAACATAAAGAGGTAAATTGGCCATCATTGCATGATAATCTCACAGTCAGTCCGTAGTATTACACGTGGTAACTAACTACTAATGTAGGACGCAAGGTTAAATACTACACACAGTGAACAGGATTAGAATGCTTTGCTGTACATGTAAACCTACAATAACTAACCAACTAACTGTTATTAGAAGGGAAAATCTGTTGCTGTCTTTCTACAAGATAAACGAGTAGTTTCCATTTCTTGAGCTCTTTAGATAAGAGATTCTCTAACTTTCACTTTTTCAATTTCAGTCTCATGATAAAGTCAGAGTGCAGCCGTTTTCCCCATGTATGCGAATAAATCAGCATCCTCCTTATCTTGATCAACCTATTTTTTCTTTCATACGAAATCCCACCTCCTCATGGTATCATCATTCATTCCATTGTTTGTTTATAGTTCCTCTCTTGCTCATTATATGTTGTATTAAGTAAGTAAATATTATAACAGTAGCTAACTCAAGAATCCAACTTTGTTATTATGGGATGAAAAGTTAGGAAATCCTAGATGGTCTTAACAGTAAAACACATTGCACATAGACAAAACAATCTAGCGTTATTTATATCATTGAAAGAATGCAAAAGTCTTATTCTTTTCTCACAAATGCTTTGCTTTCACGAGTATATAAACACACACAACTGTCCCAGAAATGTACCTATCTATATCGAAAGCTAAAATTGAAAGGAAAAATTCCCATAAATAATAGAAATGGTGCCTGCTTTAGAAAGGGGGGACGTGCTAACCAAGTCAAACATTACAATAGTTAGTTAGTTAGTTAGTGAGTTCCTTAGGTTCTGGTGCTGATTACAAATATGATTTTTCCCTCTCGCAATCCGTTTTTGTCTTTTATCATCCTCTCGCCACTAACTATATATTGGATTCTTGCCCATCATATCATTATTGAGCTACTTTGGTGTGCACGGAATTTTGTGATTAAAACAGAGTTATTTAGCTCCAATGTTACGTGGTAATGGTTAGCTTTTGCTGGTTACTGTTCCAACAAAATTTGAATCAGTGTTCATTTCAAAATGACACATGACGAATTTGTTGATTTCTAGGAAATGTGAGGTTTTGGTTGCCACAGATTATTTGTCAAAAAATTTGCTATTTTGAGCGAATTTTCAAGTTTTAACTGTAGAATTTTTATTTTTAAGGCGTTTTTTCAATTTTTATGGGCTTAAGTTGCTTTAAAGTATCAGATATAAATATTGAATGACACAAGATTACTATTCGCACCATCAAAAGAGATTTTTCTCAGTCAATATGAATTCCGTAACACTAAAATTTTATGCTGCACTTCCAAAATATGTACATTCAACCGTAGAAGTACGGGTTTGAGGTGTGAATATTTTCAGGGAATGTTGCAGTGGCTCTTTAAATTATTTTAGGCAGAAAGCACGAAAGTATGGGAAATAGGGAGCTAATATTTTTATTTTCATTGCCCGGGCTTTTTTTTATCATTGCTTCCTATTTCCAATATAGCACCACTTTAGTTCATTGTAATGCATTTATAGTTCATTTCAGATAAAAATGGAATTTTTTTTTCGGTAGGTCATTTGGCATTATGGTTGTTTTGTTGTCAACAAAATGTAAACAAAATTTTTTTCAAATAATACTTTTTAGAGCGATGAATTATTGTTGCCACAACATTTTACAGATTTAGTGGTTTACTTTGTATAAATCGGCCATTTGTCGGGGATAGCCAAATAACATGGGGCAACTTTTTTTTACTTTGAAATGAACTATAGACATTTTCAGAGATGTTGGTCTTATCTAGACTCTAGACTAGCCGGGCCCACTGGCCTTTAGCCAGACTCACTTTTACGAGCAAAATTTCAAACCTGCAAAATTTTCAATGATGCACAAATGTTTTGAGGTATGCCAAGTTTCTAGAATGTGATGAACAAAATTGTCGTATATTAAAATAATACAGAGTCGTTTATCACGTTCTAAAAACTTGGCATACCTCAAAAAATTTGTGCATCATTTAAAATTTTGCAGGTTTGAAATTTTGCTCGTAAAAGTGAGTCTGGCTAAAGGCCAGTGGGCCCGGCTAGTTATTATTATTATTATACTGATGATGCTGGAGAAAGTTCGTCATTAAAATAGGCTGTAAACATTGATTTATGAAAAATGTTACTTTATAGCATTTTGATTTCGTGTAGTGTCCTTTTGTGATTTTCAGTGCACCACAGTCTTTAGTAGTTACTGGTTGGTCGTGTATAATGACAGTTTTGGTGATTGCTTTAAAAGTTTAGGTTTGAAAAAAAATCGTCTTTAAAAGTAATCGGGTTTGATTTATATTATTTGAAGAAGAGGAAATTGTACTTCAAAATTCCCAATTAGAAGAAAGCTATATGTAGCGTAGCTTATTTATGCAGATAATCTCATTTATTCAATCAATCAATCAATGCTTTATCAACAATGAATGTTACTAACAGGAAAATATAGGAGTAAGCCGATCCATTAAAAATAGATAAAACATCTTTGGAAGGATAGGATTTGATATTGTTGGTAAAGTCAATCCAATTTAGTTGAACCTGTATGCTCCTCCGAATGGGTCACTATCTAGCCCATGAAACCACCAAATTGGCTACCTTGGGCAGCAAATCCAGAGCCTTGTTGAGCATGTCCGGCATTCAAGCTGAAATTAAAGCATTTTATTTATAAACCAAAACTCGCATACGTTTTCTCCATTAAAAGTGATTTATTATATAAACTTACTTGCTAGCGCTTCCTTGAGAAGCTTGGCTAGCTTGCAAAGCATTGCTGCTTCCTTGTGCAGCGCTGGCAGCAGATCCTTGATTAGCAGCAGAAGAATGATCGTAGTGATTGGCGCTTCCGTAGCTATCTCCGTATTCACTGCTCTTTCCGTACTTGGAACCAAAGTTCACGCTAGATCCAGCTTGACGATTAGCTAAACAAGAAAACAAAGAAAATTTTAGCATCATTTAAAATTTCATTTCACCCTCAAGCTCTTTGCTTTTAACTACCTAATCCAGAGTATTGACTTTGGGCAGCAGCTCCGTATTGGTTGTTGGCTGTGGCTAGGTTACTGGCTTGGGATCCTTGAGCTTGATTAGCTTGTAAATGTCCTTGAGAACTTTGTTGTGCAGCAGCTACAGATCCTTGAGATCCTCCCAAAGCAGCAGCAGCAGCAGGAGCAGGTTCTGGGGCTGGGGCAGGTGGAGGTCCCCATCCACCAACACCAGCACCAGCCCATCCGTATCCGGCACCGGGATATCCCCATCCGCCCCATTGTGGATAAGCGGCGACGGCGGAGATAAGGGCAAGGCAGATGAAGGCTTTCATGATGCTAAAAAAGGAGCTTATAGTATGTAATGTGTTTTCAAAAAAGAAGGAATAAATTTTAAGCCGAAATCTTTTGTGAAGTTATATTTTAAGTAAATTTCTAAGCTTACAAATCTGACGGATGAAGGAAGTTATTAGGAGTTGAAAGAACAAATGATTAGCTGATAAGTCCGAAATTGATTCGCTATTTATACTAACTAGACATTTTGGTCCTGCCGGGCTCAATTTCTGGTTTAATAACTTTTTTAGTCATTAGGTTATTAATAAATTGAGGAGACAATAGAAATGTATTTTTCATTGAGTTTAATCCGGTTACATTTTTAGCACGACAGCCTCATTAAAGTTATTTATAATTTTAGTTGGCTTTTGGCTTTCAAATTTCTGTCTATTCTTCATCGATTCACTTGGCTAAACTGCTGTGGTTCATCTTTTATAATTGTTATTGTTTTATCGTAGTTATTGAATTGATGCATAAGTTATCGTTTCAATCGTATTGCTAGGCATGCGTAAATATAACTGTCAATTAATTTATTGAGATTAAACTTTTTTTTGGACTTCATGCAGAAAGTTTGTTCTCTTGTTGATACGATTGATACCTTATGCATAAACACACTGGGTAAAGCTTTCTGCTGGGAAGTGAGACAAGGACAGTATAAACAAAGAGTCCTTGCTAATTTTTTTTTAGTTGAAAAACTATTCTTGGCTCAGGAAAGTATCAAGAAAGCAATAAACAGAAAGTTATATAAAGGCCAGATAGCGACTGAGTGGCAAAACCATTTCGTCAGATTCCGAGTTGCAGGGAGTTAGGCATTAATCATTATTATGTCTAAAAAAGCGTTACGCGACGAAGTTGCAATTCATCGAAGTAAAGTACGAAACTCACTAGCGAAGGCGCTATACTCCCATTGAGCAAAGCTCTGGCGCGGGAGTATAGCGAAGGGACAAATCATTTGAAAGATGCTAAATTTCTGAAAATTTAGCATCTCTATGAAGTTATCCCATGGGATGGGTTATTTTCAAGTGAATGCTTCAAACTTCGTCTGATCATTAAAAAATCGAATATATGATGAAAAGTATTAACCAAAACTAAATCTGATGAAACTTGACTCGAATAAAAAGTACAGGAACTAAAAAATGAACATAGTTTTGAAAAATTAAATTCTCAGAGGTTCTATTTAAGCTCAACGAAAACAGTAAGGGCGCAAAATAAAATTTTGAAAAATGTATAAAATATTCACTTATTATTTCTAGGTTATTGCATAAATCTTCAATCATAATGCATAATTAAAGTATGCCCAACTCTGGTTATACTAATTCACCGGAAACATGTCTTGGGGGGGCTTATTGTGCGGAACTAGATGACGAGACGAAGAAATTCATAACTGAACAGTTTTCAAGAGAATTTGGTACAATTAGAGTTTTGATCGCAACCGTTGCATACGGTATTGGAGTCGACAATAAGGATATTCGGATGGTTATTCATTGGAAGGAGCCAAAAAAACTTGGGTCTCTATTGTTAGGAGATCGGAAGGGCTGGACGAGACGGAGAGCCTGCAACTGCAATTCAAAAGGGGACTCAAATTCTGTATTGTTCACCATAGTGATATTAGTGATGGCATGATCAGCCCCATTTTGATTTTTCTCCAGCATTGAATTCTCAGATTTAAGTATTTCCGAACCTTGTAAAAAGAGGATGTTATTTGTTTCTATAGGGACCTTGATATATACATTCTTTCTGCTGTGGTCTGTGGTCGCATGCAATGTTGTTGATACTCCAGTCAGTGAATTACTTTTCCGAGATGTTTCGGACATGGTTAGGGTTACCTGAGACCAAAGCCCCACATGAAATCATTATACACTTTGCTAAACAAAGGTGGCGATGTGCAATCAAAAGATTTTCGAGATTTTCATGGATATCAATGATAGATGTGTAGCAAAGTGATATATCATATACAGTAGATGGAATATTGGGGATTTAAAGATTTAACTTAACCACTTCCGAACAGACTTTAGTCATAAATATATTTATTAAGCGATATGATAAACATGTGAGATTGAGGAAAACACCGCATGCCATAATGGACTGCATATTTTGCATTTATATGAAATGTTCTCAAAAGCAAAGATTATTAGAGGTCGTTAAGACCTCTTATAAAATTATCATGAGGAGAGAGAGGAGAGACAGGAGAGAGAGGAGAGAGAGGAGCAGAAGAAGAAGAAGAAGAAGATGGGATAAAAGCGTATACTTTCATGTTGAGTTCGCTGGTTTTTAGAAAAAAGTAGTCATCATACAGTTATAAAATTTACAACTTATAAGCACAATTGCTTTGTTCACGTCCACGAGCAATTTAAACGAAAATCAATAGCTTAGTTTTTGAGATATTACAAAATAAAATCAAAATGTAGCCAAAAAAAGCAATTTTTGACGTTCACATTGAGTTCGCTGGATTTTAGAAAAAAATATTCGTCAGACTATCTTGAAATTTATAACACGTCGTAAAAATTACTCTGTTCACGTCCAGCAGTGATTAAAACGAGGATCAGTCACATATTTTTTGAGATATTACAAAAAAACTTGCCAAAAAATAGTGATTTCTGGCTGAAATACTCTTTTTTGGTAGGTACATAAGGTGTGATGAGAGCGGTCGTAACAACTACCCGTTGATACCGTTTCTCGAATATAGTCTACCAAAGTGTACAACGACTACTCTAAATGTCCCCTTATTAATCAGGATGAATAGCACTTAATGTCCTCTTTTC
>Ga0210040_10001376_pt1 | contig 36993 bp, 25 predicted proteins | sample CryGeyCG12114_NA_FD_185462 | JGI IMG/M metagenome (GOLD analysis project Ga0210040, IMG submission 185462) | Groundwater microbial communities from aquifer - Crystal Geyser CG19_WC_8/21/14_NA (SPAdes) (version 2) | ecosystem: Environmental > Aquatic > Deep subsurface > Groundwater | place: USA... | reverse complement strand
GAAAGTTTGACTAGTTTAAATAGTAACTAACTAACACTCACTTGCAACAATATTTTGAAGTTATTCTTTTCTTTCAAATAGATATGGTCTTTCTATTGATGAAATCGAACACGGTTTACCATTGATTGACACTTCCAAAACTTTGGTCAGGGAGGTTTGTCCTGCCTATTTGTCCAATGTTCATTGCCAACCTGGCAAGTATCGTCGATATGATGGTCTCTGCAACAATTTGAAACATCCTACTTGGGGCGCTGTCCAGACACCTTTTGCAAGGTAATTAATTAGTTGACGTAGTTTCCTTTTCTTTCAACATTAAATAATAAAAATCCAGAAGATCTTCAGTATAAAGCTAACGATCATTAAGATACGAACAAGTATACCTTGATAAAAATATTGTGGACTGTGTATCTTCACCTCATAGATTAGATTTTAAACCTCTTTCCGAACTCCTTCTTTTATCTATCCAAGTTAGTACGTATAAGTACATTTTTCATAAGTATCATGAGTGACGTTGAATTAGTACATAATAAAACGAATATGATAAATTAATGTCAAGTCAAAGTCTACGGATACAGCAATGGCGCGTAAGTACTACACTATTGATGCTTTGGTATCTACTGAAACCAAGCAAGTATTATTTATGAATTCGTTCTACATGTCAAACGAATGCTTTACATACACAATCAAACCTTAAGATAAAAGATATTCAGCTTTCTAGTTAGTTATAGTTAGCTTTTTTGCAAAGCAAATAGTTAAGTTAGTTAACTGCAGAAAACCAATCGTACTATAGTATGCAAAGTTGACCCAATTATTATTTTGTTTGTGAGAATGTAATGTAACAAATCCACGGTCTTGATCTTTGTTTCTTGTATAGATTGTTGAAGCCAGTGTATGCGGATTCAGTGTCGGATCCAAGACGTGGTGCCCATGGGGCCACATTGCCACCCCCACGTATTGTATCACGGACCATTCATCCTGACGAAGGCTACCATGATCACGCGGCGACTATTTTGCTCATCTCGTGGGGTCAGTTTATGGATCATGACATGACCCTAACTGCCACTCCCTTGGGTAGGTGTAGTTATTTGTTTGTATTGTTATCAACTACCTATTAAAATACAGTTTATCGTTATTAAAGCCCAATAGCGATGTTTGGTATGTCTGTACCTGTACAAATGTCAGAGTCAGAGACACTTGTCTGGTCTGTCTGACTGACTAGAGTTCGATCACGACTCAGACAAATGAATGTTCATTAAGTTCCCATTATTACTATTCTCACTGATTATGATTACTGAACTGAATGCTTTGTAGACCCAATTAATCGGAATGAGCCTGAAGAATGTTGTCATCGTCCTCCAAATGCCAGGAATCCGTACTGCTTACAAATTGATATCCCTCATGACGACCCTTTCTACGGAGTCTATGGTGTACGTTGCTTGGACTTCGTGAGAGGATTCCCTGGAGTTCGAGCTGGATGCAGATTAGGTACGTCTTAATTCAACTGATTAGTATCTAACACGGACCAGAATTTGTTAGGGATTCTTGAAACATTTAACTAATCAATGATAAAATCCATTGCTTTCTGTAGGTTCAAGAGCTCAATTCAATATCCTCACAGCAGTGATTGATGGAAACACTGTTTACGGAGTAGATGAACGTTTTGCTCGTTCTTTGCGATCTGGATATGGCGGTTTGATGAGAATGAATCCAGTTTTTGCTCAATATGGCCTCCATGATTTGTTGCCATTGAAATTAGATATTCCGGATGAAGGATGTACTAGACCCAATCGCTCAATGTACTGTTTTGACGCCGGTGAGAAAATTCTTCTACATTTAGCTGTTGTTCCAACCCTTTATGGCCATGGGCGTTTAACCTAATCAATGCGAAAATTTATTTATAAATTCAGGTGAGATCCGAGTGAACGAGCAGTTGGTTTTGACTTGCATGCATACTTTGATGGCTCGAGAGCACAACAGATTGGCCCACAAATTGGGCGAAATCAATTCACACTGGGATGACGAAACTTTATATCAGGTTTGTTTTCCAATTACATATTCTGTAGGATCACATTTAGTAACTTGTAGTACGTTAGTTAGTTAGTTAGTGGACATAAGGTTTTCAAGCCTGCAATTCTGCATACATGGATTACATGAAGCCAAAGTTCTGTCATCATTTACCTTCTAACTAACCAAAATTGTTTGCATATTCACTTCCACTTTTTCAGTAGCCTCTTTTATCCCCCGCAATATGTAACAAAATGATAATGCTACAGTTCTAATTATATTGACACCTCTCTCGTACAAAGTGTCAAGTAGTATGCCAAAATCTACATTTGGTTAGCACAACAAAAATGAGCACTTTCCATTTCTATTAGTTTGTTGGTCCAATGAGCCATGTTGTTCATTATATGGTAAAACTGTTATGCGATATATTGTGGTCACCTGGTTCTGGTTGCCCTAAAAACATAGACAGCCACACCAAGATATTCATGTCATGTAATATTAAACTGCCATGTTTTGATATTGTGAACCCATACTGTGAGACAAAATCATGTTAAAGATTCTTGTAGTTTTTCAAATACTTCGTGCACTACAAATTATTTAGGATATCAGAGTGTCATACTATATTTTTATATTGTCACTTTTTTGCAAATATTTGTCTTACTTAATACAAGAGATACATAGCATAACTTATTACGGGATGATTATCCTGACTATGACCGTATCTGACAGAGCCACTACCATGCCATAATAGCATTATATTCCTAAAACCACTTTCTGGTTTCATTGTTAACAAATAAAATGAAGGACTCATTTTAGTGTTGAATAGTCGCATTATTGTATAACCATCTTTTAGTTAGTTAGTTTGTCTACTAAAAACACTCTCTGTTTCATTTTAATGATCACAAACACAGAGTGACTCGAGAGTGTTCATAGCTGCACACAGTAGAATAAAAATCGAAGCACTCATTGAAATGATTTTGCATTTTGCAGGAAAAGTAACTGAGAGCCCACCATATTGCGTAATAATCTAAAAGCAATGTAGTTACTTAGTTAGTAGCCATACTTGAGAGTCTCATAAATAGGATGTGTGATTATTATGCTTGTATGTAATAATGTCAGGATTTTTTTTACACCATTTAGGAGTCTAGGAGGATTAACATTGCTCAAATCCAACACATTACATACAACGAATTCCTTCCTCTAGTCTTGGGTAAAGAAGTCATGGCCAAATTCGGCTTGCTGTTGCAAAAAGACGTAAGTACTACTGCCGTGAAGATGATTATACTATTTTTATATTAAAATTGCATACATTGAATTGAATGGACTAACTACTGTCATGATCAATTTTTGGGATTGATGATGATGATTATGTGGAATTGTTGTGATGTAAGTTTGTGTGATCGCGCAGGGTTATTGGGATGGTTATGATCCTAACGTGAATCCCAGCATTTTGACATCATTCGCAGCTGCGGCTTTTCGCTTTGGACATTCACTTTTACCCACCAATGTTGAAAGATGGTCGAAAGCTCATAAATTTATTGGTAAGTCTAGTCTGTAACTGAATATGGCAGCTTTATAGTTAGATAGATGGTCCTAGAGAAATATTCTCTTCTCTGGCGAACAATGGTCAATAAATAATCATTTTTGGTTGATTCATTGTGCACAATGTTTGTAAATGGGTAGTGGCGGACAAAGTCGATTTGTTCATGTTTCTCATGACTTTCGAATTTGTTCTATGCGGCTGACCAAAGAAAAACTAGAATATTTTTTTGGTTTTAAAAATAACTGTAATGGGCAATTTATCTAATCCGTGTAATAACAAGAAACCACAGCAAGTGGACATGAAAAAGTAGTGAGCAAGTTGCATATTGCAAACTGACTAGTCTTTTTTTCTATCCTATCTAGTTTGACATGTCTTAAAACCTTCAAATACTACGTTTCCGACCAAGATTAGAGGATTTTTTTAAACGCGCAGGCGCAGAAACCTTTTTGTCCTATCTCGTTTAAAATCAAGATCAGAACCTCTCCTGTAATTTATGAGATATTTGCAGACAAGACAGCCAGTCCACTTGACAGACAGACAGACGGTGGAACAAGTATTCTTTGCTTACTACCTAATAATTATATAAAACCCTTCGACTTGAATGGTAACATTGTATTACGCAATGACATGCGTGCTTCACAACGTTCAATGGTATGATGCACGCGCGTGTATGGAGATCATTATTATCAGTTTAAAAAAGAATTTTACAGTGCCCTGTCGTTCTGGTGAACTGAGAATAATGATTTCATATGAGAGGATAATTTTTCTAATTAATTACGCCATCAAGAAAACTGATAGCTGCTGCGTGCGTGGACAGTAGATAGTATTAGTTGGTATTGATCACATTGGATCGAATATTGTACTTTCATTGTTTGACGTTTGAAGGGATGATTTTCATAATGAGATGAATAATTTTGATTCATTGAACGTGTTCTAGCCTCAAGAAGATTACGAGATTTGATTCGCCAGCCTTTTGATTTGTATCGTGCCGGAGTAATTGATGAATACTTTATGGGGATGGCTAATCAAGTAGCTCAAGCTATGGATGACTCTGTTACACAGGAGGTAAGCTTTTTCGTCTAATGGTCCTTACGCATTACCTATTCATTATGATATGATATTGTGAAGGAAATTGAAGCGGCACAGTATTTTTTTACACAAGAGCTCATTCACTGCATGAATCCTTTGATAACTGTCAAAATGAATTGAGCATTTGATGAATTTTGTTTTGTGTGGTTCGTATTAAAACGTGGTCTGTTTCATGTACGCAGGTGACCAATCATTTGTTCCGAAAGCCCAATCAACCATTTGGCGTAGATTTAGCTGCCTTCAATATGCAAAGAGGTCGTGAGGTTGGAATTCCATCGTATATGGAATACAGGTATGATTATTTGTCTTCTTGGTTGATAATTATCAGCAATCGATTTGAGAAAATTATGCAAACCTAATCACGTGGAATTGCACAAGATGTTTCCAATCTTTTATGTGTAATTTATTGAAAAATTGCATTTTTTCTTTTTTTTAATTATGAAATGAATGGATCATCTCCATCTGTATTTTATTTTGTTTTTTATTGGCTGTGGCTGTGTAGTAGTGATTTTAGCTCGCAAGTATGTTCTTGTCTATGAATATAACTTCCGTTTCCGTAAAGAAGAAAATAATTTGTATCCCAAAAAAGTAAATTTCACAGACTTTGTATCCTGTAGGATACAAAAATTTATGTTTCTACTTTTTGTTCAAACCTGTGCTTAGCTGTGCTGCTACGTAATCGTAAAATTGTAATTTGCTCAACCCGTCTGACCAAAAAAGAGAGAGTACAGCCACTAACTATACAACAAATGTTGCAGGTGAATTCTAAGATCCCATTTGTAGATAATTAGAATCAACTTCATGGGCTTGCACTTTGCTCACTCACTCCAAAATCGTGGACACAAATTTGTGAGCCTTTTTACAAACGAATGATGATTTAATAAAGCTATATTCTTGGTCATTAGGCTCAACAGCTTGCTAGTTCAGTGCGCACGAATGTACAAGTTTTATCTTTAAGACTATACAAGCTTAGCTGCCAGAAACGTTAAAAAATCCCCTCTTAGTAGGTGAAGAGCGCAGTTATTGAAGTACAATTACTTCACGATTTTTTGCTAGCTTATAAATATGAGTAACTAATGGAATCTTAAAGAGAACTTTGAATCTAATATTGCTTTATCATTTCTTGGTTAGTTAGTTCACTCTAGTTTTCTAATTGTTCATAAAATTTCTAATTTTGCATTTGTTTACTAATCACAACCTTGGACTTGTTCAGAAAATATTGCGGATTACCCGAAGCGCATGGTTGGGATGGACTTTTCGGCTCAATGAACAATATCACAGTAAGACGCTACTCTCAGATTTACGTGCATCCCCAAGACATTGATTTATGGTCTGGTGGAGTTTCCGAGCGCCCTCTACCTGGTGCCATGGTGGGTCCAACGTTTGCATGCATTATAGCGTCGCAGTTCAGCAACGCCAGACGTGGGGATCGCTTTTGGTACGAGCTGGGAGGACATCCCCACTCATTTACTTTGGAGCAACTTGGAGAAATCAGAAAATCACGGTTGGCAAGAATCGTTTGTGATAACACTGACTTAATTGACACGATACAATTGTACCCAATGGTGCTTCCTGATCATGAAATGTAAGTACAACGTACTCACTTAGCTAATCGCAGTCATTTTCCCAAATTTATCTGTGTCGTGTGAATCACCGTGATGATAAAACTATTATCAAGTAGAGAAAATTTCACTTATAGTGACTATATAAATATATTTTTTTATTTACAGTAATCCTCGTGTACCTTGTCGATCTGGAGTTCTCCTCAATCTTGATTTGAGCAAATGGGCTGACTATGGACAATACTCTCATTCCAGTCCAGTTCACGTGAGTTTTTAATTTTTTGCTTTGCCAAACATTTCCATTGAATCCCATCATTACACAAAAATCATGAAACTACCGTATATTTTAATTCATCATATCATAAGTGTGAAAAAAACATATAGTACCAGCTTTAATACTACCTAATAACTCACATCACTTTATCAAGTGAACATGACTGCTAAATAACTCGCGCCAGGCGCAAATATTTTGATGGATACATGTACATAAATATTTAAAATGAACAAAAAAACGAGCCAATTGACAGCTCAGTAATAAAAGTCGTTATAAATAATTCGTAATGCTTATTACATTTAACTATAACCAAGTTTTAGTAAACGCTTTTCATTACAATACTTCATACTACTACTTTGGTATAGTAAAAAAACCTTCTTATTTACTCTATATCTTACTTTGTCTGTTCTTTTTATAATGTATTCTCAATCCATAGAGGACAGAGTCTACGGTTTGCAGTTCCATTATAGTTTAAAAATCTAGTAGCACTTTTGTCCATATAACAAAGTCTCACAAACCAAATAATGTTAACCCCTTTTGATATTTACGAATACTAATAATTGGAAGCTCATCCTTCAAATGTACATTACTAAATGGATTCAGGTGGCAGCTCCTCAGCATTTAGGCCTTCAGGTTCCTGAAACGGTGGTGGCCAGTTTACTGCCCAAACAACAAGTGCTTAGCTCCAATCGAGTGACTAGAACCTTTCATGGGAAGCCTTCCATGGCTCCACTCTTTGGAGTCAGCCCTGTTTCTAACCAACATTTTATCACTAAACATTAACACAACAAATTTTTAGTTTTACTTACTATATCAATGTACTGACTTGACGCTAACTAACTAAACGACCAATTAATTTTGCTGTGTGACTTTCATTCTTGCTTAAAATTAACGTATAATATCGTGTTACTTACTAGTTAATAGTTTTCCTTTTTAATTTAATACCACTACTACTATGTTTTGCTCTCAAAACTGCCTGTTCATTTCAAGAAAAGTTTCATCTGTAATCCCACTTAATATTTGCTGTCTCTTAAGCTTATGAGCTTATGAAATACGTGTGTTATTACAGATTCGTGTTGTACAAAATATTGTTTATCTTCGGGAGAATGATCTAAATGAAATCAAGTAATACATTAGATTCGTTTTGAGTTGAAAGTTGGCAATTACGACTATAGGATCAGGTGTACTTAGTTAGTAAAATAACTTCGGGTATTGTACAAGTTAATAGTTAGACGACGAATGTGATACAAGTGAAATGAAGTTGAAATGTTTGGTAAACTGACGAAAACTCGACAATATAGAAATGCCTAAAACTATTCTTTACGGATTCGAAGTTATTGGATTCAGTTAGTTTAGAAAATATTTTTGAATTTTTTCTACACTAAATTATTATGTGACTTACTGAACGTAAAAAGTAGGAGAATTTATAGTGTAAGTGTAAGATTTACTTCAAATTTAGCTTTCCAAGGTTCTTTAACCCGAATGAACGTTTTTGTCAATTAGTTGAGGGCTAATATTCTATGAACGTTGAAAAATGACTCCAACAATATTGTTACAATATTTTTTATAGTTTTTTTACACTGTCATTGTCTAAATACATTAGTTATAGTTAGATAGTGAGTATGAAGATATCGTAGTTTCAATTTTGTACGCAAATGCATATCGCCATGAAATATAGGTTATAATAACATAAATCTGTGTATACATAACGATATTGTACTGATTGAAGTTAACATACCTGTTTATGTAATGAGTAAAAGTTGCCTTATTAAAAATGGTGAAACTTTTACTCTCCTTTGCAACCTTTTATTTTCACCAACCCATAACTTTTTTTTCAGTAACAAAGCTCCTATCTTTCTTCGTAATCTCTGTCATCCTTATGATCGTTTTTCTTCGTATTTCTGTCTACTATTCTATTTACTACTAAAAAGCAGCTGTACAGAACTCGCCAATTCATTCATCATTTGTAAATCTGGAACCCAAGGGTAAGTCAGAATCCAAGTCCAACTTGTTTGTACAAAGTAAACCTGTAAAAGCTTTAATTTTGTATGTACCGAAGTCTTCCATCCCATGTGCTTTCATTGCCTGCATGCGTATGTACAATTTGCTTGCCTAAAGTCTAATTCCTTGTGTGCTCTTTCAAATAGCATATGAAGCATGTAAAAATTGAACATTATGTATTGCTAACGCATTTTGTCACCTTTGTAGATTTTGTTGTTGATTCCCAAGCACAGTCATGAATTATTATTCCCATTTGTCGTGTAGTTGTCTAGCTTTTGAATGTGTTCTTCGTCTGAAGCATAAATATGATTGTTGAAACTTTATGAAATGGTGGATAAAGCTAATTTTTTGATTCCCATGTATTAGACTGCCGTTGCGACACTCGGAGGATACGAGAATGATCCCAGCGTTGGTAAATATGTGAACCAAGATGGGCTCCAACAATTGCGCCATTACTTGAAAGTAGGACCATACCGAAACCATTTGATGAAACAAGGGAACAATCCTTTCGTCGGATATTTACGTCAAGTAATGTGGTTCAAGAAGAAAAGAGATATTCATGCATCTGATTTCCTTAATGATAGTCCAACTAAACACAATCTAACAGGCTTCATGGCCGTACAAGATACTACTACTAACTGTTCTAACAACCTAATCCCGTCCAGGCTGATAAATCGTAGTAGTTTTCCCCCTCAACACACAGATAGACAAACCTCTAAAACTATTTGTAAAAAGTAACACATGCATAACGATGAACTATAATCAAATGAAAACAAGGAACTGTGAAGATAAACACTGCTTATACTACGTATTAACTAACTTGTGTACATTAAATTCTTGGTTTTTCATACATGTTAAAAAAACTACTCTGTACTTAACATACAGGAAGGAATAATATATAGAGGATAATTGTATTTTATTCAGAAATCCACCCGGGCACACTGTATACTTCATTACTTCTCCATTTGATCTGTAAATTAACCTACTATATTTCCCTTCTCACCTAACCAATCTTTCTAATCACTATTTATCGGAATCGGTGGCTTTTTATGCACAATAGCAGTAGTACTCCACACAATCTTCTTATGCCTGATCTTTACACATGTATTTTTGTTCTTGTCTTGGACTGCTCTGTCTCACAGGTGCTCACGCGAAGACCTGTATCTGTCATCCACAATGACAAAGGTCATGACCCTTCGAGCATAGCAGACGTGCACTATTCCCCTGATCCAACCCATGAGGAACTGCCTAGCCCCGGGGTGGATCACTCCCCACGCGGGTTTCCAGTTGGCACTGCTGCACAAACTAAGCTTAAGCCCGTTGGGCCCCATTCGCCAAACTTGTTTGGTGGACCTTTGAAAAGACCAGGTTACGGTTTTACCATTACGAGAAAGTTTGGGGTAGCAATACAGCATCCAGCTGCTTCCTAATCCCTATTGTTGTTGTAATGGCATGTGTCTTGAGTAAACAAAAAGAGATACACTCACAGTCAATGTATCATTTTTCTAGTTAGTTTGTAGTTTTTTTTGGCAACCTCTGTAGTTTACATACACACACGTGCAAGGCAAAATAGACAACATGCTTCATGTTTAAAAATATACAAAGTAATAACGCTTAATGCTATGGAACAAATAATAATTATGAATTTTGAGACACATTCTTTTAGACTTGAACATTTCCTTTTTTATCCGTTTTTTCCATGAGCACAGCACTTGCTTCACTTTGATTAGTTTTTTTGAGTAGTTATTGGTAAAGAAAATGAAAAAGTATATTTTTTGCGGAAGTTAGCAAGTATTTGAACTACCACTTTTCTTTTTGTTTCTCATGAGATTCTCTGGTTTGTTAGTTAGTTATACAGTGCAAAAGCGACTAGCGAGTTTGCTCATTGTGAATTGAACAGCTGAAAGAAATGTGCCATTTTGTTCCTGAATGTCTAAAAGCTTGTTGAGTTGACTTCACAGTTTTCCATGTATATTTTTTTAATAATACTATGTGTTGTTTTATGTTGGAATGGATTCGTCCACTTTATTCACTAAACATAATTTTTTAAAGATGATTAATATTATTGTCACTGCTGTATATACACGTAACTATAGATCTATACGTACATTCGTGTTTTACATTTAGTATACTTGATACTAGATACTAAAAGTTTTCTCCTACTGTGTGAATTGTCTTTTTTTGCTAATATATTACACTTTGTATAATCTTGTACTTTGCGAATACTCACTTTTCTTGTAAAAGCTACAAAATAAACCGTAATCTTATCATGTTGTGGTCACTCTAATGGCTCAGAATGTAATGATGCATTTGTTTGTTATATATTTGTAACGTGTGTTGTTTTTGAGTTGGTATTATTTATTTGCACGATATTATTGTACTATTTAAAGTATTTATGCATGATTTGCACGCCGGACCACCATACGACGACATGACATGAAAATTGTTCGGGCATGTTTATAATCGACATGGGACCGAATTACTAGACTACTACTATGTACTACACTTAAAAAACTTAATGAATCTTTTAGCTGAGAAATTTTATGGATTCTGCAATCCGTACGTGCTTTGGAAAACATTTAGCATTTCGAGTTGTACATTCAAATACTACATGATGTACAAACCATAATTTCAAACGGTTCCTGAAGACCAGAAAAGGACGCCATCATAAAATTTGAATTCCTTTGCCTCAAAGAATCAACGCAACATGACACGCGCATGCGCATGACTTACAGGCTTCCTTTTGAGTCCTATAAAAATTTTTTTTTCAGTGACAAATAGTTTGTTTTTGTTATATCTTTCTTAACTTATTCCAATTTAGCCAAACCGTTTACATTACTAAAATTCCACAATTTGGGACAAAACTTCAGAATACAGGTACAGGTAAAATCATTTGGCTATGCGCTCACTTAGACACTGAATATCAAATTGTGACATTTGTGATTCCCGAAATCCTACAGTTTCTACACGCATGCATTTTACTACTGCAATTTGACGCTCACCAGCGGATAGTTTACAGAAATACGGTGACATACAAGTTGACATGGCGTGATGGCGTGCTCAAAAATAACTGAACTAACGCGTGTTGTGTCGTTTTCCAATCAAATTGAACATAAATTCCCTGTGGAATATATTCAGTGCTGTATAAATACCTGCTAATATTTTATGCTTTTGATGTGATAATCCGCTGTAACCTGCTCATATCCTCAAATGCGGACTCCTTATTTCTATGGTTTTCTGGCAGTTGGTGACTTCACCTTTGACCCCGGATTCAACTCTCTGTTCAACGAAGACAATCGACTAGAGTCGACCTCACAATTTGGAGGGAAACCATTGGGTCCCTTGTCACATGTTAAAATCTACTATGGCTTCACTCCAGTGGAGAGTCCGTATGGAAATATTTCGAATTTCGCAACTGGTCCTGCACAAAATAGAGTACATAATTTTTTTGTCAAATATAGGAATAGAATAAATTGACTGACTAATAATTGAACTCACAGATTAGTGAATTAGAGCTATAGCTTACGCAGTCAACGTTAGATTCAGATATCAATCAATGCAAATATTTTTTTACGTACGGCAATTTGTATTGGATCTTACAACTATATCATGGATAGCCATTTGTTAAAAACTCGATGAAATGTTACACCTTTATGTTAGATGTGTAGAAATCTTATGTAATCATATCATATCAAAACTGTTCAAATTGACTGCAAAGTGTTTTTGCTCGTGAGATGGAAATATTGTGGTGTGCCGAAGAAAAAGTCAAACTTATTTAATAATAAAATACTCATTAAATGCCTGCATATAGTGTAGATAGCAGGTGATTTGAAGCTTCAGTTTTTAAAGTGAAGTTACGCAGCGAACATAATGTTTATTTTTATACCTTATAATATTGGGGTGAGAGTTGGATAGGCCAAATCAATGCAATGTACTCGATTCATGAAAAAATACAAAGATAATATTTTACTTGCTGCATAAGTTTACGTTTGCCATTTATTTCGCTTCCACCTGTATCTTTTTATGGTTGATTCATTATTCATTACAATAAGCCAACAGTTTGTCATGTTTCCGTATTGAAGCATGCTCTTCCCCAACACCAATTTTATTATGTTAGGAAGTAAAACAGTGTACTATTTTTTGTGCACTACTACAGTTCACAGAATACAAAATGATTTGCCATGTTTGCCATTCATTTGGTTTAAATGACAACTTATGTTCATTGCATAAGTCAAGAAAACTAGTGGGTGGTTGACCACGGAAGAGTGTATTAACTTGATTAATATAATGTCACACCTGGAAGGCGTAATCACGGTTGTGAATAGCACATTGGGTTCCTTGCAAGCCATATTTCTTGTTTCCTACATCCAGTGCAATGATGAGGGTCCCGCATGGAGAATTATACCACTTAGAATTTGATTTACTTGACTGCACAATTGAATTACACCCAGTGGTATGAGAAATGTGGCTTGAAATTACCAAAATTTACTCTCCAGGCATTGTATTGCGCTGCGCAAATTATGAAATCCTCATGTTGATTCCTAAATTCCTGAGCGTCTGCTCTGAGCACATATAAAAAGGAAAACATAGCTTGAATTCGGGTCGAAATTGCTTTAGCTGTCTTGAATTCATAACGTGCATCTGTGATATAACGTACTATTGCTATTCGTGAAACAAAGATTCACTCAAAGTAATATTCGGGTAAGTCTTTGAGACGATAGACGGAGAAAAATGGTTAGTTGTGCCATAAATCGTTTGAAAACTTCTGCTGGACTTTTTGTCCTTATTGCAGCTATCATGTTGCTGTCAGAACCGGCAGAATGCAATCCAACATGCATTATGTAAGTACAAAATCTTCGTTTTTATCGCCTTTTTTTTTGTTAGAAAAAGTTTGGAAAAGGGTATGGTTATTGAAATTTTCAGAAATTATAACATTGTGATTTCAATTTCAGGAACTGCGCCCAATGTGTGAAAACATTTGGAGAATTTTTTGATGGTCATGCGTGTGCACAGGCATGTTTGGAAGAACCAGCTTTGGTCTCGTATGTTGACTGTGCTGATATTCCTTCGATTGCAAAATTTTTGAAAAATTTCTAAGACATGACTATGACATCTAAGCGAGAGAGAGAGAGAGCGAGAGAGAACATTTTACCTGACGCGATATAATATAGCCCATAATAATGCATATTCTGATTTTTCAAAATAAGTAATTGGACCCAATACATACGTTTGCATTGCAGACATGTATAATAAGCTACATGCCATAATAAAGTCACAATACTTGATGTAAATATTCCACAATGTAAAAATATGATTTTATTTCTTCACTGTTTAAATCATAAAGTGGTTTACTTTTGTCACATGCAATGAAATCTACAATAGTGCAGAGAATTTTCTATTGATTTTAATTTTCCACAACGAACACTTATGGCCATGATTAGAAATGTTGTTACCATAAATATTGGGAATAAATTAAGCCTAATTTAAAATTTCATAAGCAATTTACTCTAATTTGGAAAGGAAATCTCGTATGGAATACAAATCATAGCAGTCTGGAATAACTCGTCCTTTCTTATGCAAACAAGCATCTGCACATATTCTCCCTTCAAAATAGTCTCCGTACATCCTCTTGCATTGCCCACAATTCTTTATGCAAATTTTCACCTTCTTCATTGTTGATGTAGATTTTACTTGACCAATCAGTGCAATCAAGGTAACAATCAAAAGAATGCAGACAATGGTAAAGCTTTTATTCCTCATGGCTGTTCAATTATTTCAAAATCTGTGTGAAAAAAAAACACTTATGAACCCCAAAAGCCTTGATAAGCCTGAACCCCAGAAGCCTTGATAAAATGCGAAGTATTTTTTCAAAAATATGCATTTACTTTTATATCGCTTACCCAGAAATTCCCTCTGTATTGAAAAATCTCACAAGACTGAAAAATCCGAAGCGGTTCCCAGGCACTGATAATTATGCCGGTCCTATAAATTCTCACCCTCACAAGAAACTGAATGTGAATTTAATAAAACTTTGTTCTTTTTACTGATTTTATATGCACTTGCTGTTGCAAATCTATTTACAAATGTGAAATTGTTGGCCAAGTCACTTTCACAAGTGGGTAACTTTGATAGGCAAGAAAACAGAACAACGCTCAGGGGCAGTGTGAGTTAGTTGTCAGTGTAATGAACTTTAGAGTAGGACAGTGCGAGATTAAGGACAAGAGGTAGAGGAGACAGCCCCCTCAAAGTGCCAGCAAGTTAACTAATTAGAAGTCATCGAGCTTGCGAATTGTATTTATACCTGGATTACCTGCATATTTTCTTAGAGACAAGCTTTAATTGACAGGCTAACAGGCATATACCTTGTTGGTGTCACAAGTAATGAAATAAACGGCAACTAACCATTTACCTAATTTTTGTACATGTTATGCACAGTGTACGTGGGTATTGCACTATAGTAAAAGAGGCCCACGAATAATTATTATGAATAAAAAATGCCCGCAGTAAGTGAGCTACACTTGTAAACCCATAAAAAATATGCTATTGTCAGAGACATTTGATAGAATGGAACATAATGAATTCAATTATGACTGGCCAAGGATGAGCGGATGGATGATATTAGCGGAATGGAAAAATGAAATCATATATACGGAAATACATATTATGGCAGTTTCTATGCAAAAAAAATAACGAATCAAAGTAGTGCAAAAAACGAAGATTGTCCGTTGAGTTGAAGCAAAAAGTGTAATACACCGTTACAAGTTTGTTTAATATACTCTACTACGTGATTTATTATTATGACTTGGAAATTATAGCTAATTTAACATTGGCTTCTCCAGTCACTTTTTTCTCTTGTCAAATGCGTCTACCAGTCGCCAGTCAAATAACAATGCATAGCGCCCCAAAGCTCTAGGTTCAAGATTGTCAGGACATAAAGATAGTGGCTAACACTTTTTCTTTGCAAGTATGAATGATTGAGTAATTAAATGTTCACTACTCATCATAAAGTTTCCAACATGGTAAATGGTTTTACAACTATTGCATGCATGCATGATTTGCATAGCTAGAGAAGACAGTATACGACAGCTTATTTGTGATCCGTCAAGGTTGATCAAATAACAACAACAGTATATTTCCGCTTCCTAATCATTCTTCCCTCAGATATTAACTGCCTGCAGTCTATGTTGCCAAGTTTTTCTCTTTAACTCATCTGGACACAAAAATTTGACTTAACTGAACATAGTTAGGTGAGAAATAACGGATATATATGAAAAAACTTTGATTCAAAAGAATTTCAGACGCTAGTTTTTAAAAAAATTCTAGAAAAAAATACTACTTTAGGTAGCCATTAAGTACGTAAGGAGACTAAACGCTTGTGTAAAATATTTTTTAAGATGACCTGTTGTGAGCGATCGCTCCAGCATTTTGTTTGAGATCAAACATCACAGAAATGACAGCTATGAGTAAACGCGGGAAAGCTTCATTTGAATTTATCACTGCCGTAAGGAAGAAAATAATTAAATATTTAATTTGGGTGTTAATTTCATTCGATACGAGCGAAGTAACAAAACTAAAAGTTTAGCTAGTTATAAGGATCAAACGATTAAACATTTACTCAAACACCCCAATTCATACCTGGGAAAACACTGAGCGTTTTTAAACGCTCACCCGGAACCTGGAGTTTCCGGTGAAGTTGATTTTGGATTTTCGGAGCAAATTTGTTAGTACAAGATCTTATCATGGTAAGCTCTAATGCTAATAATTTTATTAGGCGAGTACTTTATGATGTTCTTGTGCTTAATTTGTTTTTAATCTCAGGATGTATTTCTGATGATTCGTCGTAAAAAGTCTACGATGTTCCTAGATGCTAAAGAGGATACGTCTGTATTGGAATTAAAGAAAATGATATCAGGTGAGAGCAGTTGCAGTATATTTCTACAAAAAATCAAGAATTGTAAACTTCTTCGAGTCGATCAGCATGTAGCATACATAGTTTTTATATAGCAATTTAAAAGGTATAAATAATGCTGTATCTGCCTGTCTAAAAAGCCTAAATATTTTGTTAATTAATGCAATGATTAAACTTACCTTATTTTCTTTAGGCATAACTAAAGTAAAACCAGAAGATCAAAGACTATTTAAAGAGTCTGAAATTATGAAAGATGATCGAAGCCTTGGAGAATATGGGCTAACCTCTTTAACAGCGAAGCCCCAACTCCCAGCAACAATAGGACTAGCTTTCAAGTAAGAAATGAAAAGACTTTTACCATTTACATGGGCCTAAGACGTGAGATATGAGTAGAGGAACTCGATAATTATTCACGAAGACAATTTTTGTCTTTTTTTCACACCAGAGATGAAAATGGAGAATGGGAGGACTTGACAATAAGCCCCTTGTCTCAGCCGCCGGAACTACCAGAAGTTATGAGAGCAGCCCCAGACTCTGACGGGTCTGCACAAACAGCATGAAAATTAATGAAAATTATTGATAAATAATAAGGCTAAATTTTACGCGATCATGAATGAGCATTCTGAAGTTCTGCTTTTGCTAATAGTAATAGTTAGACTACTCTCTCAGCAGCGTTTTCATCACCTTCTCTCTCAGGCATGCGGATTGTTTCAAAATGAGAGTTTAAGTTAAAGTTAAGCTGTCATTTTCTCCTTATTTTTGAAAATCTAATTTAGTGAGATGAGAGTCAAGGCCCACCCCTATTTGTACCACAAAAATTCTTTTATCTCGTTTAGTTAATTATTTTTGAGTGCGGATTAATTAATTATACCATAATAAAAGATTTATTATACAAAATTATACACATACATGAACTTCCAAATTCAATAATTGCATTAATATACTCTGAAATAATAGATCAAGAAGTCTGGATGTTTGGTAGGAAATAATAGATTATAGTAGATTCTAAGCGTAACGCCCTTTTCATCTGGCATCAAAAACGATTACTAAAACGTAAAAAATAGCATAATTAGGCTTCAGACGAGCACACGAAATACTATTGTTTTTATGAGGTTGAACTGAATTTAAAATACTTACATCGCTTGGTACGTTTTTTGTACATGATACGGTATCCACATTCCCGACAACGAATCGGATCACGAGCTTTAATTTCGTTTTCTGAGTGACATTCTGTAATTAAAAAAACGATTTTTACCCCCACAAGTATAGCTACATTACAAATAAAAGCATAGACATAAACCACACGAAGAAAAATATTGAAGATATGAAGGAATTATATTGTGACTTGGTAGACATAATTTGGTTGCTCGAATTAATAGTTACTTTATTTAATTGACAAGCTTTCAAACAGTTACTCTGTTCTTCTTAACAATACTAGGTTTAGGAAAAATCTCAAGTGATTGTAGAAGGGTAGAGGAATGAATATTATGACTAATACGAATGTCGATGAAACTGATGATCAAATATCATGAATATCAATGCAAGGCTGTCTAAAATATGCACAAAAGTCTTACCCCCACAAATATAAACCATAGGTGCCTTATTGGCAGCTTGCTCTTTAGAAGCAGCAGAAGCTGGTCCAGCTCCACCTACTACGCTCTCTCTTGGACTATCCATTATCTAGTCTTCTAGACAATTTGGTCTTCCGATGACACCGATGGTAAAAGGTTTTTTAGATCCCGAAAGTGAAAATTTTAAGTGTCGGAAGTCGGAATTATAGTGACTGTCGAATGTCTTTTAGGGTTGGATAACCTATATCAACTTAAAATCCGAACTGAACTCCGAAACCACGAAATAATGTAAGCAAAAGCAGAGCCGAACCACGTGATAAATGATAATGATGAAGAAGGCTATATTTTGAGAAGAAAATCAACAACAACACGACGAAGACCACCAGAGTAGATTTTAAAATCAGAGTTAAAATGAAAGATTTAGCTGGGACATGGTACCGACGAAAAATCGTAATGTGTTTTAGTACATTGCTACAAATCACGCGCGTGTTATTTTCCTATTCCATCTGTGGTTTCCAGTGTATTTGTCACTCATTAATTTTGAACGAGGGTCCATTAACAAGAACACGTATTTCCAGATAGCCAGTGAGTGAACTTTGTGAGTAGGGGGTTATTTTCATAGTTTTCATTGAAAGGCCGCATGAGAAAGAAAGAACAGGAATGGAAGGAATTTGACAGTTGAATCTTTCGGCGGGCCGAGTTTGTTCTGTGTTCGTGTTTATATTTTTGTTAGATTGATTTATATTTTACCAGAATGCGGGTCAACAAGAAATATTTTACTCCCGCATTCCAGCATCAAACTGGATGATTTCACATTCATGTTTTCGAGTTTCTGGCCGAACGAATTTTTCAGTTTTAATTGTTGTCATGCACTCCGTCGTTAGCTGCACTTACCACAGCCGAAGACTCGAAGAATGTCAATAGGGCGCTGGACCTAAGCAATATTGTGGGACGAGATATTTATGGATAATGGTCGGAAAATGATTGGTAAAAACTTTGTTTTAAGATGGTAGTTCATTTCATAAACGCAATTTCAAGTTCCAATTTTGGACACAAGTTGACAACGTTAGGCGAATCTATTTAAGTTTCTTCATGTTTGAGTGTGAATTAAAATTATTTGAATAGAGTTCTCTTTGTAGAGGAGCAGAAGCAGAGCTGTAAATTGATTTGGCGTATTAATTTTGTTGTTACAGGTATCCGAGAAGCAGCATTTTAAATTTTAAATCGCTGAGTGGAAGGTTGATCTCTTGGTTAAAACAAGGGCTGGATTTTGGAAATCTTCTAAGATAAAGAAAATAAATCGCTGGTGGCAATGAGTTCAAAAAAAGACTTTTTGGCTCTTCCCGACGTCGCAATAGACAAAATTATATCTTATCTTCCCGACGAAGATCTCCGATCTGTACACCAAGTTTCAACTGAATGGCAGAGGTGTTTGGAAATTCGCCAGCGGGAAGATCTACGGCGAAGAAATTTGGTAGAAAAAATCCGCTTAAACAAGGAAAATATCATGAATGTTAATAATTTGAGGGTATGTTCCCTATTTTTTTTAACGTTTACTCGCTTTTATTGAAGCGGGCAAAACTAAATTTATTCAGTACTGACAGAATATTGTCTAATGTCAATGTGAAACTTTTCTATTCGAATAGGATAATGAAGATATATGGTTCAAGAAAACTCCTCAAAGTCCAAACCGTGGGGATAAATCTAGCAATATAGTTCTAATAGAATCTAGAAATCGAGGTAATTGGAAAAATGATCATTCAAGAGACAGATATAGGACCCCATCCCCGTCAGCTGTTTCAACTCCAGTTTCTTTGTTTGAATTTCAGGAATACGATGAGGTATGTTTAAAATCATATCTATAATATAATTTAACATGCCATGCAATATTTTTTATGAGTAAAAGTTGTAAAAGTTAAGGAAATGATAGCTACAACAGACCTTCATCATTTGTTTTAAATAGGCTGAGAAAAGTTTGGAGAAAGGACAAAAACTTTTTCAATGTGGACGATGTCGTGGACCAGTCCCATCCCCCATACCCAGCCAACTACTATATGGAGAAAATAGTACCGTTGTGACACCTACGAAGCAAAACAAACTTCGAAGTACAAGACTTAAGGTAAATTCTGCTATGAGAAACTTATTCAAAAGAAGTCCAACCAAGCCAGAACGGAAGAAGACTAAAATTGGAGAAGTTAGTTCCGTTGAAGGTGCTAAAAACTTGTATCCAGATATTGACGATCCAAAAAGGTCGAGTATCAAATCGAGCAACACATCTACTGCGGATATTGACCTGCCTTCAAATACATCATTTCACCAAAGATCTATAGTTCGTAAATTGAATTGGAGTGACTTCAGCGATCGAATCGATGACGTTTCATTTGCGAATATTGAAAGCTTAGAGTTCAACGATGAATTTACAGACTCCGGAATATGTGAACCTCTCGAATTGTCCACTGAATGTAGATACCCTATGGATATTGCGAATGATGCTAATTTTATTGCCTCTCCAGAAGCGCCTGAATTCAGTGTTCGCAAGTCTAAAAGAGCAATTCAGCACAGCAGCAGCAGCTCAGATGTTTCTGCAGAAGAATGCGGACAACAAGCTGATACCGGTAGCATAGCCTTAACTCAAAGACCTAGCGATAATGGCACGGTTTCAAAAAACACGTCAGGCTTATTTCAACAGACTAGTAGCCAACTGCATCAGAATTCAACAAACTCAAGTTTAACGAGCACCCGCTCTGTTTTACGAGAGGATAGTGGCGGAATTTTGTTCCAGTCTATTTCTCCTCAACATTTGGAAAATAATTTTCGATCATTTGAGCAATCCATGAACTGTCTTAGTCTTCGTGATGTAGAATTCCAAAACCACATGTTAGACATTTCTTTAGACTCCATTAGTTGCCCAGACCTAAATGAATCTTATGTCTTGGAGTGTCCCAAATGCACATTCAGATTTTGTTCTACATGCAATGAGATGGAACATACAGGGAGACCATGTAGAGTTGTTGGCTCCAGTTTTTTATCCACGTCTTGTGATAACATTTATGATGGAAATTTGCAAGTTTTGCCAACTATAAAAGATTCATCAGCTTCTAGTAAGTCTAATAGCTTCAAAGGCCGGAGCGGCTCTGAGCTGGAGAAAAAGAAACGAAAATCTGCCTCTTTAAGACGGCTAGCTAGGTTATAAGATTTTAGTAAGTGTCTTATTGAATTTCTATGTGATAGCAGTTAATAGTTTATCAAGATGTTGCCTTTTGTTCAGCATATTGAATTATTCAGAATGCTATTAGCTTGTTTAGGAGGGGTGCATTTCACCCGATAAGTTATTTTATTACTTAGAGTTAATTTTTGCAATATTAATCCTAAGTTTAGGTCCAACAACGTCTTTTAAGTTTGCATGCCAAATATATTAAGTAATCCGAATATTAAGAGTGAAAGGTCTTTCCGATTGCAATGTTTTCTTACATTTGTGAATTTGTGCTCACTCATCCACAGTTTTGAATGGTCGGTTCCAAGTGAATAACTCAAAGGGCTATCAATGACTTGTATTACGCTTAAAGTCTATTCAATTTCCCTTTGATCTTTCACTTAATACTAATAGACCACTATTTCATGTAGCAACAAGTAGTTTTAGATATTAATTGACTTAACCAAATTGTTGTGAATGGAATAGAGTCAAACATTTAACCGATAGTAAGACATTGTAGCTTGCATGAATAGGTTCCTCAAAAAGCCGCAGAGTCAAATGTTATCACGATTTTTTTAGTGCTTTGGCACTTCATACAGAATTCGGTTGGATAAATAATTTTTTAGCATGATGGTGAATGTACCTGTTTATTTTACCCTGAAATTTTCTGTAAACCTAACTAAAGGTGAATCGTTTACTTTTGTTGCACATCTCGAACAAAGTACTTTGTATCATATCATGATTTTCATAATTTTTTTGGAGTTTATATGAACAAATTGCGAACAAACACTGTACGAAAAGCATCTAGATAGGTTTTTTGTTGTGAACGTATTTTTATAATTTTGGATAAGTTTTATACTTCAGTCATATGCGAACTTGTATGTGTTCTGTTGAATACGCTTTTAAAGTTCAAACTAGCCATGTGGAACAATCATTATGCATAAATACGTATTAAAACATAGTTTATTAATGTGACATAGCTCATTTATTGCTATCGAGTATACAGTAATAACGACAGTATTTTTTCAGAACGAAGTATTTTATTCTGCTCTTTGCTCTCTATTATCTTCGAATTATGCTACAAATTAAATTGCTCAAGATTAAGCTCAAGAAGCACGCTTATCCTTGTTAAGAAACTTTTTTTTACCTATTACGTTACATGTAGTTTGATTTGTTCTCCATCTTTCGGTATTAAGTCAGTCCATATGCTGGTTGAGTTGTATTTTCTCAACCGAGCTATGCTAATATGTAGAATGTGTTCTTTGTGAAACTTCATACGCTTATTATTGTTGCCCTCAATAACTGTAATGTGCCTTTGCTTACAAAAATGTCAATGTGATTCAAATTTTCAAATGTTTTCATTCATGTTCTCTTAAACTGCAGTATTTCAAAGCTTCAGAGTGTCAAACAAAACGCTTAAAAAGAGTAGAAGAGTATATACATTTCGTTATTAAGATAAGATAATTTTACTTTTTGCATGTAATGACTTGTTGTTTTATGTTACTTTTTGAGCAAAGATATTTTATATTTATGAACATGATCTTGAATTTAGGGAAAATTTAATGAAATCCCACTTGTAAATTATTGGGAAATTCATTTTAATATTCGCTGCTAATAATCTTCTTCTATGCGAACACGTCGTAAACCGAGGATATAGCCAAATAACTACGAAAAACAATTATATTACGACTTTGTATTAACACTATTTCATAATTTTACTATTGTATATAAACTGTCTGTCACCTTTCCCCAGTCAAGCGCTTCTGTATGTAGAAGTAGAAGCCACGAATTTCAAATACATGTGATCGATAAATGAAAAACTATCCTTGTCTCACAAATTTTTATTTCAAACTTTATATGAAATGCACAAAAAACATGTAAAATTACGATACTGCAGTAATTGCCTTGTGAAAATCTGAACACCATCACGATCAAGTTTCACTCTCAGCACTGAGAGCTAGCAGTTGAGTTAACAGCTTTACTTTTAGTGTCGTAAACCTAACAAGAAATAAGTTGAAGTGATGAAAAGAACTAGACTTCTTTGTAAATAAATGCCGCAAAAAAGATAATTTTCTCAGTCACCACAAAAATTCTCAATACATTTTTTCCATGCAAAAGTATGGTACGCAGTACGCAGGTTAGGGTAGTTCATTCACAAAGAGAGAATGATGACTAAATTTTTAGCGGCCACATATTATTCATCCATTCATAAACATGGTGTTCAAATGGCTGTACAATATATAGGAGGAGAGCACAAACATTTACTTACTTCCATGCGGTGATCAAACAACATTCCTGTCAATAAAATCAGTTCATAATAAATACATATTCTTCACAAATAGATAATATTAAGCCACAAATGGAATAGGGAGAATAATCAGTAATTTACACATAAAACATGAACTCATATTTATTTTTGCGCTCTCTATACAACAACACATAAAAATGGCAATACAACGGACATTTTTTAGAAAGCGAGTAATGGTTAAATGTATCTCGCTTCATTTGTATAGCACAAAATTTGCACTTCAAAATTACACAACATAAAACATACAAAGTCAGTTTTTTAAGGTTCAGCGTCATCACGTATTTCATAAAAGTAAGTTGTTTTAACAAAGTCCCTTGCCGAGTAAAAAAATCTGTATCAACATCTAAATATATTTTAAAAACAAGCAATACATGCAGCATATACACATTTATTTTAATTAGGTGGGTCGTTTCCGAATCGATGAAGCTGATTGCTGAGGTACACACGTGAAAGTCTTATTTTATCGTTCACATATTATTGTCTGACTCCAGTCTTCATTACACCTATCCATAACCAAATGGTAATGCTAGGAGACTGATGAAAGCGGACACTCTACACAGAAAAACGTGCAAAACAACACATGAATAAGAAACCATGCATTTTTTCAAACATCACATCGGCATTCACATTAGACCGAACATAACAAAAGCAATGAAAATCCTGCCAGCAAATGATGTGATAAAAAATTACTTACGCGGAAGAAACCGTGCTATACATTCTGGAGAAAAAACCTGGCTCTGAACTCATGTTAGCTGGAACCCCTTCGCGGGATACTCGAATATTAACTGGCCTAGGTTTGCACAGTTCTTCCCTTGCATGGCTTTTACCAGATCGGGCGTCACATAAAAGTCTTTTTCTACACTCCTCATCACAAGGTGCGACTACTGGAGAATTCTTATTGTAAAATCTGCAATGAATTCAATTAGTCGTGATTCTCAATCATCCGAGTTTTTTTATTTCATGAATAACGGATATGAAAAAAATTACCTGTAGTATAAATCGAATAGACGTCTATCGTCATACATCCGCATGACTAGGTCATCCCAACTCTGTGGATCAAGAGAGCGCATTCCATATGCTTCTTTTGCAGAGTACAATTTGAACCATGTCAAATCTGTAGCACGGATCCTATTTGCCTCTCCGAGATCAGTAATCCAAGTTTCGTGATCCACTACAGCCTAAAAATTGAATGATTTAAACTTAGTACGTTTTCAAAGTTTAATCCAGATTTTAGAATTTTGCATACCCTTGTGCTAGTAGGATGATCTCCATCTACATAATAGATCCTATATCCTGGGTTCAAATTATAATAAGGGGTAACAGAAGGTCCAATGTAAGCAACACTGCATGGTCGGTAGCGTTCCTCTTTGGGGTAAAATAATTCTAGTTCGTCAAAATGAGTGTGGCCAAAAAACTGAGCAGCAATTGTATTCTCAAACCTGTGAGGACAAAGAAAAGGATTCGTAAGCAAGCACGCTTCAATTGAAAATAAATTGTTTTCTAATTTTTTTCTCCAATATTTGCTCTTCTCGTGTAAAACTACAGCAGTGTACCAGTGTACCATACCTAGCCACAATTTTGTAATAATTCCGAGACCAAGTAGCTAAACAATCTGCATGGCCAGGAGGAATATGGCCAATTATATGAACTTTTTCATCTGCTAACTCAGACGATTGCAGCTCAAAAATTAGCCATTTCAGTTCATCTGCGGGATCTGTACTATTCAACAGCAACCACCTGAAAACACCAAACTAAAGAATTTACTCTATTTAATACCACACATAAATGACAATGAAATACAATCAATGTTACACACCAGTTTTTATTGTTGCAATAATTCATATTAAGCGAAATTATTTTGAATCCAGGCTTCAGAATAGTGGAATAATATGCCCCCTGTCGAACAGTATTGGTAGTGGTGGATGGCAGCCATCTGGACCATTCGTGTTGCAACGCAGAGTAAAGCCAATCGATAGAAAACTTAGGATCCCTTACCCATGGTGGTGCAAAACTAAAAAATAAATTATTTTCTTTCATAATTAAATTAAGATTAACCAGTTCCAGCTCCAATAGATTTTAAGTTTCTAATATTGCAGACTTTTACTCTTTATCATTTACTTTTCTCTGTAGTAGACGAATGTATACCTTGTGCGGAAAAAGGAGGTAAATTTTTCCTGTCCTGTGTGTGATAAATTTGTGTAGTAGGATAGGATAAAATTTACCTCCTTTTTGCGCACAAGGTATAAATTGTATCTAAATCTAAGCTATCCTATTTGTATGTGAGGACGCCATCTTCACACATGCGCATTACGTTTTCAACTCAAGTTTTACACCCGTGCTCTATGTCTATTGGCTACAATCTCAACTATACAGCTCAATTTTGTGAGAATCTCAAATATGGATTAGCATAATGTTGTCAAAAACACGAGTTTGACAAATTATTTCTCACCTGAGCTTAAGTTTAAATTGCTTTTCCTCAAGGAATTACACCAGCAAACTCATCACAGGTGCATCATATTTCAAATTATTTAAGGATTTACTACGATATGCAATAATTATTATTTTCACTGCCAAGCTCACAATTTGTTGTGGATGAATGCATGAGCGGAGCAGCTCATCTGCTCATCCCTTAAAACATTTAAGTCAGAGTATAACAATGGTAAGTACACAACACTGAATATTGGGTGCACATTTGAGCCCGTCTCGTCTCAAGTTTGCGTGAAAAATAGTTCAGAATCTGTGCCGTATACCACACCAAAACATAACCCTGCATTATTATAGTGGTTATGTATTGCATAAAGCAATTCCAAATATTTTTGTACTCACCTACATAATGCTATGATGTGATTATAGTGTGAAAACGAGGTAAGTTTTATCTTCTTGTACTTAGTTAGAAAATAAGCCAAGCAAATTCTTTTTGCACTTGTTGCTCATTTTAATCCTATTCTAACTAAGTAAGTGTTTACTTAACTAACTAACTATGCAATTGCGCTGAGCGAATTTCTAGAACAATTCAAACCTATTCACTGGTGTTGTCTCATGGTTCCCCAAAGCTGGAAAAATCGGCGTGTGAGGAAAATATTGCAAAAATAGATCCACCGTGTCTTTTATTATATCAATATTTCCTTCTTGGGTTTGGTTCCACACATCATGAGGAGGAATATCTCCAGTCCACAAAATGTAGTCAATATCCTGAAAAATACGCAAGTCATTTTACATTAAAACTGCTGCTTTTTGGTTTTTTTCCACCCTATTTTTTTTTTACTTTGTGCTGCTTAGAAATGTGATGCAATAGAGACTCCATAGTCTTTTTTGGTGTGTCACATTTTCGATAGTCTCCCCATAGACCAGCTCCCAAATGAGGCCTGGGTGGGATTGGGCCACTACTCAATCGGCAACATAGAGGCTCATCACAATCTGCTTTCGCCCCGGGCATATAATATGGGTCCCAATGAGTGTCTGAGATTTGAAGCACTTTGAGGACTGGTCCCTTTGCCTAAATAATGAGTGTGAGAATATTATTATTCGTGCTGTTTTCCACAGTATTACAGTTTTAAGAGCTCGCAATTATTAACTAAATAAATGACCAACCCATAGATAGACAGTTCCATACCTAACTGGTGTTCAACTGTTTACAATATTAGTATACCTTACTATGCGCACATATGTTACATGGATAGTTTACGGTAGGTTATGTATTATAGACACCCAACTGTGCCTTTGCATTGGAACACAATGGAGCATGAAAAGGTGTATGTGGTCATTCAAAATAAAAGGATAATACAGGTGAGTGGGACCTGTGTTAGTAGTAACCGGATGCTAAAAATAACTTTTGGTCAAAATAGAGTGACAGTCATTGTCCGGCCAATTGTTAACGGAATAACTTTTATGTCGTGTAAAATATTAAATAATTTTAATGAGGTGCAAATGTGCAAGGAAAAAGTGGCTGATCCGCAGATCTATTCTGTGGTATTTTGACTGTGGACAAGGAAAAAGATTTGTGATACGTTATGTTGCTATTATGTTTTTTTTTTACCTTTGGTTCGGGATATCCTTGAAATGGGGGCTTTGGAATCGGGGGAAATGATATACCCCATTTCAGTGAACGGGAATCCGGTTCACCACAGCTTTCGCCCACAATGAGGGCACAAATGTCATTAGAATCCAGTACCACGTTTCTTAGTACTTCTACCACTTCATCCTGACGAAAAAAATTAACAAATTGAGCAAAAAATTGATAATTTCAAGAAGAAATCATTAATTGCATCCACTTACGACATAAATGTTTATAATTCCAATGCAAACTCGAGGTGTTTGCATTCTCAAGTTAATGCAAAGCTTGGTAGCAGCTTTTGCTATGTCTCGATTTGTTCTGCCGCTGTTAACATAGTGAGATAAGAGTCCAACTCCTGAATAAAAAAGTTGCATTAAATAAACAAATTCGCTTGCAGACATTTTTGGTCGCTAAATTAACTTACTCAAGTCTTGAATGATTAATTTTCACATTACAAAACGGCTGAAATGAAAAGCTAAATATCAACACTGCATAAATCTAAAATCAGTATTACTAGCATTGTTAAGCTAAAATGTAAGGCCATACAACGTATCAATAATCGGAAGTAAATGAATAGAAGCGAATTTCTCTTTAACGTGCGCAACATGCTTAAAATTGGCTTTGGCTTACACAATCTCTTGTTAGTTAGCAAGAAGCTATTTAAGTCCTTGGCATAGTGTAAATCAATACCATTGATCATTTCATGCATACATCATTGTGCAATAAATTAAAATAGAAATTCAATCTGCTTGCATACGAATACGAGTTTGATGAATTCACTATACTATAGTATAGTCAGATAAGACCAATATTGATCTGATGGTTGAAAACTATGATTGCCAATCGGCACACCCTTATCAAACCGCAAATAATAAATCCCGATAAATATTTTTTCGAAATTACCTGCACGACAAGCTGTACATGATACTGAAGTCATGACAGATGTTTCAATTTCTCGTACAACCCTGGTAAGATCCAGGACTCTTGAAAAGCGACTAAAAAAGGAGCTAAATCCCCCATTAACAGCGCGTCCTCCCAAAGTACGAGCAGAAATTTCATCTGTAGTACTATTTAAAGTAGCTTCTGCTAATTGATCAGTCAACTCATCAATTTCTTCTTGTTCTTTGGATGAAAACGAGCGCTGATCCGCTTCTTTGCTTTCAGAAGTAGCATTATTTGTAATCAAAGATGGGTCCTTTTCTACAGTTGAGTAATAGACGGGATGGGATTTCTCCGTGAGTACTCCAATCAACGTCACATTGGGACGAGATGGAAACCTTCTATTAGCGATTAGTGTCGTAGCATTGCTTAAGTGAGTTTTGGCTTTGTCCAGGGATTGTTTTCGACGAAGGTACTCCAACGCATGGAAATACACACCGCCAGTGTGATTTGGGGCTACAGGTGGTGCAGCATTCAATTTTATTGTGTGCAAGTGTGCTCCTTCATATGCATATCGACTATCTAAAGGCTCCCCATGTTCTGTAAAGGTTTAAAGTCAAAGTTAGGCAGTAGTAGGCAGTTAAAACTCTTGGAATCGATTAGTAAATGTAAACACGCAGTTTTATAGTTGAGCGATGGTTGTATTATATCCATAGGTTTCATTTACAGGCTAATAAGTTTTTTTCCGTACGTTTAACATTACTCCCACTTATGTAATCATCCAAATATTTTTGTCACATGGCCTATCATCATCTGCTGACCTATTGTACAGCGCAATAAAAAAATAGTCGCCTTTATCTACTAAACAGGATGTAAACTACTGTGATTAAATGAGATGACATAACTCGCCTACCATTTTTTCATAGATATGAACTTGAGACATGAATAAATAAATGAGCCTATTAGTTAGTGACTACATAAAACATAAGAGTTCAGCTGCTCCACTATCCAGTAATAGCTGTACCAATTAAAGCATTATCATTGCTCCTATTTAAGCTATAAGTATGTCATGAAACTGAATACACTTGAAACTTAAGTTTCTTTTACGGAATATAATGCAACGATAAAACTATAATAATAGGTATCATAAAAAACTTACCACTGGAATGACAATAAGTGAAAAGTAAAACTATCAAACTCAGTCTCACAATTGGATTCCATAATGCCATATTAGTTTGCTTGTTTAGCATGCCACTCACATTAAGTTCAAAATCATTAGATATTACTAATTTAATTTATTATCCATTTATCTAAAGAAAACCACACTTGGTAAATATCTGAAATACAATAGGAAGATTTAACGGTTGCATGCACTAGAGTTGGCAAACGAAATGAAATGCTTAAAAAAATGGATCTCGCTTGACACCAAACTAACGAGATGACCAAAGTTAAGAAAATAAATTGTCCAATTCACGATGTCAAACTCAACTAAAAGTTATTTGATTTTGAAATCTGAAGATTCATTTTGTATTTGTCCAGTTAGTTAGTAAAACAACAAACATGGTTTTAAATCTAACTGGCAAAACAAACACTGTAACTAGATCCACAAAAACAGATTGTTTATATAAAAAACACGGTTTATTGGCACTGATGGTACGACGCGTCTAGTATTTGATTTGATTTGTCGCCGTTTCTTATGTATTCACTTTCAACTTGTGGTATTTAACTAACATTGATAGTGCAGGAAATGGCAATAAACTGCGCAACTGATAGAACAAACAAGCCAGTCCCTTGAATTCTGAAAACTAGTGTACAAGTTGTGTCGGTAATATTTTGTTCGATTGTCAACCGAGACAGACTAGTGCCCCCGCAGTATGATATTACATTGTGTCCACAATATGGTCCCAAAGGAAGCAATATTAATGTAGGCGTGAAATGAAAACTGTCCAAAAAACTGCTTGTGTTCTGTTTTAACGGAGGTCTACACTTGAACTGCATGCATGCAATTTTTTTTCATTTCAACTCATCGTTCCCAGCAAACTAACTAACTATAGCAGTCGATGCATGAACTGAAAGATCTTTGTCAGCCCGTCCATCCATGAGCTTTGTTGGTTAAATATCATCCCACAATAACCTTCTGCAGACAAGTTGCTAGTTATAGTTAGTTAGCAAACTAACCGCTATTCCAGGAATAAAGTATCGTTATCGTTAGAAAAGTTAAATATATTATTTTATGCTTAGTGTCTATAGGTTAGAACAGGTTACAACTGCGTGGCGAATGTTAGCAAACAAAACTGGGTTTTTTAAATTGCCTGCCCTAAAAATCAGTAGTTTTTTCTACCCTCTTCACTTGTTTAGGATTTATACGATTAAAATACTTGAATTAATTTGAGTAATAATAATGTGAAAATAATTTTTTTTTCAAATTTTACTCGTTTATTCAAAGAAAATAAGTTTCATAAACTTATCCCAGCTTTTGGTATCTGATTCGAATAAATGCCTTACACCTGATGCTTAGTGCAGACATAAAATTTGTATTTACGCCTGGTAACTAACTATAAACGCAATGTTAACATGCTAGTTGACAGGGTGCATGCAGTATTCTCTGGTGTACTGTGGACGCGTACACAATCGACTTATTGTTGTGTGGGCAGGTAAAAATGCCTTACGAGGATAAGCATATGGGTGAGGTACAATCCTTCAGCGGAAAAAATCCGCTTTTTCCTTGGAGTGATCGCGCACCAGGCTGGGCAAAAATTAGCACATTGTATTGAACGGTAAATAATTCTTTTTAAGCCGAAATTGCCCTTTCATACTTTTTCCTTCATTCTGTTTAACAATTTTTTAAAAAATATATAAAAAAATATTTTTGTTTTCCGAAAGAGGTAGATTTTATGAATGTTTTGTCCAGTTTCTGTGCAATTATTGACTTAAACTTTTTATGGAAAAACAATAAAATTTTCCTTTCTTTTTTCTTATCGCTGGCTTTGCCCCCGAACCCCTGTTTTAACGGCAATTGTGTTGTAGCACCCTCTTATGAAGTATACATGAAGTATGAAGCTTTAAAAAGTAAAGTATCAAAGGGTAAATGCGTCTCTGCGTGTCTGAAGTGATTTTTCCGTTCAATACAATGGATAAATTTCATTTTGTCTGTTTTTGGTACAAAATCACATCAAGGATTTTTTCCACTGAATTATTCAGCGGAATAATTGTAATTATAATATTTATTATTAATTATTTTCAGTTTAGTCAGTGAATAAATAGAAGAATATCTGTATCCTATATCTATAAATTTTAGATTTTTTTCGATAAATGTTTTCCCCAAGAACGCCAAGACTAGATTTTTTGTGTGTGCATGTAATAATGCAAGGTTAAGAGGTTAGAGGTATATGCATAAAAAAAATAAAAAATATTCACTGGATCCCTATTTCTAAATCTCCTTTTATAGAAAGATATTTTTTTATAAAAAAATATTGTATGCGTATTTTGGGTGATCAAAGATTCATCAATCATTCTTTTTTACCTAATTCGAATCATATTCTCAGAAGTTATGGAAATGTGAGATTTCAAGAACATAAATCGTGTGTTTAACTCATAGTTTTTATTTTGATCGCTCCGCTCGCATCACTCCAAGGAAAAATGCATTATACAGTTTGTTACTTGTTACAAGTAATTTAAGCATAAGTTGCAGTATGTTTTTCACCCATTTCTCAGTCTTTCACTGCATGTATAAATGCGGGTATGCAGAGCAGAAAAATTGTGAGAAATTATTTTTCAAGACACACACACTACGTCTTCTGTTTCTTGGGACATTACATGTGTGGCTGTAAGAAGAAGTGGTTAAAATAAATTGAAATTGATACCTAAATCTGCTGGGTTGATAATTTTTTTTAATTTTCCGACAAGTGATGAAACTTATATTTCCTCATACAATTAAACCAAAGATCTCAAAAACATCTAAATGACCGCATCCATTGTGGTGGTCAGTTAATATTGTTATATCAGTCTGGTTTACCCCAAAAAATGAAAAAAGCACAATCATATAAATATTAAGCTAGCGTAAAAACACATTGGACTATTTCTACGTTGAAGATGAAATGAGGTTACTTGTATGTAAAAATGAATCAATCTTACTTAATTTTGTTTGCAATAACTACCTCACACATGGATGTTATAATTAAAACTGCTATAACATGCATGCCTCTCAAATTCTTGCAAGGAAAGATGCAACGCAGCTTGCAAATAAGTAAAATTCTAGTAAAACAGAAATTCCACTGGTTTCATATGCGTTTTATGAAACTGAAGCCAAGAGGAGCTCCTACTTTCTTATCAATGAGCACAACACCTCAACTTTTAACATTATTCGCTTCTTCCTTGAATATAAGACAGTTTCCGATACAGTAGCTGCTGAAACTAAACCTTCATTGTAGGTAATGAGAACGGAAATAATTTGCCTGGTAGGTACATACAATAGCAGGATTAAAATACTTGGAAGGTTAAGTTCACATAAAAAGTGAATTTGCGCTTTTCATCATGCACAACACATCCGTCACTCTCGAACTGTCAGCAATAAAACTACTCCCTCAGATTGTTGAAAGTGGCAAAAAAGCTTTTATTTCAAATTCCTCAATAAACCTGGTACATTTTTATTCCAAAATAAAAATCATTATTACTATACTATAATTCCTCAGTTCCTAGTGACTATGCAATCAATGCGGCCAATTGCCCTTCATTCCAATTTTGCCGGAATCTCAACACAAACCACATCTTTACGTTTGTCATCCTTCAGCTCCCATCTGACTTTCACACTCACACTCGGATAGCTTTTTAACACGGGAAGTTTTAATTCATAGTTGTACAAAGTTCCCTCCGTGATTGGACAGTCCACATTGGATTTCTTGCATGCATTCGACTGCAATAGACAGACAACAGACAATGTTTAGTCAAAACATGTTCCTATAGCTAACTAACTATAACTGCAATGGATAAAAGTTACATGCTTCACACATTTGTGGAGCAACGAGATTTTTATTACTACCTGGGGCACATGGAAAGGCAACGGGATTCCGGCAACGATTCCATGCACAACGGTACTCAATTTGGTCGAGTTCACTTTAGAGACAAAGCTGAGCTTAAAGATGGTATCGGCTCCTCTGTGCAAAATGCACACGTCTTCACTATCACACGGGACAACTTGCACTTTTTTCAATGTGGAGCCCACGGAGCCGCAATCATCATATGGGGTCTCTGAATAACCAGGCAAGCTGTACCATCGCTTCACAATATAGGGTTGATTTTTCCTCCCGTCTCCGAAATTGTTGAAGGCCAGTGTAGCCAAAGCCAATACAAAGATCCTAGTTGTCAATGAAGTGTTCATTTTGTGTTTCTGTTAAAAAAGCATTAAAAAATTCTTTGAATGAGCAAAGAGACCAACCCTGATTTATTAGTTTTTACTACGGCTTGAATTAAATCAACTCCCATTCATAAAAGAACACAAACATACACACTAAAATTATTTTTGTTTACGATAGAATTCAGTCGTAAATATATTAATTCGTTGTAAAGATTTAAGCGCTGCGGTTATAAATACGAATGTATTCCTACGATATGGTTCAGTGCTCGCTACAACTGTACATCGGAAAATATTTATTTACAAACACTATTCCATATATCTTGAACTGTGCTATGGGGTGAAAATAAACTAACCAGCTAATTGGGATGACATGATTGACATGATTAGTACAACATGTTATAAAATATAAAGATTTTTTCACGGATTATTGCACTTACCAATCAGAAATGAAGATTGCAGGAAATTCTATTACGTGCTAACTAACTAACTGACTGATGCTTTCAACTGGAAACAAGTTGCAAAAATGTATGTGACACAACTTTATGATTGTTAACTAAACTAACTAACCAGCTCCCTCGTCTACAAACAGTACTGCTGGGAATAACAATGATTACACACGCTGACCAAACTCACTAAAATATTATTATCAAAAGGACAGTTTTTTTTGTTATTGACTCGACGCTGTATACCAACTTGTTTGAATCAACACTGAAACTAGAGTTATGGTGCAAACAAGTAAACAGAAGCAGGCTCGAATCATTTGTGATATTCATACTAACTTATACTTACCGTGGTCAAGTGACTAGCTAACTAACTGGATGTACTTTGGCTCTTGAGCTCTCATCTCATATTGCTGGACATAAGTATAACATTAATATGGTGGCTGGTAATCAAGATCACATGCAATTCAATCCATGCACACTATTCAGTTTCCTATTCATGTGTATAATGACTCCACTATTCATTTCATGTCATGCAACCTAATCCATCAACGTATCACATGAGAAAATATTTCAACCAGCAATATTATCTTAGTTAGTAGCCAAGGATTAAGAAAAGAAAAAAATAATGCTCAAATTGACTTGATAAGCAAAGCAAGAGCTGTCATACACACATAAGGTCGCAAAAGGAAGTTTTCCAAAAACAATTTGAGCTTGTAATACGAATATGTACTTTATCACCGAAAATGGGATGATGTAGGTTTTATGTTGCAGTGCTTCGTAAGCATTGAAGTATGTGAAGGTCTTAGAAAATAGCTTGGGAATGCCGATGACTCTTTTATTCATTCTAACAAAAAAACCAAGCACTTGGCACGTAAGAACTATAATGATTTCGAAATACCTTGAAACAAAAATTAGGAATATATATTTCCCAGAAGCTTTAATTTAGTTACTATAATTTTCGTGGTTTAATAAAATGACGGTGTGGTGTTGTATGCATAGCTAATTAGATCAGAAATGATACCATGATACGTGTTTTGATTTTTTAAGCACGCAAGTGTACTTTTCAGTCCTCTGATTTTATTTTGCATAGATTTGAAACTGTTGAGATAATATGATGGAAATAATTTTTGCATGGGATTTCTAGGTGGATAATGTCTCCTTGCTGGTAGAAGTTTCCACAACATTGTTCAAACATTGATCCCAATCGGGCCAATACCGAGTTTTAATTCGTTGGCAAAACTCACAAAGATTTTCGTGAGAGTCTGGAATAACGCAAGAATTAGTTAAAGAAGTTTTGTAAGGTGCGTGCAGTACAGATATGTGCAAGATATATGTTTTACCAATCATAGCTTTCCTATAGGCACAGTTATCCATATTCCATAGAATTTGACTCAACATTGCAAATGCGCTACAATCTAGCAAAGTGGCATGGTCTCCTCCTAAAAAAAACTTTTTGCTCCCTGAAATTATGTAACACAAAATTGAACCACCTCCAAAGTCACATTAATTTTCATTGTGCCAGCAAATATATTGTTACATAAGTTACTAACTAACCCAATAATTCAGACAAAGCTTTCAAATCTTCAATCACGGATTCAATCACGTCATCGGAATGATTTTTTCCTATGCCATGAAACCAGGCTGCTTGTTCAACTGTACGGCAAACGTCAGGAATCATTTTGATCGTTTTCTGGGGCAACATTTGAATATCCCTTTGGAAAAAAACAATCCCAATTTAAAATTAAGCCTAACCACATTACATTTTCAAAACGTCGAATAAAATGTTTCTTACTTCAAACTTGCAGCTCCATCATACACCCATCTCCATAATGCAATGCCCCTGTGTAAATCACCATTAAATCCATCATACATATCTCAACTATAATTTTAAGCAAGCCTGTTTCTTCTTCTTATTCACTAACTAACTGCCTTACCAATACAAATGGTTCTCCAGCAAATGCGTATAAGCCCGTGACATTGATTTGTCGGCTTCACTCAATCCTTTATCACTATCAATCCCATACTTTTGGCACACAAACTTGAAGCAATTTTGCATGTCAGCAATATCCTCCATATCAAGTGAAATCCAAGGACTCCCGGACTGCTTAGGCTCAGCTCCATTCTGGGACACTTCATAGTTGATTCCATACACACGCAAAAACGTTTCAAATTTCAAAGGAAATGGAGCAATGCATGGAGTTCTCCGACCACGAGGACATTGATGAAATATTAGAACACCCAACGGTTTCCCATCCCCACTCCTTTCCCTAGATTGGCTCCTTCCCCTTCTTTTTCTGTTGGGGAAATCCATTCTTTTCTTATTATGATCTTCTGATGATCTAGCATACCATGCGGCAATTCCTCCTACAGCAACTCCGGCCACCACAGCAGCACCAATCCATGTACCCTTATTGGCAGCTATGTTTTTCATCAATTCGTCAAATGCGGCTCGTGGGGAGATTTGCTTTGCTGCAGCAGTAGGGGAAGGAGTCGGAGGCAATGTTGGAGCCACTGGTCCAGCTTTTGATGGGTATAGCAAAGATTGTGTGGCCGATCGGGCGGCATGTCGCACAGAATTACCAGAATTGACTGGCATGATGAATTTAGAGTAGTTTTATTTTTCAGTTAGTTAAACGAAGAATTTTGGATTACAGGTGCGAATTTGTTGCAGCTCAACTAGAGATCCATTTTGCATCGAGATGGAAATTTTTTGTTGTGGCATTGTAGCGGTAAAAATAATAGAGACTCACACTGAAGTCATAGAAACGTTTTGACATTTTCGATAAAAATTATGCACAGGATTTTTTTTT
>Ga0210040_10001375_pt1 | contig 37006 bp, 34 predicted proteins | sample CryGeyCG12114_NA_FD_185462 | JGI IMG/M metagenome (GOLD analysis project Ga0210040, IMG submission 185462) | Groundwater microbial communities from aquifer - Crystal Geyser CG19_WC_8/21/14_NA (SPAdes) (version 2) | ecosystem: Environmental > Aquatic > Deep subsurface > Groundwater | place: USA... | reverse complement strand
GCCATTTTCAGGATGATATTCCCGGTATAGCCATCACACACAATTACATCAGCTCTGTCGTTAAACAAGTCGCGCCCTTCGATGTTGCCGATAAAGTTGATGCTGTTGTTGGCTTTGAGGCGTTGGTAGGCGGCCTGCGTGTTGGCAGTGCCCTTACCTTCTTCCTCGCCCAGGTTCATCAAACCTACTTTGGGGTTCTCTATTTCCAGAACATACCTGGCGTAGATAGAGCCGATCTCTCCAAACTGCTCGAGCACCTCTGGTTTACATTCAGCGTTGGCTCCGACATCAAGTATAATACCGTAACCGCCTTTGAGCTTTGGAACTAAACCACCAATAGAGGGCCTTAGTATACCTTCAATCGCCTTTACGCTGAACATGGCCCCAACCAACATGGCTCCGGTGTTTCCTGCACTACAAAAAGCATCAGCTTTCTGGGCTTTGAGCAAACCAAAGCCTACGGCTATACTGGCGTCGGTTTTTTGGGTAAGCGCCTTGGTAGGGTGCTCGCCCATTTCTATTATCTGGCTGGCATGGTATACTTTGATACGAGTGCCGGTGTATCCATATTCCTCAAGTAGCGGTTTGATAACGTCTTCCTTGCCGATGAGCAGAATTTCGTCATCTTCGTTAAGCTGCTGAGCAGCCAACAATGCACCTTTGATGACTGCCTCAGGTGCAAAATCGCCGCCCATAGCGTCTAAGGCGATCCTCATTTACAGGGGAGTTTAAAAATTATACAGAACTAAAAATGAGCGCAGGCTGGTTTTACTGAGCGTTAGTCGTATAATTTTTAATAGCCAGCTTGCCTTTGTGGAACAAATCTCCTTCTACCACATACGCATGATGGTACAGGTGCGGTGTGTCTGTAGTAGGGCAAATGGCAATGGCTTTTTCAGAAAGTTTATGGTGAGTTCTTCTCTTATCTCTTCTGGTCTTGGAGATCTTACGTTTAGGATGTGCCATTTTTAATTTATTTGCTTGTGTTTAAACTTTTATACTTCTTTAATTCTAATTAAGGTTCCGAAGCGCGTCCCAGCGTGGGTCCGTATCGTCTTTGTCATCGCTGTCGTCTTCGTCTTCCGTATCATTGCCCTGCTGTTTGGAAGAATAAATGAGAATATCATTTTCATCTTCATCTTCCGCCATTTCTGCTACAAAGCGGGGATGCAGTTTCTTCATAGGCAGCGACAAGCCACTATAATCGTACAGGTGCTGCGCCATGTTAACGGACTGCGTTCCGGGTGTAATCTGCCAGAGGTCGTCGTCCAGTTCCGTATTCTCCGGACCAAACTTTATCCTGAAAATCTCCTGCACTTCTACCGGCTGGTCAAACTCTTCCAGGCTTCGGTCGCACGTAAGGCGTACATGGCCTTTGATGTCAACGTGAAAGGTAAGCAGCGTCTCTGTCTTATCCAGTGTTACGTTGGATGTTAGTTTGCCGCCAAGTATAAGCTCTCTGCCGAAGTGCTCGAAGAAAGCATCATCCAGCTCAAACACAAATTCATGTGTCTTATTGCTGAGTTTGGCAATGCCGATTTCATAGTCTCTTATCTTCTTCACGACCGACTTTTTATTGCAAGACGCAAAATTAGAACATATTTCTGAGAAATAAAATAATTTGGCTATTTAAACAGCCGGTATTTGCACTGCGAGGCGTTTTTTAAGAATATCGCAGGCCAGGAACAAAGCCTCCCGGAACGAGGTTGGGTCGGCTATATATTTGCTTGCTATATCATAAGCAGTGCCGTGGTCAGGGGAGGTGCGCACCACCGGCAAACCAGCGGTAAAGTTTACGCCGCTTTCCATGGCCAGCGTTTTAAACGGAATCAGCCCCTGATCGTGGTACATCGAAAGCACAGCATCTACCTGCTGGTACTGCTGCATTCCGAAAAAGCCATCGGCTGGATAAGGGCCAAACACCAGGTGCCCGCGCTCTTTCATCTGTACGATGGTGGGTCGGATAATCTCTGTTTCTTCACTACCAAGCAGGCCTTTTTCGCCGGCGTGCGGGTTCAGGCCCAGCACCGCAATGCGGGGCTTCAGGATCCCGAAATCCTTGCGCAGCGACTCCAGCAGGATGGTGATTTTACGAATCAACAGATGTTCCGTAAGCTTGTCCGGCACGTCTTTAACCGGAATGTGGCCCGTAACGGTGGCAACGCGCAAATCGCCACTCACCAGCAGCATCAGGCTGTCGGCCGCATCGAAATAAGAAGTAAAAAATTCAGTGTGGCCCGGAAACCGGAAATCTTCTGCCTGTATATTGTCTTTATTAATAGGAGCAGTAACGATGCCATCCAGCAAACCTGCTTTTAAATCCCGTGAGGCGGCCAGCAGCGAATCAAGCGAGGCTTTGCCGGATGCAGGCGTAGGATTGCCGGGTTCCAGTTCCAGATCCTCACCCAGGCAAGAAATTAAATTATTTTTTTTAAGCGCCAGTGCCTGGGCCGACTCTACTTGCTGGTACTGGAAATAATCTGCCTTCAGGGCTTTGCGCACCTGATCAAGTATGGCTGCCGAAGCATAAATAACCGGTGTGCAAAAATTGAGAATGCGCTGGTCCGACAAAGTTTTTATAATTACTTCCGGCCCAATGCCATTCGTGTCGCCAATGCTGATGCCTAACCGTAAGTTTTGTTTGCTATCCATTTTACCTGTTAATCTTAGATCGAAGGAAATTATAAACCAGGCGAAGGCCCGAGCCTGTAGCCAGTTTGCCCCGGTAAGTGTCTTCGGCATGCAGGTAAGCGGTGCCTGCAATATCAAAGTGTACCCATGGATAATTGGTGAAGTGCTGCAGGAATATACCTGCCGTGATAGCGCCCGCATCGGCTCCGCCAATATTCTTTAAATCGGCAATATCGGATTCCATATACTTTTTATACTCGTCCCAGAGCGGAAACTCTACGATGCGCTCGTGCACCGCGTAGCCGTTTTCTTTAATATGATTCATCGTTTCGTCGCCGGCAGTGCCCATCGCTACCATCCCTTCTTTGCCTACAGCGCGCATGGCGGCACCGGTTAAAGTAGCAAAATCAAATACCAGTTCCGGGTTATACTTCTGCGCAAAGCTTAGCGCATCGGCAAGTATAAGCCTGCCTTCGGCATCAGTATTCAGCACTTCTACGGTCATGCCGTTGTGCATCGTAATCACATCGCCGGGAGCGACGGCGTTACCGCTTGGGCGGTTGTCGGTAGCAGGCACCAGACCGATAACGTGCAGCGGAAGCTTATTTTTAGCTACAGCATATAATATACCCGCCACAGCAGCAGCACCAGCCATGTCAGACTTCATATAATCCATAGATTGTGGCGTTGGCTTAAGACTCAGGCCACCGGTATCGTATACCACGCCTTTGCCTACCAGCACGTATGGCTTTGCATTCTGCGCATTTTCTGGCTTCCACTCCATAATGGTAAAAGTAGGCGTGTCTTCTGATCCTTGATTTACTGCCAGCAGGCCTCCCATTTTCAGCGTCTGGATTTGGAGTTCATCCAGCACTTCGGTTTTAAATCCTGCCTCATGACCCATTGCCACAAATTCCTCACTCAACTGAACCGCTGTTTGATGGCTGTGCGGCTCATTTATCAGGTCGCGAACCTTGTACACGGCCTCCAGCAGGGATGCGAGTTCCTGCACAGCCTGTTCGCTTACATTTTCATCAGCAATTGTTATAGTTTGCAGCAGGCTTGGCTTTGCGTCTCTTGTTTTATGTTTCTGATACTGATAATTACTTAAGTATAAACCTTCAGCTAAGTATAAACTTGCGGCAGCACCTGTTTTATCAAGTATAACTAGCTCCGTTATCTTGTCGGTGCGCAGCTGTTTGAGTAAAGTATAACCTGCCTGGCGCAGCGCCTCGTGTCGGGCAGCCTCTGTTTTTGCCTCAGGCGCCACTACTACATAAATGCGTTGCATGTAGCGATTCAGTATAATTTGTTTTGCCTCCTGCTGTATCTGCAGTTGTACATAATCCAGTTCTTCAGGCCGTAGTTCGGGCAGTTGCGCTACCTGATCTGCCGGCACAATGATGGCAAGGTCGGTATTTTTCGCTATGCTTGTGTTGTATTTGAGTTGTGTTGGCATCTGTCGTTTGTATCTTTGGTGCTGCAATATAGTAAGTATAAAACGTAATGAGAAAGTCCGCCGGGTAGGTGCATTTCCTGGAACCGGCGCAAACATTAAGTATAACGGCTTTAAACCGAAAAGTTTGAGGCAAGCGTAAATTATAAAAGTAAATCGTGAGCAAAGTAAGTCCGAAGAAACATTTAGGCCAGCACTTCCTGGTCGACCAGAACATCGCCGTCAGGATAGTGGAGCAGCTGATGCTGCACCAGGGCGTGCAGGATGTGCTGGAGATTGGGCCGGGCATGGGCGTGCTCACGCAGTATCTCCTCCAGCACCCGGAATACCGCACCACCATCATAGACATTGACCGGGAATCTATTGCTTATTTAAAAGAGCATTTCCCGCAGCTCGGCGACCGCATTATCTCTGCTGATTTCCTGAAAACGAATTTGAGTAAGCTTTTTTTAGGACAATTTGCTATCATCGGCAACTTTCCTTACAACATATCCAGCCAGATTTTTTTTAAAGTGCTGGAGCAGCGCCAGGTAGTAACGGAGGTGGTGTGTATGCTACAAAAAGAGGTGGCTGAACGCATCGCAGCGCCTCCGGGCTCTAAAACCTATGGCATCCTAAGCGTGCTGCTGCAGGCATTTTATATTATAGACTATAAATTTTCGGTGAGTGAGCATGTGTTTCATCCAAAGCCGAAGGTACAGTCAGCTGTTATCAGCCTGGTGCGCAACGGAGTAGAAAAACTGGCGTGCGATGAGAAGCTTTTCTTCCAGGTGGTAAAGATGAGCTTCGGCACACGCCGCAAAACGCTGCGCAATTGTCTGAAAACCTACCATTTACCGCCTGAGGTGCAGGCGCAGCCCATTTTTGATAAACGCGCCGAACAGCTTTCGGTAGATGATTTTGTTGGCTTGACACAATTGGTAGCGCAGAACTTACAGGTATAACATGCAGGCAGAAATTACACGCGAATATGTAGAACAGGTAGAGGAAGCCATTGCGCGCCGGGATGATGCCTTTATACTTGGCACCATGGATGATTTGTATCCCGCAGACATTACCACGGTGCTCTATGAACTGGATGAGCAGGAATCGAAGTATGTGATGGATTTGCTGCCCGCGGAAGTAGGCGCGCAGATATTGTCTGACCTGGACTACGACATACGCACCAGCTTTCTGCAAACGTTCACCAGCCAGGAGATTGCCCGCTACATAGATTTGATGGACTCCGACGATGCCGTGGATATCCTGAATGAGCAGTCGGTGCAGACGCGCGAGGAGGTGATTGCGCTGCTGGAAAACGAGGAGAAAACCGCCGCCATACTCGACCTGCTGCACTATGAAGAAGACTGCGCGGGCGGCCTGATGGCCAAAGAACTCATTAAAGTAAACCTTAACTGGCGTGTGCGGCAGTGCATCGAAGAAATCCGGCGGCAGGCGGAAAACGTGCAGCGCATTTATACGGTGTATGTGGTGGACAATCGCGATGTGCTGGTAGGCCGCGTGAGCGTAAAGACGCTGTTGCTGGCCAAAGACGACAAGCTGGTGAAGGACATTTACAACCCGGATGTGATTTCGATTGCGTCTTTCCGGGATGAAGGCGAGGTGGTGAGCGTAATGCAGAAGTATGATTTGGAGGCAATACCGGTAGTAAACATACAAGGCCGCCTGCTGGGCCGCATTACCATCGACGATGTGGTGGACGTGATGCAGGAGCAGGCCGAGCTTAGCCGCCAGCTGATGACCGGTATCACCGAAAACGTGGAGGAGGACGATAGCGTGTTCCGCATTTCTCGGTCGCGCCTGCCCTGGCTGGTTATCGGGATGATCGGCGGCTTACTTGCAGCACAGTTTATGGGCTTTTTTGAGGATGATATTGCGCTGTTGCCGGCGGTTGCGCTGTTTGTGCCGCTTATTACAGCCACAGGCGGCAATGTGGGCATTCAGTCTTCCTCCATCATTATCCAGACGCTATCCTCCAACGAGGTGGTTTTCGAGAACTTCGCCGAGCGGATGCTTAAAGTGCTGACCGTGGCGCTGTTGAATGCGCTAATCATTTCGGCGCTGGTATTTGGGCTGACCTACCTGTTCCGCCACGAGCTTACGCTGTCCATTGTCGTATCGGCTGCCTTATTTTCGGTGGTAATACTGGCTTCGCTGATGGGCACCCTTACGCCGATGGTTCTCGACAGGTTTGGCGTAAATCCCGCCGTGGCTGCCGGCCCCTTTATCACCACCGCCAACGACCTGCTGGGGCTGGCGATATATTTCAGCGTGGCGCATTTACTCTATAATTTATAACAAATTTCGATTTCCTTTATGGCGAAGCAATACTTTGCAAAACTTATAAAAGCTAATGTTTTGTAACTTATGTCTTTTGCCTATTATTTAATACCTCACTCGTGACTCAGAATCCAGAACTCAGAACTCCAATCAAAATCCTCATTATCGACGAAATGCATCCCAGCCTTTTTCAGATGCTGGAAAATATAGGTATAGAGGTTGATTACCAGCCAGATATAAAACCGGCAGAAGTGCGCGGGGTGCTGCAGGATTTTGACGGGCTGATAGTGCGCAGCAAAATGCGTATCATTGCCGAAACACTGGAACTGGCAGAGCGGCTGCAGTTTGTAGCCAGGGCAGGCGCAGGTGTAGACAACATTGATGATCCTGCGTTGCAGTCGCGTGGTATAGCTTTGCTGGCTGCCAACGAAGGGAACAGTCAGGCGGTCGGGGAATTCACACTGGGATTGCTGCTGGCCCTGCTGCGCAACACCGTACGTGCTGCCGGACAAGTACAAAACAAAGTATGGCTGCGCGAGGAAAACAGGGGAGAGGAAGTCAGCAGCAAGACTATAGGCATTATCGGTTTCGGCAACATGGGCCAGAGCTTTGCCCGCGTGCTGCGCGGCTTTGGCTGCCGGGTAATAGCCTATGACCGTTTTGCGCCGGAAAAGATAACAGCGCCGGTAGCATGTGTGTCGCTGGAGGAGTTGCAGGCGGAAGCAGATGTGGTAAGCCTGCACATTCCATATATACCCGAAAATCTGGGCTTTGCCAGCGATGACTTCTTCCAGGGGTTTAATAAACCTGTCTGGTTTCTGAACACTTCGCGCGGCGATGTAGTGGACGAAGCTGCATTGGTGCATCATTTGCAAAACGGAAGTATAAAAGGCGCAGCGCTGGATGTGCTGGAGAATGAAAAACTGCTGACCTTAACAGCGCTGCAGCAGGAACACTTTAAATACCTGGCTGCGGCCGAAAACGTGCTGCTTACCCCGCACATTGCAGGATGGACGCATGAATCGTACATTAAAATAAATGAGGTACTGGTAGCCAAAATCAGGCAACTGCTTCACGTGTAGTCAGCTACCTGATAAGTAGAAATGCTTGCCAATTCTATAAAAAATATTATTTTCGACAGCCCTGGCAAGCATCTGTCCTGCGCGGCCAATCTGTAAAAGGCAAAGATTTAAAATTTGGCGGCCTGCTGGACTTGTTCATAAAAATTTGTATCTTTGCTTTAGCAGGAACCCCCGGGAGTAGCTCGGGTATTTGTACCTTAATTAAATACCAGCTTATGGTATATAGCGGCGGCTGAATCCTTTTGCAGTGAAGCCGCACCTCAGAGAAAAATTAAATTACATACTTGGCAAAAAGAACGGTTATGCGCGCCATAACCGTTCTTTTTGTTTTTGTGTTTTAAACGTGAAGACTAAATATGAGCAACATTTCGTATTATACAGCAGAGGGCCTGCAGAAACTAAAAGCTGAATTAGCTGAACTCAAGACAAAAGGCCGTGCCGGAGTAGCCCGTCAGCTAGCCGAAGCCCGAGACAAAGGAGACCTGAGCGAGAATGCAGAGTATGACGCCGCAAAAGACGCCCAAGGCCACTTGGAGCTTAAAATTGCCAAGATGGAAGAAATAGTAGGCAACGCCCGTTTGATAGACGAGTCGGGCCTGGATGCGAGCAAAGCGCTGATTTTATCTAAAGTTAAAATCAAGAACCTCAAAAATAACATGGTGCTGGATTATACTTTGGTAGCGGAAGAAGAGGCAAACCTGGCTACGGGCAAAATCTCCGTGAAATCGCCAATAGGAAAGGGCCTTTTGGGTAAATCAGTAGGCGATGTCGCCGACATTACGGTGCCAGCCGGTAAGCTGCAGTTCGAGATCCTGGAAATAAGCCGGTAAGTATGGAAGCTTCGATATTCACAAAGATAGTTAACGGCGAAATTCCGGCTTATAAAGTAGCAGAGGATGACCACTTTCTGGCTTTTCTGGATGTGTTTCCCTCTGCTAAAGGCCATACTTTGGTGATACCTAAGCAACAAACGGATTATATTTTCGATCTGAACGACGAGCTATACCTGGGCCTGATGGCTTTCGCTAAAAAAGTAGCCAAAGCAGTAGAGCAGGCAGTGCCTTGCAAACGTATAGGTGTGGCGGTGGTGGGATTGGAAGTACCGCATGCGCACATACATCTCATACCGCTCAACAAAATGCAGGACATGAATTTCGCCAATAAACTAAAGTTCAGCAAAGAAGCGTTTGAAGAGGTAGCCGAGCAGATCCGGTCAGCCTATCAAGTATAAAAGACTGATTAATAAGAAAATATAAATTAGGAAAGATGTAGTCTGGTCTGCCCGAGTTAACTCTATCTAATGAGCGTTTTACCGCAAAACCTTTTAAGAGCCAGCGTTGTCTGGCTCTTTTTTTGTACCTTCCCCTGTGCCTCTTAAGTATATAAATCATTCAATAGACGACGCTTATACTTAACTTTTGTTTAGTTAGTAGGTTTTAAACGTAGAAGCAGGCATTGATATCAGTACGCATATTTAACAAGAGTTTATATAGATTTTGTTTGTGTATATTGTATTTCTGTAGATAAGCAAAGCTTAGTATACCTGGAATAAAGCTTAAAAGTATGGATAAAAGATTTTTGCAGGACTTATATGCTTCTCATGCCAGATGTCCTGATTGTCCGGGGCCTGAAGCAGTTTCCAATTTTTTTATTGAACTGCTCGGCACACTTTTTCCAGACTTTTCTAAAAAAGTGTTTGGTACGCCGGAGGAGTTAGAATTACACATGAAGGAATTGAAAATGCAGCTAGGCCAGATGCTGTTTAAAAGCTCGCCTGAAGATCCGCTGAATGGGGAGCAGGTAGCAACACATTTTTTTGATAAACTGCCGGACATTCATAAAATGCTATCACAAGATGCTGTTGCAATGTATGAAGGAGATCCGGCAGCAAAGAGTCTTCATGAGGTAATCCGTTCCTACCCCGGATTTTATGCCATCTCAGCCTACAGAATAGCGCATGCGCTGCATAAATTGAAAGTCCGGGTTATACCGAGGACTATTACAGAACATGCCCATAGCAAAACAGGAATCGATATACACCCTGGCGCTGAAATCGGAGACTTTTTTTGTATAGACCATGGAACAGGGATTGTAATAGGTGAAACAACAGTAATAGGCAACGGCGTAAAAATGTATCAGGGTGTAACATTGGGAGCATTAAGTATAAGCAAACAGGATGCTGAGAAAAAACGCCATCCCACTGTTGAAGATAATGTCACAATTTATGCGGGAGCGACCATCTTAGGCGGAGAGACCATTGTAGGACACGACAGCATAATAGGCGGGAATGTGTGGATAACCAGAAGCGTGTCTCCTTTTACAAAAATTTATTACAAAACCAGCGTACAGTCTATGAATATCGAAGAGACTGATGTTCGGAATTTTAAAATGAAAATATGACATTATTTGATCTTATTGGCAATACCCCATTAGTGGAGATTAAAAATATTAATCCTGCTAAAAACGTAAAAATTTATGGAAAGCTGGAAGGCCAGAACCCAGGTGGAAGTGTAAAGGATCGGGCTGCTTACAGCATGATCAAGAGCGCTCTGGACCGGGGTGATATACGTCCGGGTGACCGGCTGGTAGAGGCAACCAGTGGTAATACGGGCATCGCGCTGGCAATGATTGCACAGGCGCTGGGAGTACAGATTACCATAATCATGACGGATAACTCCACCTCGGAGCGTATTAAAGCCATGCAAGCTTATGGAGCGGAACTTATCTTAACTCCTGCAGCCAAAACCATAGAATACTCCCGTACCCTGGCGGCCGAAATGGCGGCTAAGGAAGGTTATTATATGCTCAACCAGTTTTCTAACCCGGATAATTATTTGTCGCACTATAAAGCAACCGGGCCGGAGATATGGAGAGATACCCAAGGGAGTATTACTCATTTTGTTTCTGCGATGGGCACTACAGGTACAATTATGGGAGTATCCAGGTACCTCAAAGAGCAGGACCCGAAAATTCAAATCATTGGTACGCAACCTGAGGCAGGTTCTAATATCCCGGGCATTCGTCGCTGGTCACCTGAATTCCTGCCTGAAATATATGAAAAGGAAAGGGTTGATCGTATTATAGATGTAAGTGAACAGGAGGCAACTAATATGACAAGGAGACTGGCCAAAGAAGAAGGTATACTTGCAGGTATGAGCAGTGGAGGCGCCTTGTATGCCAGCTGTCAGTTAGCTCGGGAGTTGGAATCTGGTGTTATTGTTTTTATTGTATGCGATAGAGGAGATCGCTACCTAAGCACTGAACTTTTTGGATAGAGCAGCAACAATAAGGTTAAGCTGAAACTCAAAGGCAAGCAGGCTAAACGCAGGTATAAAACTAAATGAGGGGGCAGCTAAAGTATACTTTAGCTGCCCCCTCATTTAGTTTTATACCTGAAAAGTTACTTGTTAAGCTGCTCTAACGAATCTTCTAGAGCTTCTTCTCTTTGCTTGTCCTGCTTCTTAAAAAAGCCGCGCAGCAGGAAGTTGTGCTGCAGGGCTTCCATATTCTGGTCAAGCTTTTCTGTGCCGGTCTTCAGGTTTTGCATGGTGCTTTGCAGCTGGTTAGCAAACTGCTGATCATTGAGCAGCACGCCTACAGCATTGTTCTGTCCGTTAAGCTTGCCTGAAGCCTCCTGCAGGTTATTCGCCATTTGTGAGGCTGAAGCACTAGCCTGCTGCAGTTGGGCCACAGAAGCCTGCAACTGGTTAAAAACGGTCGTGTCTGTCAGCAACTCGCTGGCTAGTCCTCCTTCTGTATTCAGCTTCGTTGTAAAACGGGTAAGTGCGCCGGATGCCCGTACTGTGTTCGCAGATGTCTGCTGCAGGCTGGCTACCATAGAACGGAAGTTGTCTGCCAGCGTAGAGTCTGCCAGCAACGCGCCCATTGTGCCTTTGCCCTGCACCAGCTGTGCTGTCAGCTGTTTCAGGTCGCCCGTTATACTTACAAAGTTCTCATTATTTTCCTGCAGCGTTTTCATGATATCATCGGTATTCAGGTTTGGCACAGACTGCAGCCTGGTGCCATTTTCTACCTGTGGGGCCTGCTGGGTGCCGTCCATTATCTCGATAATCTGGTTGCCGATAAGGCTTTCGGAGCTTATCCTGGCTTTTGCGTCCTGGCGGATATACTTTTGCGAACTCTCCTCAATGTTCATGATCACCTGTACTTGTGAGGTGCCATAGAACTTTATTTCCTTCACATTGCCAATCTTAACCCCCGAAAACCATACATTGTTGCCGGGTTTCAAGCCTTCCACGTCATCAAAAACAGTGCTGATGCTGATGCTCTGGATAAACCTTTTCTGCTGGCCGCCAAGTATAAGTACAGCGGCAACAAGTATCAAAATAGCAAGGAGAACAAATATGCCTACCAAGATGGATCTTTTATTTTCTGCGGTATTCATCTATTGTATAAAGTTGTAATTGTAAAACGATTGTATGCGTTCATCCTCTGTATCGAACACTTCCTCAAAAGTGCCCTGGCGCTGAAACTGGCCGTCCAGCAACATGGCAATCCTGTCACCTGTTTCGCGGGCACAGGTCAGATCATGGGTGATGATGATGGACGAAGTTTTGAACCTCCGCTGCACTTCATTGATAAGTTTATTGATTTCTATACTTGTAATGGGGTCGAGGCCAGCGGTGGGTTCGTCGTAGAGCATAATTTCCGGCCTCAGAATTAAGGTACGGGCAATACCAATACGTTTGCGCTGGCCACCAGATAGCTCAGATGGCATTTGGTTGATAGTTTGCGCCAGGCCCACCGCGTCCAGCACCACATCAATAATCCGGTCAATGTCTTTGCGGCTCAGGTGGCGGGAGTTGCGCACCAACGGAAACTCCAGGTTCTCGCGGATGGTCATACTATCGTAAAGTGCGCTGTTCTGAAACGAGAAGCCAATTTTAAGACGCAATGCCTGCAGCTCTTTCGCGTTGAGCTTTTCCACCTCCTGGCCCAGTACATTTACACGTCCGATATCAGGCTTAAGTAAACCCGAAATAATCTTAATCAGCACCGATTTTCCGGTGCCGGAGCGGCCCAGCACCACCAGGTTTTCGCCCTGGTACAGATCCAGGTCCACGCCCCGTAGAATATCCAGCTCGTCAAAGGATTTTTCAAGTCCCCTGATTTCAATCACTTTGTTGCTGTAATCTATTTTCGGCTTGTCTTTTTTCATACTAAAAGGCGCGGATAGCATTAATGATTTGCATAGTCAGCAGCTCCTCGATAAAAATAAGGAACATGGCCGTTACCACCGATGAGTTAGCCGCCTTGCCTACGCCTTCTGTTCCTTTAGAGGAAAAATAACCCTTGTAGCTTCCCACCATACCAATCGTAAATCCGAAGAGAAAAGATTTGATGATAGAAGAAAAAATATCAAGAAATGAAATGGCACTGAATACCTGTACAAAATAAGTGGTTATACTTGTCAGTTCGTTTTGATGCACACTCAGGTAAGCGCCCATCAAGGCCACAAACATAGTATACATCGTCAGGGCAGGTACCATCAGGGTAGTGGCCAGCACGCGGCTTACTACCAGGAATTTAAAAGGGTTGGTAGCCGACACCTCCATGGCGTCAATTTGCTCTGTTACCTTCATAGAGCCTAGTTCTGCGCCAATGCTGGAGCCCACGCGGCCGGCTGCGATAATGGCTGTTACCAGTGGTGCCAGCGCCCGCACAATAGCTATCGAAATGAGGGAAGGCAGCCAGGAAGTGGCGCCAAACTCTGCCAGCGAGGGGCGCGACTGATTGGTAAAAACAATGCCGATGATAAAGCCTGTCAGGGAGATAAGTGGCAGCGAACGTACGCCCACTTCATAACACTGAGCTATTATCTCTTTGGCTTCGTAGGGAGGCAGAAAAACCTCCTTAAAAAAACGGATGACGAAGGTATAGATTCTGTAGAGTTCAAGAAAAAGACGGTCCAGCCTCCTTGTCGTTACATATTTACGCATCTGGTAAGGTCATTTTTATAGATCAAAGCGCTACTCGCCATTTTGTAAATCGGGTTCGGCCGTAAAGTTATAGCTAATTTGAAATAAGGAGTAATTTTTGAGTAAGTAAATGCAATTCCATACTTACGGATGTACAGAGGCTCGGGGGTATAATTACCGTTTATTTTAGTTAAGCGCTGTGCCGGATAAAGCGGAGCATTGTTAAAAAGCCGATAAATCTTTGCTATATTATATGAGCAACCATTATTTAAAAATCTGCTGCTTCGGAACACAAAGCGGAAGAAATATAATTTTATATCTCTGCGTAAAGCAATTCTAGGTTTATACTTATTTAGTAGATAGTCTGTCCGGGTTATCTGCCAGAAAACCTTTCCAGGATTTGCCGCCCTGCTTGGCGTTGTTACCTTTCTGATAATGGTGACAAAGCGCTACACCCAGGGCATCAGTAGCATCCAGCAGCTTGGGCGCCTCCTGTATCTTCAGAATCTGTATCAGCATACTGGCTACCTGCTCTTTAGAGGCATTGCCGTTTCCGGTGATAGACTGTTTAATTTTTTTTGGTGCGTACTCAACATAAGGAATGTCGCGGGAGAGGGCGGCGGCGATGGCCACGCCCTGTGCACGGCCCAGTTTCAACATACTCTGCACGTTTACGCCAAAAAAAGGAGACTCAATGGCCAGTTCGTCGGGCAGATACTCGTCGATGAGCTGTATCATGCGGTCAAAAATTTTCTTTAACTTGATGGCGTGATTGCTGTAGCTCTTTAAATTTATAACGCCATACTGCACCACCTGCACCTTTGAGCCGGTAACTTCTATCAGGCCATAGCCCATTATTTGTGTGCCCGGGTCTATACCAAGTATAAATTTATGAGGCGGGGGTGCAGCAGCGTAAATCATAGGGCCGCAAATTAACATTATTCGTGCGGCCTAAAAAGTATATTTAAAGAGATAAGCAGATTTGAAAATTTAAAATCTATAATTTGAAAATGTAGCACTGGTATGCCTGGCTTTGTTATAGACGAAGCGCTTTGATTTAGTTTGTCTCACTATATAATCTTATTTAAGTTCCTCTGCCGAATGATACCTGCATGGGTATTCCCTTGGCTTCAGCCCGATTATGATCTCTCAACCTGTCACCTTGGATAGCGGATTCTGCAGAAAAACATTGCTACTGCCAGCCAAAGTACTGGTACTAACACTAACGCTGTTCCTGCTATACCGCACCGTTAATACTGCTCCCGATACCTTCCTGACCTGGGGAGGCATCGTTCAGCGCGCTTTGCAAAGCCCGCTTTGGCTGCTGTTTATACTTGCCGCCGCGCTTATACCCATAAACTGGGGCTTCGAAGCCTGTAAGTGGCAGTTGCTGAGCAAAAAAATAGAACTGGTTTCTTTCCTGCGGGCCTACCGCGCCATAATGATGGGGCTTACTTTAGGTTTTATCACGCCCAACCGCATCGGTGATTACGCCGGGCGTGTGCTGGAGCTGAAAAGTTCTCGTCGTGTGGAGGCAATTGGAGCCATCTTTATTGGGCGGTTCTGCCAGCTTGCAGCAACAGTTTTGATGGGAACTTTGGGGCTGCTATATTTTATAATCTTTTTTTACCGGCCAATATATCCCGGCATCAGCTTTAGTTTAGCGTCTCTGTTGCTGGCCATTTGCATAGTGGTGCTTTTGTTGCTTTATCATGCCAAAGCCATGGTTGCCATGATAAAAGCCATTAAGCCGTTGCAAAAGCTGGTGCCTTACATAGCTGTAATAGGCACTTATACTTCTATGGAGATAACGCAATTGTTGCTGCTCTCGCTGGGGCGCTATATGGTATTTCTGGTGCAGTTTATACTGCTGCTGGTTTTGTTTGAGGTGCACCTGAGCCCGGTGCAGTATTTTAGCGGCGTGTCAGGCACTTTCTACTTAAAATCGGTGGTGCCCTCAGTTAGCATGCTATCAGATTTGGGCGTGCGGGAGCTTTCTGCTATGTACTTGTTTGGGCTGCTGGGGCAGGCGCGGTTGCAGGTATTAAGCGCCGGATTAAGCCTGTGGCTGCTGAACATAGTGGTGCCAAGTGCGCTGGGGCTTGTATTTGTGCTGCGCCTGCGCCTTGTAAATAAAAAAATATCCGCCTGATGCTGCCCCTGCTGCTTTTATCACTCGCTGCTTATGGCTGGCTGATTCTTAGCTGTTGGCAAGCTTGGAAAAAGATACCGGCCATAGATGCATCCGCCGGTTTTCATCCAGTTACAACTGTTTCCGTTATCATACCTGTTCGCAACGAAGCCGGCAATATCGTGCGCTTGCTGCAGGATCTGGCAGCGCAGGTATACCCGAAGCAATTGCTGGAAGTACTTATTGTAGATGATCACTCTGAGGACGCTACTGCTGAGTTGGTGCACCAGTTTATACTTACTGCCGGCATAGCTATAAGAAGTATCCGGTTGAATAATTATGTTAATCAGCAAGGCAAGAAGGCCGCTATTCAGAAAGGGGTGGAGCTGGCGCAGGGAGAGCTGCTGGTATTTACCGACGGCGACTGCCGCGTAGGGCCTGAGTGGCTGCGTCAGTTTGCTTACCTGTACCATACACGGCAGCCATACTTCATTAGCGGGCCGGTTTGCTTTCATCATACTTCCACTTTGTTTGAGCGGATGCAACTGGTGGAATTTGCTGCCCTGATTGGCGTGGGAGGTGCTTCTATTCAACTTCATAAACCAAACATGTGCAACGGCGCAAATCTGGCTTATACCAAAGCAGTTTTTACAGAGGTGGGCGGCTTTGCCGGCAACGAAAACTTAGCCAGCGGCGACGATGAATTCCTGCTTCACAAAATCCATAAATTGTACCCGCACAAAATTGCCTTCCTCAAAAATGATAAAGCAATAGTTTATACCAGCGCTCATAAATCATTAACAGCCTTTATTTCACAGCGGGTGAGATGGACCAGCAAATGGAAAGCTTATCAAAGTAAAAATGCACAGGTTGTCGCCGCCACCGTATTTGTGGTTAACCTGCTGCTGTTTACGTCTATCGCGCTGCTGTTGCTGGGCAAACTGGCACTGCTTTGGTTTATAGCAATGTATGTTGCCAAGTTTGCGATAGATTTTTTATTTTTAAATCGTGTACTTAGCTTTTTGGGCAGGCGGCGCTATCTTTGGTACATGCTGCCGCTGCAGCTAGTATACATTCCGTACGTAATTTGCACAGCGATTGCAGGCTTGTTTGGCCGCTACCGCTGGAAAGAAAGAACTATCCGAAACCCATGAGCGAAAACGAATTCGATATTCTGGACGAGCTATACTTTGTCACCTCATACCCTGACCTGAAAAGCGCCCTTTCCTTAAACGATGAAGAGATTTGCATGGCGCTGCAATCTCTGATCCGGCAGGGCTACGTTAAAATCCTATACCCGGACCAGGACACAGAACATGCCTTTGACGAGGCAAGCTTTGGAAGACATTTCGCGGAATATTATTTCCTGGCGACTAAAGCTGGCCTTATCGTGCATAATTCCATTTAATTGGCTTTCGTTACCAAAGCGACGCCAGTTTCCCAGCTTCCTTTTTACTACATCCGGTAGCGCTTGCTGGTTTTTATACTTAACGAGCAGCCTTAATTTCTCTTAAACCTTAATTGAAAGCTATATCTTTCGGGGCGGTAAGCCGGTGGAACAACTGCTGTCTAGAATTAAAGCCATGACTAATCAGGAGCTCTGCGTGCTTTAAGTGATGTTACAGCACGCAGAGCTTTAACATATGATAAACAGAGAAATATAGTATGCCTGAAAGCCTTTCGGCTTACGCAAAGAACATTTTGGCCCGAAATTGGCATTTCGGGGGAATAAGCTGGTAGGCTTATACCGGGATCTTGCTTTTCACGCCGCGTTTAAAAGAAAAGATGTATATTGAAGCCGATAAAGGGCTGGGTATGCGCAGGTATAAAATTATATTCCGGCACTTGCTGCCCAACCTCCTTTCCTTGGTCATGATGGTGAACGAGGGTTTTTAGTTGATTGCTGCCGGAGCTGGTCTTTTTTTTGATACTTTTACAGAGCATATGCATCAGTATGCTGGTGCTGGCCATTAACCTGCAGGGAAATGGCCTTCGTGATGCTTATGATCCTAAAATCCCGATTCAGAATGCCTGATATTATTGTACCCAACATGCAGCAGGAGCTTAACCTGAAGAAACTGGAGTTAACGGCCCTTCTGGAAATAACACGCGCCATCAATGACAACCTGCCGGAGGCGGCGCTGTACAAAATTTACCGGTTCACGCTTTTGGCACAACTGCATATCAGCCGCCTCACTTTATTTGTGCACGACGAGGAATGGGGCTGCAAGGTATGTTATGGCACGGAGCAGGACTTTACCAAACAGCCGCTTCCGAACACGATAAAAAACATCACCGAAATTACCCATACTTCAAAATTAAGTGTAGATAAAAAATGGCATGCTTTCGAAATCGTGATTCCTATTCTGCACAATGGCAAAGTGCTGGCTTTTGTAATGGTAGGCAAAATACAGCCTTATTACCACAATACCGATGCGCTGGATTTTGTGCAGACAGTAAGTAACATCATGCTGGTAGCCATCGAAAACCACAAAATGGCGCGGCAAAGGCTGGCGCAGGAGTCTATCCGCCGCGAGATTGAGATTGCGCGCGAAGTACAGTCAATGCTGTTTCCTAAAAGCCTGCCTAACGATAAGGACGTAGCTATACATGCCAGTTACATCCCGCATTCCTCTATCGGCGGCGACTACTATGATTTCATAGAGATAGACCAGGATCAGTTTTTGTTTTGCGTGGCCGACGTGTCGGGTAAAGGTGTACCTGCTTCGCTGCTGATGTCGAACTTCCAGGCTGGCCTGCGCACTATCCTGCGACAGACATCGGATCTGAAAACTGTGGTAACAGAGCTCAATTATTTGATTTATCGCAATGCCATTGCCGAAAAGTTTATTACTACGTTCATCGCCCTCTATAATCGCAAGACACGCGAGCTGACCTATGTAAACGCAGGCCACAACGCACCAATTCTGCTGCACGATAACCATTCGCACGAACTGTTGCACGATGGCTGCACTATGTTGGGCGTTTTTGATGAGCTACCGTTTCTGTCTGTTATCAAAGTGGCTATACCGCACAATTCGGTGCTGCTATGCTACACGGATGGCCTGACAGAAGTATTTGACGCGAACGAGGCAGAGTTTGGCATTGAAGGCACAATCAAATTCATGCAGCGCAACCGCTACCTGAGTTCCAGAATGCTGCACCTGCAACTGCTGAGTGAAATAAATTTATACAACGAAGAAGCGACCTTCAACGACGACATCACGCTGCTTTCCTGCCGGTTTAAATAATTTCAAGATTTGAAGATTTAAAATTCAGGAGAAAGAATAACAACTTAAAAGTCTAATAAACACAGCTATAGCCTTTCGTATTTACAAATCTTCGAATTCACACATCTCCAAATTAAACCTTTGCTCCGCCTCTACAAAACGCCAATTCTTCTGAAGAAACTGCTGCCCGGCTATATCTGGCACCGCCATACGCAGGCGCAGGACCTATACCTGACTTTCGACGACGGACCGATTCCGGAAGTAACGCCGTGGGTACTGAACCAGCTGGCAAAGTATGAGGCAAAAGCTACTTTTTTTTGTGTGGGCGATAACCTGGTGAAATATCCGGAAGTGGTGAAGCAGGCGCTGGACCAGGGACATGTACTGGCAAATCATACTTACAATCACCTAAAAGGCTGGCAGACGCCGCTGCAGGAGTACCTGCAAAATGTGGCGCAATGCCAGGCAGCGCTCGATAAACTGCAGCCGCAGCGCAGAAACGCGCTTTTCAGGCCACCATATGGGCGTATCAGCAGCCGGCAGGCAGCACAATTGCGGAGCAGGTATGAACTGGTGATGTGGGACGTGCTCACCAACGATTACGACAACACGCTGTCTCCTGAAATTTGCTTGCAAAAGACGCTGAAATACACCCAAAACGGCAGCATCATCGTATTTCACGATAGCCTGAAAGCAAGGCGGAACATGATGTATGTCTTGCCGCACTTTCTGGAACATTTCTACGGGCTCGGCTACAGCTTTAAAACTTTATGATTGTATCGGTTGCCTATTTTATACTTTATTTTCTGCTTTTTCTGGCCTTGCTCTGTTTGCTCCTGTTTAACCGCAGGCGCTATACGCCTGATGTCGAATTTCAGCCCCGTATCAGCATTCTCATCGCAGCCCGTAACGAGGGACACAACATAATAAGGTGTTTACAAGCAATAGATAAGATGCACTATCCTAAAGATAAAATTCAAGTCTTAATCGGTGACGATGCCTCTAGTGATGACACGCTTTCCGTCGTAAAAGCTTACATCAAAGGCAGGCCGCATTATACCTGTATCACCATTACCCAGAACATTGGCAAGGCGCGGGGAAAAGCCAACGTGCTGGCACAGCTGGCCAAACTTGCCTCCACCGATTACTTCTTTTACACCGATGCCGATATTGCCGTGCCGCCGCAGTGGGTGCAGGCAATGCTGGCGGAGATGAAGGAGGAGGTAGGCGTGGTAACCGGTATCACCACTACCGTAGGCAGCGGAATTTTTAACCGGTTGCAAACGCTGGACTGGCTTCATGCGCTGGGCCTGATGCAGGTAGTATCGGACCTGGGGCTGCCGGTTACGGCCATGGGCAACAACATGCTGCTGCGGCGGCAGGCATACGAGCAGATAGGAGGATTTGAAAGTATAGATTTCTCTATTACAGAGGATATTGCCATTTTTAATAAAATAATTGCGCAGGGCTGGGGCTTTCGCAACATTTACGACGAGCATGTTTTGGCGCTGTCCACACCGTCCGGCTCCTTCTCGGGCTTTCTGCAACAGCGCTTGCGCTGGATGCGGGGCTCTATGCACCTGCCCTTTTATATGGCAGTTATTTTTATACTTCATGCTGCATATTACCCGGTATTGCTGCCCTTTTTTTTGTATACATCTGTGGGCGCGGCTTTCGCCATTTTTGCGACGAAATTATTATTGCAGAGTTTTTTTGCAGCTGCCTGCCTGCGCCGCCTGGGCCGTAGCGTACCCTGGTGGCTTTTAATTTTGTTTGAGCTATACCTGGTGGTTTCCTCTGTTATACTTATTATCTTTTTCTTTCTGCCGATGAAAGTTAACTGGAAAGGACGCAGGTATTGAGAAAGTTAGAAAGTTAAAGTTTGCTCTGGGTTTCTCATTGAAATTGTCTTTCTAGCAATAGGATAAAGCACCGCTGCTTCATTTTCAGTATTAATCACAATTTGCATACCTAGGCGCTAGCGTCCTCGCTCGTGTCTGCTGTTCCGAGACTTTCGTCCGGGTGAGCCTGAAACACAACAGCCGTGCAACGCTACGAATCCGGAGATTCGCACCAGATACAGTATAAAATAAAGCAGCCTTGCATGCCAGAGTCCTCTTCAGGATTCCATAAATATGCTAAAAAGTTTCCCAGCGTACCTGGCATGATACTTCGCAGGCAACAGTTAAATTATTAAGCCATTTAACCATTAAACAATTTATCTATAATTTGCAGCCTCAAGCCGTTTTTCATACTTCAGCTTTTGCAAAATAATCAACTTATGAAACTCATTGATTCGCATGCGCATATTTATTCCGAAGAATTTGACCTGGACCGTTCCGCAGCCATAGACGCGGCGGCAATAGCCGGAGTAGCGCGGATTTATATGCCCAACATCGACCATACTTCCATTGAAGCCATGCTGGAGGCTGAAGCGAAATACCCGCAGCAATGTATACCTATGATGGGACTGCACCCGACATCGGTGACAAAGGATTTTGAGCGCGAATTATACCTGGTGGAGGAATGGCTGGATAAACGCTCTTTTGCAGCCGTTGGCGAGTGTGGAATTGATTTGTATTGGGATAAATCATTTCTGAAAGAGCAGCAGGAGGCCCTGAAAGTGCAGCTGGAACTGGCAAAAAAACACCAACTGCCGGTAGTGCTGCATACCCGTGACTCGTTTGAAGAAACTTATGAGCTTGTCGCAGCGGCGCAGGATGGTTCGCTAAAGGGCATTTTTCATTGCTTCTCCGGCTCGGTGGAGCAGGCCGCAAAGGTGAAGGAACTAGGCTTTCTGATGGGCATTGGCGGGGTATCCACCTTCAAAAACGGCGGCATGGATAAAGTGTTACCCTCCTTGCAACTGGCTGATTTGGTGCTGGAAACGGATTGCCCTTACCTGGCCCCGGTGCCGCACCGGGGCAAACGCAACCAGCCGTCATACCTGCCGCTGATAGCAGAACGGGTAGCCGTACTGATGAACAAAACAGTGGAAGAAGTAGCTGAACAAACCACTGCTAATGCTTTGAACCTCTTTAAACTATAGCCATGCAGGTCGTAAAAGTTGATATAGAAACGACAGCCTCGCTACAGCACGAAGCATCCATACTTATCATGTATACCGGCGGCACGGTTGGGATGGTATTTGAAAAGGCCGGGCAGCACCTGGTTCCTTTCAATTTTACACAGATCATGGATCATGTGCCTGAGCTGCGTCAGTTTAATTATCTCCTCACTGTGCTTAGCATCGAGCCTGCTATCGATTCTTCAAACGTGTCGGTGCCGGACTGGCTGCTGCTGGCCCAGCTGATAGCTGAGAACTATGCTGATTATGATGGTTTTGTGGTGCTGCATGGCACCGACACCTTGGCATATAGCGCGTCTGCGCTCAGTTATTTGCTTGATAACCTGCAGAAGCCCGTTATTTTCACAGGGGCGCAGGTACCAATTGGCCGCATCCGTACCGATGCCCGTGAAAATCTGATTACGGCGGTGCAAATTGCGGCAACCAAAAAGGAAGGGAAGAGCATAGTGCCGGAAGTATGCATTTACTTCCGCAACCTGCTGCTGCGCGGCAATCGTTCCAAAAAAGCAGAAAGCAGCCGCTTCGATGCATTTAAATCAGGGAATTACCCGGCACTGGCCGAAACAGGTATAGAGATAGACTATAACATCAAGAATATCCTGCCACATCCGAAGTTGCCGTTCCGGGCCCACCAGGTGCTGGATGATCGTGTGGCTGTGCTGAAATTGTTTCCGGGAATAACGCCGCAAGTGGTGCGCAGCATCTTGTATACACCGGAACTGCGCGGTGTAGTGCTGGAAACATTTGGAGCGGGCAACGCACCTACCGGGGCCTGGTTTCTAGATCTGCTGCAGGAAGCAATGGATAAAGATATGCTGATTCTGAACGTTTCGCAATGCGACGAAGGTCGCGTAGATCAGGGCCGTTACGAAACAAGCAAACACTTGCTGGACATGGGGATTGTAGGCGGGGCCGATATCACGACAGAAGCCGCGATCAGCAAATTAATGTACGTCCTGAGTTTAGGCCTCGGTCAGGCACAGGCAAATCGGATGCTCAGCCGCAACCTACGGGGTGAAATGACGATTTAACAGAACAGTAAGTATAAGCTGCCGTTTGTTTGCAAGTATGGGAGTTAATCTTTTATCTTTGCACCAGAAACAGAGAGGTGTCCGAGTGGTTGAAGGAGCACGCCTGGAAAGTGTGTATACCTCAAAAGGGTATCGCGGGTTCGAATCCCGCTCTCTCTGCTGGTAGCAATACCAAAATCAACTAAAAGCCTGCAAATTATGTATTTGCAGGCTTTTTTGTTTTTAGAACTATACCGGATTGTTCATTTTTTCGCATAAAAAAGGTGCGTAATCCGGTGAGTTCAATCAAGGGTATTATTTACTCACCAGGTTTTACATAACTATCTGATATACAAGATGTACACCTGCTGTACATCTTGATTACGGTTGACTGCAAAGCTACATTTGTTTAACTTTTAAAGTCACCGTCATGAGTGTTAACTTCAGTCTTCTCTTTTATCTCAAAAAGCAAAAGAACTACTGCGTGGGCCCTGTCCCTGTCTACCTGCGCATTACTGTTGCCGGGAAGCGGGCAGAACTGGCCACAGGAAGGGAGTGCGAACCCACCTGCTGGAATGCCGCAGCCAACCGTGCCGCCGGCACAAAGGCTTCCTCCAAATCACTCAACGCTTACCTGGACAATTTGCAGGTGAAGGTGTATGAGGCCCATCGCCAGTTGGTGGCAGCTTCAGGGCTGGTCTCCGCTGCGGATATCAAGAACAGGATTATCGGAAAGGAGGAGAAAGGGAAAATGCTGATTGAGGTCTTCAGGGAACACAACCGTAAAGTAGAAGCCCTGCTAGGGGGGGAGTTTGCCCCCGGCACCCTGGAGCGATATGCCACCTCTTTAAAGCACACGGTTGATTTCCTGGCGTGGAAGTACCAGGTCACCGACATGGATATAAAGGAAATAGACCACGCTTATATCACCGAATACGAGTTCTTTCTGCGGAGCGTACGCAAGTGCTCCAACAACACCGCTGTTAAGTACATCAAGAACTTTGGTAAGATTGTCCGCATTTGTTTAGCCAATGGCTGGCTTTCGGCTAACCCATTTGTTAATTATAAGGCGAAGGTGAAGAAGGTAGATAGAGTTTTCCTCTCAGAAGAGGAGTTGGAAGGAATGGCAGCCAAAGTGTTTGCGGCTGAGCGTCTTTCGCAGGTGCGGGATATTTTCCTCTTCAGCTGCTTTACAGGACTGGCTTACGTGGATGTGCTGAAGCTTACACGCGCTGATATTGAGAAGGGTATTGACGGGGGAAAGTGGATATGCAAGAAGAGGCAGAAGACGGACACTGCTTTCCGCATTCCTTTGCTACCCACCGCCTTGGAAATACTGGAGAAGTACAGGGACCATCCACAATGTCTAAATGAAGGGGAACTGCTTCCGGTGCTCAGCAACCAGAAGATGAATGCTTACTTGAAGGAGATAGCAGACCTTTGCGGTATCCATAAACCGCTCACCTTCCACATCGCCCGCCACTCCTTCGCCACGACCGTCACGCTGCTCAACGGCGTACCGATGGAAAGCGTCTCAAAGATGCTGGGGCACACTAACCTGAAGACTACCCAGCACTATGCCAAGATTCTGGATATAAAAGTAAGTGAGGATATGCGCCTGCTCAGGGATAAAATGAAGAAATAGCCACAGGTGAACAGCCCGACATAAACCTGGCTTTCGACAGAATAATCATTCAAGTGGCAGAAGGTTGTCGATTCCAGGGCTGATACCTTTTCTGACCTTCAGTATCCCTGCTAAGCGAACGTTGAAAATAGCATATCTGCTGTGACTTCTGATAGTCTGGACATCTTTGCGGGAGATGCTTACCATACAGGATTCGTAGCCGATGGTTAATATGCAGGTACGCAGCATGTTGAGCAAGGGATGTATGCTGGACCAAAAGCCATGTATGGTACAATGTGCCGTTTGCACCAATTTTCGAAAGGCGGGCACGCAGTAAACTATAGGCTAATAATCCTTAGTATCTCTATGATTAACAAAGCAATGTAAAAGCGTTTAATCTGCTTAAAGGTAGAAGGATAATGGTAAGAAGGCTGCCCCGCTTCTTTTCTTTGTCCTATCTGGTCACTGCTGCTTTCACCAGCTTTGTCATCATAGATTTTCCAATAAATTACCTGAGTTCCTTTCTGGCCTTTCTTCAAGTGGCCGCCCAGCGCATGCTTTCTGGCTACAACTACCCAACAGAAAGGATGAAGGAGAAGGTATGCTGACAGACACTGAGGACCTATTTAATGCGCTGAACGGTTTTTACCCGCAGGATTCCGACATGCGGCATCACCTGGCAGCGGTATTTGACCAGCAGCACTATCCCAGGCAGCACCACCTGCTCAGGGCCGGTCAAATACCTGGCTTTGCGTGGTTTATCCGGGAAGGTAGTGCCCGGGTATATTATATCAGCGAAGCGAAGGGAGAAGAGGTGACCACCTGGTTCTGGCATAAGGGAGACTTCATGCTGGCGCTGGACAGTTTTTTCCGGCAGGTGCCCACGCAACACCACATAGGACTCCTGGAAGACAGCACCCTGCTAACCGTCTCTTTTGCAGAACTGGAAAAGACGGCGACCTTGTTTCCCCGCTACCGCCACCTGGAGAGGTCGCTCCAGGAAGTATACCGGAACCGGATGCAGCAGCATTTTTATGATCGGGCCGCCCTGCCGGTTAAAGCGCGTTTCGAGCAACTGATGCACGACCACCCGGAGCTTTTCAACATAGCCCCTGTTAAAGATATCGCCTCTTTCCTGGGCATGTTCCCTGATACCTTGAGCCGTTTGCGTTCCGCCCGGTAAGCTGTTCCGTTGGAAAGGGAACCCTGTTCCTTAACAGGTTTTCAGTAACAGCCTGGTTACCTGTTCTATAACAGGGAAGGCTTTGGCCCGGCACCGTATCTTTACCTATATACCGGCAGGAGCAAACCTGTACAGTATCTGATAAGGACCAGGCACCATCCACATGAAAAACGCATCACCGACATCATCTCCGCGCTGCTTGTTTTGCTGTTCCTGTACACGGCGCTGAGCAAGCTCCTGGATATAAAGGGCTTCCAGGAACAGATGCACGCGCAGATGCTGCCCCATTGGGCGGCGGATTTGCTGGTCCGAGTACTTCCGCCCGTGGAATTGCTGGCTGCGGGCCTGCTCTTTTTTTACAAGACGCGCCTGGCGGGCTTCTGCCTGGCAGGCCTGCTGCTGGTGTTCTTCACAGGGTATGTGTCGCTGGTGTTGCTGCGAGTCTTTGGCAGCGTTCCCTGCAGTTGTGGGGGCGTGCTGAAAAGCATGGGCTGGTACATGCACCAGTACTTCAACCTTGCCTTTCTGATGCTATCCCTCTTCGGCATCGGCTTTACTTACCAGGGAAGCAGGTCCGGTAACACAGGATAAATTTAAAAAAAGCCTGCCATGACACGATGGACTTCATGACATGGCGGGGCAGGGGGCGCCGAAAACCTGCACACACAGTAGGCACATAAAATCAAGTATAAACCAAAGTTTTTCGTTTGCTTTTTGATATAACAAAGCATTCTCCATGATGAAAAAGTACATGTTAAATGCCGCCGCAGTGGTGTTGGCCGTGGGAGCCAGTGCCTTCACCTCCATCGATGTTCCCGCCAGGGCCGTTGCCAACCAGTACCGCTTTAACGGTACCCAGTTGTCGCAGGTGCATGACATCAGCAAGTGGAGCCAGATAAGCGGCACCCTTCCTTCCTGCTCGGGTACGGTCCTTCCCTGCGTGATCACCGTCACCAGCGGCTCCCTGCAGAGCTACCTGGATGCCCGCTCCAACGAACAGGTACGGGACCAGGCCGACATGCAGAAGAACTAGCGTTTCCTGGCATGCCAAGCAGCACAAGCCCGCCGGCGATGTCCGGTGGGCTTGTGCTGCTGTATAGTTATCATCAGATGAAGGTAAACCCGGAAATTAAAGCTTGGAATGATCTCTCCCAAGGTTTACCAGGTTAGCAGCTACGGATTGAGTCGGGGGTTGAGGAACTTCACTGGCTAAAACGCAGATACAGCAAACGATGGATGAGGTATTTGGTAGTAGGGATGCTGCCTTAAAGCTAAAATGTTATAGGCTGGTATATGGGGATGGTAATTTGTTCCTGAGGGCACGTCAGTTTAATTACAGGCATTCCTGTCAGACGGGCCTGGGGAGTGTTAGGATAGGGAACGCGATCTTTACGCATACTAATGTGCTGCGCACAAATGAGGAAAGCTGATGGAGGTAGGCTACTGGAAATAATGGGTTTTCCCATAATCTTCTCCCCACATCAGCTACTTATTAAAGCTGATATGGGGCTTTTCAAGTCTGGCAGTATCCAAGAAATTGGCGTTGCTACCTTTGCATTATGGGTTTTGACAGGCAGCTTTAAGGAAAGCCTGAATACCCTTTCCTTATAAAATTGATTTTGCCTCCGGCTGAATGCTATACCTCTCATGCCTCCGGCATACCTTATCCTTTTGGTGAAGAAATATTGATGAAACCAATGGGCTAAAGCCTGCGTTTTTTGGATAAATGCTAAATGGCAGCTATATTAGTGACAAAATACAGAGATGATGGAATTACCCTTTGAAACCATTTCCACGGGCGACGGCTTTGCGGTGATACAGCAGGCTCGTGCCGGCGTAGAGCGCGGGAAAGTCGACGAAGTGGCCCAACAGATGGGGCTGACAGATAAAGAGATGGCCCGTATTCTTAATCTCTCGGAGCGAACCCTGCACCGGCACCGGCCTGAAGCACTGCTGGACAACAACGCCTCCGAACGGCTGTTGCTGTTAGAGGGGCTGCTTCGCCACGGCTTGGATGTCTTCGACGGAAGGGCAGACGTACTAGGACGGTGGCTGCGGGTGCCCTTGTCCGAACTCCGGCAACAATCCCCGCTGACACTGCTGGACACAGCTACCGGCTTTGGCATGGTCCATACGGTGCTTGGACGTATTGAACATGGCATTTATGCCTGAAAGCAGTGCATCGATTCCGGCTGCGGATCACCCGGTGTTGGCCTACCGGTTGGTAAAAGAGCGTTTTCTGGATTGCCCTTATCGACTGAAGGTGCCCATCGGTATGGTGGCCACTGGAATCCGCCAGGTGTGGGCATCCTCTATACGTCGGCGAGTCCGGAACTGGCACTGCTCGAGCAATTAGTCCACTTGCCCACACTGCCTTACGGGGATCTGCCACGGCTGTTTTTACTTACCCTGGCTTTGCCTGAGCTGCCTAGGCGTTTGCAGGAACTCCCTCCGAACTGGCGGGAGGGGGCCGGCTTCGCGGCAAACCACCAGAAACTGGCCGGTTGGCTGTTAAACCCTGATGTGCTGGCGCTTGGGGTACCCTCGGCAGTGGTACTCGAGTCATTCAACTACCTGCTGCACCCACTGCACCCGGCTTACGCCCGGATAGAAATCGTCAGCACTTCCTTGTTTAACATCGATCCCCGTTTGTGGCGGGACATTACACCCGGCAGTACATAAAAATCGCTACTGCAGCGATTATCTATAAGTGTAATTAAAGAGGCTACATTCTTCCTGTAAGAAGCGTAAAGTTTATGTGCCTCATGAAAACTTCTCCCTTATACCTTAAAACGCGGTTACCAGGAAGTATCGGAGGAAACTGTTTAGCAAATTTAAACTACCCTTCCGGCACTTACACAGATCGTTCACAAACGCAGAAATCAATTGCAGGTAGCACTTCAAAGATTCCAGGCCCTGGCGCCTGCAACCTGTCTCGTCCTGTTGCTGAAGGCATGCTACGCCCGGCCCATGATAACAACCTGGAAGAGCCGGAAGCGGGATGAAGATATAGCGCAGATTTTGCCTCCGGAGAGGACAGTATCCTCTTTCTATCGCTTTTGCATATAGAACCGGAACAACGCTTCGAGCTTCTGTGCTTCCTGTTCTTTGTCCATGTCCTGGCTTACGCTGTATAGGTTCTGCAGCATCATCAGGTTCATCTGTACCTGCCTGTCAAACAGCGCCGGGTGTGGCAAGCTGGTATAATAGGCGAGTGCCGGTGCTACCCGCTCCGATAAAGTAGCGAAAAGGGCATCGGCCTGCACCTGTTCGCCCACCTGTGCCAGCAGCTCTACGTACATCGGCGCGGAGAAATCATAGGGCAGCGAAGCATCGGGGAGCACCGCCAGGGAATACTGCAGCACTTCTTTTGCTTTGGCCATCTCCCCGTCCTGCACGAAAGCCTGGGCCAGCAGCCCGAAGCGGCGGCGCATGTTGGGCAGCACCTGCGTTTGGTAAACGTTGTCGTAATAGATGGAGGGATTCGTGAGGTTACGGAACCTGAAGACCTGCATCATGTTGCGGTACATGATATCTTTCGCTACAAAAGCTTCTGATGCGCTGTCAGGATTCCGGACGGGAAGCAGGCGGTATACCATGCCTTCGAGTTGCAGATAGGGGTCAAAGTTGCCTACTTCCTCCGGGTTGGGCGGGCTGGAAAAGTAAATGGGGCGCTCCCAATTGTTGTTTGCCAGGATATCGAAGATGACCAGCTGCTTTTTCTGCAGGCCTGTGCCGCTTATGCTCCAGCGCATGCGGTCAACCACGTCCTGTTCCCGCCCTTCCGGCACAATGCCGCTACGCCGCACCGCCTCTTTATCCACCTCTAAAAAGAACGCTTTGGTTGGGGTAGAGAGATACTTCTTTCCTCCCTGCGCCGCTACCTGCAGGGCAGGATGCTGCTGTTCTACCAGCGAGATAAACTGCTGCACGTCAATACCACTTGCTACCTGCGGGCGCTCGACCAGCGGCAGGATGTTGTTGTTGCTGAACGCGTAATCCTTTTTTTGCAGCGTAATGGGCAGCGGCGCCGATTCGTAGGCCGGGCGCGTCATTTGCGCGATATACCAGTCGGAGTTCAGGTAAGGAAGCACGATCACACGCACATCACGACGGAAGCCTTCCACTTCCTGCTTGTACCAGAGCGGGAAAGTATCGTTGTCGCCGTTCGTAAACAGAATGGCATTGGGAGCACAGGAGGCCAGTACGTTATGGGCATAGTCGGAGGCATAGAAGCGATCGGAGCGGTCGTGGTCATCCCAGCCTTGCGCGGCCATGACGGCGGGCACACTCAGGCACAACAGGCAGGCCACGCTTGCCCTTGCAAGGCCGTTTTTAAGGAATTTTCCGACCAAAGCTGCCACGGCAGGAACACCCAAGCCTATCCAGATGGCGAAGGCGTAGTAGGAGCCGACAAAGGCATAGTCCCGTTCCCGCGGCTCGATCGGCGGCTGGTTCAGGTACAGCGCAATGGCTAGGCCGGTGAAGAAAAACAGCAGGAGCACCGCCAGGGCATCCTTCCTGTTTTTGCGGAAATGATAGATGCAGCCGGCAATACCAAGCAACAGGGGCAGGAGGTAATAGTTGTTGCGCGCTTTGTTGGTGGCTACTTCGTATGGGAGCTCCTTTTGTTGGTCCCAGGGCCATAACACGGGCGCCTGCTGCATGTCGCTGCTGCGGCCCACAAAGTTCCACAGGAAATAACGTCCGTACATGTGCCCCAGCTGGTAGCGCAGCAGGTAGGAGAGATTTTGGCCCATCGTGGGCTTTTGCCCTTCCCGTATATCCACCCATTTCCTGTACTCCGAGAGGTGCAGGGGCGTGCCGCTATAGAGGCGGGGCAGCAGGCTCATGCCTGCCGGGTCGTATTCGGGAATGAACTTGTAATCGACTATTTTGTAGCTGTCCTGGCCGCGGGCATATTGGGGCGCCCCTTCTTTGGAGCCGAGCAGTTCCGCTGAAAACTGGGGACCATACAGCAGGGGACGTTCCTCGTATTGCTCCCGCCGCAGGTAAGAAACAAAACGCAGGATTCCTTCGGGGTTATTTTCGTCTATCGGCGGATCATAGCCTGAACGGATCGGGATGATCAGGTAAGACGAGTACCCGAGCAGGATATAGATAAAGGAGAGCACCAGTGTTTGCCAGAGCGCCTGCCGCCGCCTGATCGTAAAGCGGAGCAGGTATAGTACTGCCGCCACAAACAGTACCAGGAAGACAACAATCCCGCTGCCGAAAGGGAGCCTGAAGGTGTTGACGAAGAAAATTTCGAAGTTTCCTGCCAGGGCGGGCAGTCCGGGAATAATGCCCCACATGATCAGCGCGATAAGTGCCAGGCTCAGCAGCAGGGTTATACAAAAGCCCCTGTAACTGAAACGGAAGTGGCGGTGAAAACAGATAAGGCCCATCGCGGGAATGGCCAGCAGGTTGAGCAGGTGTACCCCGATAGACAAGCCCATCAGGTACGCGATCAGGATCAGCCAGTGGTAGCCTTGCTTCGTGCCGGCTGCCTGCTCCCATTGCAGCATGGCCCACACCACAAGGGCCGTGAAGAAAGAGGAGGAGGCATACACCTCTGCTTCTACAGCCGAAAACCAGAAGGAATCGGAAAAGGTGAAACTCAAAGCGCCCACCACGCCGCTTCCTAGTACAAGGAGCTGTTGGGGGACAGTGGCAGCGGCAGTGGCAGGAAACAGTAGCTTTTTAGTTAGTAGCGTGATCGTCCGGAAGAGGAACAGGATGGTGAACGCACTGGCAAGGGCCGACACCATATTGATCCAGTAAGCCACGCGGCTAAGGTCGCCCAGCGCGAGGAAAGAGAAAAGGCGGCCTGTAAGCAAGAACAGCGGTGCCCCCGGCGGGTGCGGCACCTGCAGTTTATAGGCAGCAGAGATAAATTCGCCCGGGTCCCAGAAGCTGGTGGTAGGCTCCAGGGTGCGCACATACACGGCCAGCGCGAGGGCAAACATAAACCAGCCTGCCAGCATGTCCAGCCTGGCAAATTGGTTGGCTTGTGTAGTCGAGGTTTTATTTCCTGCAGAAGTAGACAGGGAAAAGAGGGGAAGCAGCAATCCGGCAAACACGAGGGCCGGGCCTGCCGTGAGCCCCAGGATGCCGAAGCCATACGGTGCTGTGTCCAGCGCCATCAGGGCAAAGCCCAGGGAGAGCACCAGCAGGCTGATGCCCAGGATCAGGTAATTTTTGCGTTCAAATACAGGGAGTTTCGCTGCTTCCATGGTCGGGCTGTTGTTGTTTGCAGCAAACCTAGCCCCTAAAGCGAAGCATCCTGGTTAATGACTTGTAAAAAGATGTTAATGAAATGTTAATTAAGCTGGAAAGCCACCGGGATTCGCTTATTTTTGACCTATGAGCCGAAAGAAAATCAGGATGATCATTGTGCTGGCCACCCTGTCGCTGGCAGGGCTGCTGGCCGTGCAGCTTACGTGGCTGCACCAGGCCTATACGCTGGAAGAAAAGGAGTTTGACCTGTCAGTCAGTGTGGCCCTCAGCACCATTTCAAAGAAGATCCTGGCTGGCTCGGGCGCTGCGGTTACCGCATCCCCTGTGCAGCAGTTGTCGTCGAGCTTTTTCCTGGCGCAGCTGCACGCGCCCATACAGGCCGGGGAACTGGATACCCTGCTGCAAGAGGAATTCGCTAAACAGCACCTGGATATGACCTATGCGTACGGCATCCTGAACGCTGAGGACGATACCCTGATTTTCGGCAGCTATATTCCCGCCACCTACCGGGAACGGCCCGGGCAGAGGACGGAACCGGCCCCGGCAGCGCGGCCGGCAGCGCCGCAGCACTATAACTTTGCGGTTATCTTCCCGACCAAAACCACGCACATCCTGAGCGAGATGAGTCTCTGGCTTTTTACCACGGCTGCTTTACTGGTGGTGGTGGTTTTCTTTGCCTATACCCTCCGGTCCATCCTGAAAGAAAAGAAACTGGCCGAGTTGAAAGAGAACTTCATCAACAACATGACGCACGAGCTGCAGACGCCGATCACCAACATTGCCATTGCCAACGAAGTGCTCCGGAAGGCGGATGCCGCCCTGCCCCGATACAAAGCACAGCGCTACCACCAGATCATTTACCAGGAGAACGAGCGCCTGAAAGCCCAGGTAGAGCGGGTACTGCAGATGGCCGTGCTGGAGAAAAAGGAGCTGGTGCTTTCTAAAAGCAAAACCAATGTGCACCAGGTGATTGAGGATACGCTGCAGGGGCTAAGCCTGCGCCTCCAGCAAAGGGCAGGGCGGGTGCAGTTTCACCTGGCAGCAAAACAGGATACCATCATGGCTGACAACCTGCACCTGACCAACGTCCTCTACAACCTGCTGGACAATGCCGAAAAATATTCTCCCCAAGCGCCCGATATCGAAGTGTCTACCGCTGATGCGCCCGACGGTATCCTGATTGCCATTACCGACAAGGGCCTGGGCATCAGCAGGGAGATGCAGCGCTTTGTATTCGATAAGTTTTTCAGGGTGCCTACGGGCAACGTGCATGACGTGAAAGGCTTCGGGCTTGGCCTCAGTTATGTGAAAACGATCATGGACGCCCACCAGGGGTATATCCGCCTGGATAGCCGGGAGCACCAGGGCAGCCGGTTTGAGCTGTTCTTCCCGGCAGGAGCCTAAGGAATAGCGATGGCTGCTATCTTACTTGTAGAAGACGACGAAAACCTGGGTTTCCTGGTCCAGGACAACCTGGAGGCAGCGGGCCATACCGTGCAATTATGTACCGACGGCGCATCGGGTTTACGCGCATCCAGGGAGCAGGCATTCGACCTGTGCATCCTCGACGTGATGCTGCCCGTGCTCGATGGTTTCTCTGTTGCACAAGAGATCAGGCGGCAGCATCCTGGCATCCCCCTGATGTTCCTCACGGCCAAAGCACGAACAGAAGATCGCATCTACGGCCTCTCACTGGGTGCCGACGATTACCTGACCAAGCCTTTTAGCCTGCAGGAGCTCAGCCTGCGCCTCAAGGCTATCCTGAAGCGCAGCATGCCACCTGTTATACCGCCTGCCACACAGCCGCAAACGGTGCAGTTCGGCCATTGTGTGCTCGATTTCCCGAACCAGCGCTTAACCGTAAAAGGGGAGCCCCAAACGCTTACGCTGAAAGAAGCCGAAGTGCTGTACCTGCTCAGCCTGCACCAGAACAACCTCGTCAAACGCGACACCATTCTGAAAACCATTTGGGAAGACAATGGCTATTTTGTAGCCCGGAGCATGGATGTGTTCATTTCTAAACTGCGAAAGTATTTAAAAGCAGACGAGAGCCTCCGCATCTCCAATGTACACGGCGTGGGTTATAAGCTGGAAGTGTCTCGTCCTAAAATAGATTTATAATTAAAGATAAAGCAGGATAAGCAGCGTCCATGCGTGTCCTCGCTCAGACTTCGTTGCGGCAAAAGCTTTTCCTTATCTTGGTGCGGGAATAGCATTCGCGCCGCAAATCATACAGAAAGAAAAGGATGTACCCCAAGCTTATCTGCAGTATATTGCCTACGGCAGCGCGGGCAATATACTGCACTCCAAGTACCAACTCCTTCCAGTACAAAGGCAAGACGCAGCAACCTACATCCTGGCGCAAGCGGAGGGACGAGGGGTGGCCCTTTTTAGGATTGTTGTGCAAGCCGGCCTGTCCTCCTATTCTTCTGCTGCGCCGATGATGCTTCCTGTTCCCGGCAGCCGCTAAAACTGTTTTTGTTCTCATGTAAAGCCTATGTTCCCATGTACAGCCTACCAACAGGCCGGCCGGAGATGTCCGGCGGGCCTGTTGTTGTGGCCGTTCACGTGGTGCCGGCGCAAACTTTGTTGGGCTAGCGGGGGTTTTGCGCCATCCCCGACAGGGCAACCACATCCTCGGGGAGGGGCAGGGCAAAGCGCAGGTCGCCGGGTGGCAGCACGTACTCCTTCCCGTCGAGGACGCGTTGGAGCGTGATGGCGGCCGCCTCTTTGTTGCGCCGTTTGATGTCCATCCAGCGCAGGCCCCGCAGCAGCAGTTCCTTCCTTCTTTCCTGCAGCACCAGGGCCAGGGCTTCGGCGGCATCGGCTGCCGTTACGTCGGTGAAGGTGCCGGTGCGCCACCTGCTGCGGAGCAGTATGTTCAGGCTGGCCATAGCCCCCGCCACATCCCCGGCACGGGCGCGGCTTTCCGCCTGTACCAGGTATACTTCGTCGGTGGCGACGCCGGCAAAAAAGTTGGAGCCCGTGCCTTCGTAACTGCCCCGGAAGGAGTGGCCGCCCTCCGCCGTTTCCTTGAAAAAGAGCGTTTTCCGCAGGTCGTCATCTGCGTACATTTTATAAAGCAGCGTATCTATGCGCGCCCGGCTGACGGTCAATGGTTGCGGGGCCCCAAACATGCTTTCGTGCAGCACCTCGGCGTTGAACCGCGGGAAGGGATAGCTGGCCGCCGTGTCGAGCGTGTTGTAATCCAGGAGCCCGTCGTGGAGGAGGAGGCTGCTGTCGGCATAGGCCCCGGCTTCCGGGTATTGTCGCATCGAGAGGTAAGCCCGGGCCAGCAGGGCATAGGCCGCCGCCTTAGAGGGCCGCATCACGTGCGGCACGGACACTGGCAGCAGGGCGGCGGCCGTTTGGAGGTCCCCGAGGATCTGGTCGTAGGTCTGCTGCACGCTGGAGCGGGTGAGCTGCTCATTGAAGTTGGTGCCCTGCGGCAGGGGCAGGCCCAGGTCCGCCGCGGCCGTCTGTTCGTCGTAGGCCGGGGCCCAGATGGCCGCCGCTGTCAGCAGGGCCTGCGCCCGGTAATAGGAGGCCTGCCCTTTCAGGTTGTCCCAGTCAGTGGCATTGGCGGCTGTCCGCGCAATGCCGGGGAGGGCTTGCAGCACCGTGTTGGCATAGTAGATGGTTCCGTAGGCTTCATACCAGTCGTTCGGGCGGTACCCGATGCGGAACAGGTTGTCTTCTGCCCAGATGTATTTCCGGCGCTCGGCTTCGTTGCTCATGGCCGCCCAGGTGGGGGCGGGGAGGTAGTAGTTGTCGGCGCTGGTTTCGGCAGAGCCGGCGGGGTCGTCCTCGTTCAGGGTGCCATAGTCGTCCAGCAGCGCCTGCAGGTCGGTGAGGGAGGTGGGCAGGGCCAGTTTTTTGTCCGGGTTTTTGTCCAGGAAGCTCTCGCAGCCCCCCACTAGGGCGGCACTGAGCAGGAGCAGCATGGCGTACATGCTTCGTTTCATGGGATGTAAGTACATAAGTATAAAGGTTTAGCCGTTAAAGATTTGCCCTGAACCCCAGGGAGAGGCCTGTCGGATCGGGCAGCGCGTTGAAGTTGTAGCGGTCCGGGTCCAGCCCCTGGTGGTTGGCCCGCCACAGGATGCCCAGGTTGCTCAGGTTAAGGTATACCTGCATGTTCCGGAAGGCTCCTTTCCCAGCGCGGCCGGGGTTGAAGTCATAGGCGGCGTTGATGTACTGCAGCCGGACGTGGTCGCCTTTCTCCACCAGCACGTCAGAGCCGGCATAAAAGGTATCCCGGGCGTAATCCCCGGGGTAGGTCATGGAGGGCACATGGGTGTGCTGCTCATCCCCCGGCTGCTGCCACCGTTGCGCAAAATCGGCGTGCCCGCCGCCGACGTCGAAGAGGGCGGGGTAACTGATGGAGTTGGCGCGGAAGTAGTAGCCCAGCTTCCAGCTGATGCGGGCGGTCAGCGAGAACCCTTTCCAGGAAAGCGTATTGCCCAGCGAGCCGAAGACGGTGGGCAGGGCCGAGCCGTGATAAACCAAGTCGCCGGGGTTTGCCTCCCCGTAGACGATGGTGAAGTAGTCTTTGCTGACTTCGCCGTCCACATAGCCCTGCGGGTCCCCGGTCAGCGGATCCAGGCCCGCCGACTTATAGGAGAACATGGCGTAGACGGGCCTCCCCTCGATGCCTGCCACCCTGGAACCAGGGGTGACGATCTCAAAGCTTGCCGGGGTGCCCAGGTAGTAGTCGACGATTTCGTCTTTGCTGAAGCTGAGGTTGAGCTGCGTGCTCCACCGGAGGGCCCTGTCCAGGTTGATGCTGCTGATTTCCACGTCCGCGCCCTGCCCGGCGATGGTCGCCACGTTGCGTATCACCTGGTCGCCCACGCCTGTGGTGTAGTCCACGGGATAAAGGGCAAACAGGTTGTAGGCTTTCTTGCGGTAGTATTCCAGGCTGCCGCTCAGCCTGTTGTTTTTGGCGCCGAAGTCCAGGCCCAGGTTCCACATGCGCACCGTCTCCCAGGTCAGGTCGGGGTTGGCATAGGTGGAGAAGCGGGCGTAGGGCGACTGGGTATAGGGCGAGCTGGCGACATAGCTGATGGTGGAGACGGCGGTGAAGGCCGGGTTGATGTTGCCGCTGAAGCC
>Ga0210040_10001374_pt1 | contig 37028 bp, 37 predicted proteins | sample CryGeyCG12114_NA_FD_185462 | JGI IMG/M metagenome (GOLD analysis project Ga0210040, IMG submission 185462) | Groundwater microbial communities from aquifer - Crystal Geyser CG19_WC_8/21/14_NA (SPAdes) (version 2) | ecosystem: Environmental > Aquatic > Deep subsurface > Groundwater | place: USA... | reverse complement strand
GCCCCCCCGCGACACCCCCCACCACCGAACCGGTCATGGAACGTTCACGAGGCGTGCCCTGCACCGTTTCTGTCCAGCATTCGCGGCGCGGTTCATTGACCCGTTCATAAATTGGCGTGCTGGAAATGACCCGTGCATTATCCACAAAATCAGCCGCATAGACATTACCGAACAAAGATGCGAGGCTCAACGCGATTAAACTTTTCTTCATTTTCAAGCTCCTTAAAGTGACCGAATTTTCATGACCGGATTATGACTATTCTTTTACTTAAGCGTTCAAAAAAATTTGTTGCGAATGGTAATTTAGCCCGTGTTGACGAAAACAAGGCGAGGCGTGGCTGATCAAGGATTGGACGAAGCAGCGACTCAATTTGCGCGCCGCTGATGGCGAAAAAATTGGATAAGGCCGGGCAGGAAGGAAATCAGGATGACAGCCAGAATAATCAGGGTGAGGTTATTCTTGACTACCGGAATATTGCCGAAGAAATAGCCCGCCAGCGTGATGCTGCTAATCCACGCCAGGCTGCCCAGCGCGCTAAAAAATACAAACAGGCGGTAGTGCATCGTGCCGATACCGGCGACAAAGGGCGCAAAGGTGCGAATGATGGGCATAAAACGCGCGAAAATGATGGTCTTTCCGCCATGTTTTTCGTAAAAGGCGTGCGTCTTGTCCAGATGTTCGCGCTTGAGCAACTTGCCCTCTAACCGTTCAAACAAACGCATACCGAGCAAGCGCCCGACCCAATAGTTGGTGTTGTCGCCGCAAAACGCCGCCAACATCAGCAACGGCAGCAACCAGTGCAACTGCAACGCCCCCAATCCGCACAAGGCACCCGCCACAAACAACAGCGAATCGCCGGGCAGAAAAGGCATAAATACCAGCCCGGTCTCGGAAAAGATAATCAGAAACAGAATGCCGTAAACCCATACGCCATAGTCCTGCACCAGGAGCATCAGGTGCGCGTCAAGGTGCAAAACGAGATCAATAAAGGCGGTCAACAAGTCCAAGGGATTCCATTTCTAATAAACACAGTGAGAAAGTGCAAGGTGCAAGTGCTTGCCGACTGCGACCCAGCCTTGACTCTTGTAACTTGCGCAGCTTGTTAAGGCAGCACTTCTTCCGCTTCGACCTTTTCAGGTTTAATGAAATCTTCGCGCGACACGCCCAGCCACATCAAAATCGGGCTGGCGACCAGCACCGAGGAATAAATACTGAACAGGATACCGATGGTCAGCGCCATGGCGAAATAATGCAGCGTCTCGCCACCCATGAACAGCATCGCGCCGACCATCATCTGCGTAGAACCATGCGTGATAATGGTGCGAGACATGGTGCGGGTAATCGCGTTGTCAATAATTTCATGAACTTCCGCGCGGCGCATCTTGCGGAAGTTTTCGCGGATACGGTCGAATACCACCACCGACTCGTTCACCGAATAGCCTAGCACGGCCAGCACCGCCGCCAGTACCGACAACGAGAATTCCCACTGAAAGAAAGCGAAGAAACCCAGAATAATCACCACGTCATGCAAGTTGGCAATGATAGCGGACAGGCCGAATTTCCACTCGAAGCGTATCCACAAATAACCGATGATGCCCAGACTGACCAGCAGCAGTGCCATCGCACCATTCTCGACCAAGTCCTTGCCGACTTGTGGGCCGACGAATTCGACGCGGCGCATTTCCACACTAGCATCCTGCTGGTGCAACGCTTCCATCACATGCTCGCTCAACTGTGCACCCGAGAAATTTTCCTTGAGCGGGATTTGAATCAGCACATCATGGCTGGAACCAAAATTCTGCACCTGCGCATCGGGCAGATTACCTGCCGCCAGTTGTTGGCGCACCTTCACCAGATCGGCAGGTTGCGCGTAATGTACTTCCAGCACCGTCCCACCGGTGAAGTCCACCCCAAAGTTCAAGCCCTTGGTGGCGAGAAAAAATACCGCAAACAAAAACGTCACCAGCGAGATTGCCGTGGTGTAGCGCCCATAACTCATGAATGGTATGTCGTGCTTAATCTTGAAAAATTCCATTTTCTTTCCTTATTGTTCACCCTCAAACGCTCCTCGGAGCGCGCACCCGCTGGCGGGAGAGGGATTTAGCCGATAGAGACGTGAGTCAACCGGGCTTTGCGACCATAAATTAAATTAACGATGGCGCGTGACACCAGCACCGAGCTAAACATCGAAGTCAGAATACCCAGGCACAGCACCACCGCAAAGCCCTTGATGGGGCCTGAACCGAACAGGAACAACGCGATACCGGCGATCAGATTGGTGATATTCGAGTCCACAATGGTGGCGAAGGCATTCTCATAACCCGCCTTAATCGCTGCCTGCGGCGTGATGCCGTTGCGCAACTCTTCCCGAATACGTTCGTTAATCAACACGTTAGAGTCAATCGCCATGCCTAGCGTCAGCGCGATACCCGCCATCCCCGGCAAGGTCAACGTCGCTTGCAGCATGGATAGCAGTGCCACCAGTAGCAACAGGTTAACCGCCAGCGCAAATACCGAAATCGTGCCGAACATCAGGTAGTAGGCCACCATGAACACCGCAATCATCATGAAACCGATCTTGGTGGAATTGAAACCGCGCGAGATATTGTCCGCCCCCAAGCTAGGACCGATAGTGCGTTCTTCAACGATTTCCATCGGCGCCGCCAAGGCACCGGCACGCAACAGCAGCGCGGTGTTTTGCGCTTCCTCGGTACTCATCTTGCCGCTAATTTGCACGCGCCCCCCGCCAATTTCCTCGCGGATGACAGGCGCAGTGACGATTTCGCCACGCCCCTTCTCAAACAGGATGATCGCCATGCGTTTGCCGACGTTTTCACGGGTCGCATCCTTGAATTTGCGCGCGCCCACCCCGTCCAGATTGATGTGTACGGCAGCCTCGTTGTTGCGGTTATCAAAACCGGGCTGCGCATCGTTAATACGTTCACCGGTCAAAATGACCTGTTTTTTCACCAGCAGATAGCCACCATCGCTATTCTTAAACATTTCCGTACCGAAAGGCGCAACCGCACCTTCGACAACCTGGTGTTCTTCATCCACCATGCGCACTTCCAGCGTCGCGGTACGCCCCAGAATATCCTTGGCACGCGCGGTATCCTGCACGCCGGGTAATTGCACCACCACACGGTCTGCGCCTTGCTGTTGAATCACCGGCTCGGCGACACCCAGCTCATTGACGCGGTTACGCAAGGTCAGCAAGTTTTGCTGCACCGCCGATTCCTGTATGCGATGCTCCGCTTCAGGCTTGAGCGTGGCCAGCAGCAAAAATTCGCCCGCTTCATCTTTAGGTATCAACGCGTAATCGGTAAACCCCTGCTTGATTTTTTCCTCACCCTTGCCGCGCGATTCGGCATCACGGAACTTAACCTGCAAAGTCTTGCCTTCGCGGCTGACACCCGAATAGGAGATTTTCTCTTCGCGCAAAGCGGTGCGAAGATCACCCGCCGCCGCTTCCATTGCCTTGTCCAGCGCGGCTTTCATATCCACCTGCAACAGAAAATGCACCCCGCCACGCAAGTCCAAACCGAGATACATCGGCAGCGCGTGGAGGCGGGTCAACCACTGCGGCGAACGCGGCAACAAATTCAACGCCACCACATAATCTTCACCCAACTGGCCGCCCAACACGTCCTTGGCTTTAAGTTGCGTGTCGGTATCAGCAAAGCGTGCCTTGATGCTATTGCCATCCAGTGCGACCCGCTCCGGCTTGATGCTGGCGACCCTGAGTGCATCTTCGACACGACCCAGCAACACAGCATCGGCCTTCAGGCTGGTGCGCAACGGCAATACCTGCACGGCGGGCGATTCACCGAAAAAATTCGGCAAGGTATAAATCAGACCTGCCAGCAAGACAAAAAATATCAGCAGATTTTTCCACAGCGGGTAACGGTTCATAACGACCTCTAAAGTGATGCTTGCAACATATTGCCGAAACTACTTGATAGACTTGATCGTCCCTTTGGGCAACACAGTCTGAATCGCTGTTTTTTGCACGGTTACTTCAAAATTTTCAGCAAATTCGACACTGACATATTCCTCGAAAACCTTGGCCACACGACCGACTTCACCGCCTGCCGTCACCACTTCATCGCCGCGTTGCAAGGCTTCGACCATGGCTTTGTGTTCCTTGGCACGCTTGGATTGAGGGCGCAGCACCAGAAAATAAAACACCGCGATTAGTGCGACCAGCGGCAAGAATTCCATAAAACCACCCCCTGCAGCCGTTCCGGCTGTTTCTGCATAGGCATTACTGATAAACATTTTTTAACTCCACAAATCATTCAAAAGGCGCGCATTCTAGCACAAAGCCCGTCAACAAAGCCCGTCAGCGCAAGGTGGCTCGACGCAACGCAAAGCCCACCATAAATTCCGCAAAGGCATCCGCTTCTATCGCGGCGCGCATCTCGCCCATCAACTGCTGGTAATAATGCAGGTTATGTATCGTGTTCAAGCGCGCACCGAGGATTTCCTTGAGGCGGTGCAGGTGGTGCAGGTAGCCGCGACTGAAATGCTGGCAAGTATAACAAGTGCATTCCGCATCCAGCGGGCGCGTGTCCAGCTTGTATTGTGCGTTCTTGATCTTGATGTCGCCATATTGGGTGAACAGCATGCCGTTGCGCGCGTTGCGCGTCGGCATCACGCAATCGAACATATCTATGCCTTGCGCCACCGCCGCCACCAGGTCTTCCGGCGTACCAACCCCCATCAAATAACGCGGCTTATCCTGCGGCAACTTCGGTGCGGTATGTTCGAGAATGCGCTGCATGTCTTGCTTGGGTTCGCCCACCGACAGTCCGCCGATGGCATAGCCGTCGAAACCGATATTGACCAGCTCCGCCAGCGATTCGTCACGCAGATTTTCATACATGCCGCCCTGCACGATACCGAACAAGGCGTTGGGATTACCCTGGTGCGCGGCACGGGAACGCGCCGCCCAGCGCAACGACAGGCGCATCGAATCCGCCGCCTCCCGTTCTGTGGCCGGAAACGGCGTACATTCGTCGAAGATCATCACGATGTCGGAATTGAGTACGCGCTGGATACGCATGGACTCTTCAGGACTCAGGAACAATTTATCGCCATTGACCGGCGACTGAAACGCCACTCCTTCCTCGCTAATCTTGCGCAGCGCCCCCAGACTGAACACCTGAAAACCGCCCGAATCGGTGAGTATCGGACCACTCCAGCCCATAAACCCGTGCAAGCCGCCATGCGCCGCGATGACCTCCAGCCCGGGACGCAGCCACAGGTGGAAAGTATTGCCCAGCACGATATGCGCGCCGATGTCGTGCAATTCCTGCGGACTCATCGCCTTGACCGTGCCGTAAGTGCCGACCGGCATAAACGCCGGGGTCTGTACCCTGCCGTGCGCCAGCGTCAACTGCCCGCGCCGTGCCAGCCCTGAAGTCTTGTATAAAGTAAATTCCATTTGCAACCTTAAAAATAATTAAAAGCGTCGGGACCAATCCCGACTCACCACTCACCACTCACCACTCACCACTCACCACTCACCACTGGCTACTCACGGCTTTCTCTCTATCAGCATCGCGTCGCCATAGCTGAAGAAGCGGTATTCCTGCTCGACTGCGTGGCGGTACGCGGCGCGGATTTGTGCCATGCCGCCAAACGCGCTGACCAGCATCAGCAGCGTGGATTTGGGCAAATGGAAATTGGTCAGCAGCACCTCTACCACGCGAAAACGATAGCCCGGCGTGATGAAAATGCGCGTCTCACCCGTCCCGGCTTTTAATTCCCCAGAGGCGGCGGCACTCTCCAGCGCGCGCAGACTGGTCGTTCCCACCGCGACCACGCGCCCACCCTCCTCCCGCGCCCGCGCTATCGCCTCTACGGTAGCCTGCGGAATTTCATAGCATTCGCTGTGCATCTGATGTTCGCGGACATACTCGGCGCGCACTGGCTGGAACGTACCCGCGCCGACATGCAAGGTTACATAGGCGATTTTGACCCCTTTGTCGCGCAGGGCTTGCAGCATCGCCTCGTCAAAATGCAAGCCCGCCGTGGGCGCTGCCACCGCCCCCGCCTCGCGCGCAAAAACCGTCTGATAGCGCGCCTCGTCTTGTTGTTCCGCCGCGTGGGTGATGTAAGGCGGCAATGGCAAGCGACCAAAACGCGCCAACAATTCCAGCACCGCTGTCTCGGCTACGAAGCGCAGATGAAAAAATTCGCCCTCGCGCCCCAACACCTCGACCTCCAACTCGCCTGCCAGCAACAGATGGCTGCCCGCCTTCGGCGATTTGCTGGCGCGCACCTGCGCCAGCACTTCATGCTCGTTCAACACGCGCTCCACCAGCACTTCTATCTTGCCGCCGCTGGACTTGCTGCCGAATAACCGCGCCTTGATGACGCGCGTGTCGTTCAGCACCAGCACATCGTTCGGCATGACCCGTTGCAATAAATCGGCAAACTGGTGATCTTCCAGCGTGTCGCCGCGCACGCACAGCAAGCGGCTCGCACCGCGGCATTCGGGCGGATGCTGTGCAATCAGGCATTCGGGCAAGGCAAAATCAAACTCTTCAGTACGCATCAACAAACAGCCATTTTTTAGAAAGGCGCGATTGTAGTTGATAAGGCCATCCATTTCATGGATAATGCGCACCTTCCTTGCCGGGGTGATGGAACTGGTAGACGTGCCGGACTCAAAATCCGGTGCCTGAAAGGGCGTGGGGGTTCGATTCCCCCCCCCGGCACCAAATACGAAGCAAATAAAAAAGAAGACAGGTCATCCTGGCTTCTTTTTTATTTTACGGCTGCAAAATCTGGCCAATGAGCGGGGAAATCAAAACCATGATCTGGAAACCTCACGTTACCGTCGCCGCCGTCATCGAACGCGATGGCAAGTTTTTGCTGGTGGAAGAAGAAACCCCGCAAGGCCTGCGCTTCAACCAGCCCGCCGGACACCTCGAAGCCCATGAATCGCTGCCCGAAGCCGCCATTCGTGAAACGCTGGAAGAATCCGCCTACCATTTTGCGCCACACCATTTGGTCGGCATCTATCGCTGGCACGCGCCCGAATCCGACACGACTTATTTGCGTTTCGCCTTCTGCGGCAAACTTACCGGACAGGAACCCGAACGCGCGCTGGACACGGGCATAGTGCGCGCCGTGTGGCTGACTCCTGATGAAATCCGCAGCAATCTGGCGCGTCATCGCAGTCCGTTGGTGTTGCGCTGCCTGGAAGATTACCTTGCGGGAAAACGTTATCCACTTGATTTGTTGGTGCATTATGACTAAAGCAAAAATCGTGGTCGGTCTTTCCGGCGGAGTGGATTCCTCGGTCACCGCGCTGTTGCTCAAACAACAGGGCTACGACGTGATCGGCCTGTTCATGAAAAACTGGGAAGACGACGACAACAGCGAATACTGTTCGTCGCGCCAGGATTTGCTCGATGCCGTGTCGGTCGCCGACACCATCGGCATCCCCATCGAGGCGGTGAACTTTGCCCGCGAATACAAAGACCGCGTATTCAGCACTTTTTTAAGCGAATATCAGGCCGGACGCACGCCCAACCCCGACATCCTGTGCAACGCCGAAATCAAGTTCAAGGCTTTTCTGGATCACGCCATGCGTCTGGGTGCCGACCGCATCGCCACCGGGCATTATGCGCAAGTTATTGAAAATAATGGACTATTTCAATTACTCAAGGCCGCAGACGGGAGCAAGGACCAAAGCTACTTCCTGCACCGCTTGAATCAAACGCAGTTAAGTCGCGCGATGTTCCCGCTGGGCAAGCTCCTTAAAACCGAGGTGCGCAAAATTGCCGAACAACACGGTTTATGCAACTACGCCAAAAAGGACAGCACTGGCATCTGCTTCATCGGCGAACGCCCGTTCCGCGAATTTTTGAGCGCCTACCTGCCCACCCAACCCGGCGAGATGCGCACCCCAGAAGGCAAACTGGTCGGCAAACATATCGGCCTGTCGTTCTACACCCTGGGTCAGCGACAAGGCTTAGGCATAGGCGGCGATAAGGATTCCAGCGGCGAACCGTGGTTCGTCGCCGCAAAAGACATGGCAAACAACCGCCTGATTGTAGTGCAAGGCCACGATCATCCGGCGCTGTTAAGTCAGCGTCTTGCCGCACTGGATGCCCACTGGATCAGCGGCAGCGCACCGACACTCAATCACCCTTACGCCGCCAAGACCCGTTACCGGCAAGCGGATGCCCCGTGCCAAATCACCGCATTATCCGGCGATCAGTGTTCAGTGTCCTTTGAACAACCCCAATGGGCCGTCACTCCCGGTCAGTCAGTCGTGCTTTATGACGGAGAGGTTTGTCTGGGTGGCGCAATCATTGAGGCAGGACAACCCTGATTCGCGTAAAATGCGCGTTTTATGATTTCAGGCTCTGACATGACTACGCTGACCAAACTCACCGCACTTTCCCCTCTGGATGGCCGTTACCACGGCAAAGTTGATGCCTTGCGCGCCTATTTCAGCGAATTCGGCCTGATCCGTTTCCGCGTCCATATCGAGATCGAATGGCTGAAAGCACTCGCCGCACAAACTGACATCCCGGAAGTCGGCCCGTTTTCTGCCGCGACCATCGCGCAACTGGATGCGCTGAACGCGAATTTCTCGGAAGCCGATGCACAAGCTATCAAAATCGAAGAGCGGGAAACCAACCACGATGTCAAAGCCATCGAATACTGGCTGCGCAAGCAACTGGCAAAGAACCCTGAGACTGCCGGCGCACTGGAATTCATCCACTTCGCCTGTACCTCGGAAGACATCAACAACCTCTCTCACGCGCTGATGCTCAAAAATGGACGGGAAGTCGTGATGCTGCCCGCCTTAAAACTCATCGCGGCTCGCCTCACCGAGCTGGCGCACCAACTGGCCGACATGCCGATGCTGTGCCGCACCCACGGCCAGACCGCCACGCCCAGCACCTTGGGCAAGGAAATGGCCAACGTGGTTTATCGGCTCCAACGCGCCACGCAACGCCTTGAATCAGTTGAAATTTTAGGCAAGATCAACGGTGCGGTCGGCAACTACAACGCGCATCTTGCCGCTTATCCCGAGGTGGACTGGGAGGCCTTCGCAAAAAACTTCGTCACCGCGCGCGGACTCACCTTCAACCCCTACACCATCCAAATCGAACCCCATGATTACATGGCGGAATTGTTCGATGCGTTCGCGCGCATCAACACCATCCTGATTGATTTTAACCGCGACATCTGGGGCTATATCTCGCTGGGCTTCTTCAAGCAAAAAGTCATCAAGGGCGAAGTCGGCTCATCCACCATGCCGCACAAAGTCAATCCCATTGATTTTGAAAATGCCGAAGGCAATTTAGGCTTGGCGAACGCGCTGCTGCGCCATTTATCCGAAAAGCTGCCGATTTCCCGCTGGCAGCGCGACCTGACCGACTCCACCGTATTGCGCAACATGGGGGTTAGCTTGGGCTACACCCTGCTGGCTTATGAATCCTGTTTGAAAGGCTTGAACAAACTGGAAGTCAATGCGCCGCGCGTCGCAGCCGACCTGGACGCAAGCTGGGAAGTCATGGCCGAACCGATTCAAACGGTAATGCGCCGCTACAACATCGAAAACGCCTACGACAAACTGAAAGAATTGACGCGCGGCAAGAGCGGCATCAACCGTGAATCCCTCGCCGCCTTCATTGCCACGCTGAACATACCCGAAGCCGAAAAACAGCGTCTGCTGCAACTCTCGCCGGACACCTACATAGGCCGTGCAGCGGAACTGGCAAAACGGATTTAAGCAATAGACAGCCATGTCGGTCGGGTTAGCCGTCCTTTGGGCGTAACCCGACAATCAGCAAAACGGTTACGGATTGTCGGGTTACGCGATGAAACCGCTAACCCGACCTACGAACTGCAATCGGGGCGTATTGCCATACGCCCCTACAGCAAACCGCGCTCCGCGAACGATAGGGTTTGTCCTGCGGCGACGATGAAGTGGTCCAGCACGCTCACTTCCACCAGTGCCAGCGCCTGTTTCAAGGCCTGGGTCAATAACTGGTCGGCCTGGCTGGGTTCAGCGACACCGGAGGGGTGGTTGTGGGCGAGGATGACGGCTGCGGCGTTGTGCGTCAGCGTGCGTTTGACGACTTCGCGCGGATAGACGCTGGTTTGGCTCAAGGTGCCGTGGAACAATTCTTCAAAGGCGACCACGCGGTGCTGGGTGTCCAGAAACAGTACCAGAAACACCTCCTGTTGCCTGCCCGCCAGCAAGAGTTGCAGATAGTCGCGCACCACTTGCGGCGAGTTGAGCGTGTCGCCGCGTTTCAGTTCTTCCTGCAAGGCGCGGCGCGACATTTCCAGCACCGCCTGAAGTTGCGCGAATTTGGCGGCTCCCATGCCCTTTACCAAACAAAAGTCATTACGTTCGGCGGCAAACAGCCCGGTCAGACTACCGTATTTGTCGAGCAATTCCCGCGCCACATCCACCGCGCTCTTGCCCACTACGCCAGTGCGCAGAAAAATTGCCAGCAGCTCCGCATCGGAGAGTGCCGCCGCACCCCGCGCCAGCAATTTCTCGCGCGGACGCTCCCCTTCCGGCCAATCCACGATGCTCACGTTCCACCTCCCCACTTATGGACAACGATATATGCGGTACAAGCCCATTCTTACCGGACAACATTGTACGACAACGGCACTTACAGATTGCCAGTTGCAGATTGCTGACCGCTCCCCTATGCTATCCGGCATCATCCATTGCAACCCCTATATCGTGATCCCGCTTAATCGTTTCATCCTGCTCGTGTTGATCGTCCTGACCACAGGTTGCGCCAGCACCGTGGAACCCCCACCGCCAACCAGTGTCGATCTCCCCAAGACACGCACCGACCCCGCCAAGTCAGCCGCCGTTCCCGCGCCCACAAAGCCCGCTGCGTCTTCGGCCTTGCCGCCCCCCGCCGTCCTATCCGAAGCGCAAACCAGCGAGTTTATTTTGCAAATTTTGCCGGGCAATCTCAAGGATAAGGAAGGCTGGGCGGAGGATATGCAAAGCGTATTCCACGCCCTGCATGTTCAGCCCAGCGCCGAAAACTATTGCGCCGTAGTTGCCATCATCGAACAGGAATCGAGCTTTCAGGCCGATCCGTTCGTGCCTGGACTACCCGCCATCGTCATGCGCGAGATCGAGCAGCGGCGCGAAAAATATAGCATTCCCCCAACCGTTGTGTCCTGGATGTTGTCGGCCACCTCAAGCAATGGGCGCAGTTACCAGCAGCGCATAGATACACTTAAAACCGAAAAGGAACTCAGCGACCTGATAGAAGAGATCATCGCCCAGATACCGGCGGGTAAAAAAATGTTTCCCAACACCAACCCGATACGCACCGGAGGTCCGATGCAAGTCAGCATCGGATTTGCCGAAGCACATGCAAAAGTCAGGCATTATCCCTACCCGGTTCACGGAAACCTGCGCAATGAGGTTTTCAGCCGTCGTGGCGGGCTTTATTTCGGCACGGCTATCCTGCTCGACTACCCCGCGCCCTATCACCAACTTATTTATCGTTTTGCCGACTATAACGCGGGACGATACAGTAGCCGCAATGCCGCTTTTCAACTCGCCCTGGCGAAAATCAGCGGACGCAAGCTGGCAACCGATGGCGATCTGCTGCGCTACCAACAGGGTCGTCCTGCCGCTGCCAGCAGCACTACGCAACTCGCGCTGTCTAGCATCGGCAAAGCATTGCAAATGAGCGATGCCGAAATCAACCGTGATTTGCAACTGGAAAAATTATCAACCTTTAGCCAGTCTCATCTGTATCAGCGGGTGTTCGCGCTGGCCGGGCAAACAGCGCCCCAACCACGCGAGGCTATCCCGCAAATCAACCTGAACAGCCCGAAGTTTCAGCGCAAGCTCACCACGGAATGGTTCGCCAACCGCGTCAATAAACGCTTTGCGGACTGCCTGAAGCGAGGCGCTTCGAGCAATAACAAATCAACTAAAAAAAGCAAACCACCGACAAGACATTAGCGGTGTGCCGGTTTTTTCTTGTACTATGCGCGGCATGACTAAATCACACCTCGTTCTCGGCATCACGGGCGGCATAGCCGCCTATAAGGCAGCCGAATTATTGCGTTTGCTCAGTAAACAAGGCTTTGCTGTGCAAGTGGCGATGACTGAAGCCGCCTGCCATTTCATCACCCCGACTACGCTGCAGGGCTTGTCCGGCAAGCCGGTAATAACCTCCCAGTGGGATGCCAGCGTGCCAAACAATATGGCGCACATCAACTTGAGCCGCGCAGCCGACGCGATTGTGATCGCACCCGCCAGCGCCGATTTTATTGCCAAACTGGCGCACGGTCTGGCCGATGATCTGCTTTCCACGCTGTGTCTGGCGCGCAACTGCCCCTTGCTGATCGCCCCTGCGATGAACCGCGAGATGTGGCAAAACCCCGCCACACAACGCAACGTCGCGCAACTGGTCACCGATGGCGTACAGGTGCTGGGACCCGGTAGCGGCATACAAGCCTGCGGCGAACAAGGCTTGGGGCGTATGCTGGAAGCGGAACAACTGGCACAACACATTGTTGACTTTTTGCGCATCCTTCCCCCTCTCCCCGCAAGCGGGGCGAGGGAATTGAGGGGTGTAAGAATTTTGATAACCGCTGGACCTACTTATGAGGCGATAGATGCAGTGCGCGGCATCACCAACCGCAGCTCTGGCAAAATGGGCTATGCCATCTGTCAAGCCGCGCAGGAGATGGGCGCGGAAGTGGTGCTGGTATCCGGCCCGACCGCCCTGCCCACCCCGCCGAATGCGCGACGGATTGACGTGCAAAGTGCCGCGCAGATGTTCGAGGCCGTCAAACAGCAGGTCGCCGCCAGCGATATTTTCATCGCCGTTGCGGCAGTGGCCGACTACCGCGTCGCCCAGCCCAGCGAGCAAAAAATCAAAAAAAGTGCTGCCAACCTCACGCTGGAACTCGTCCCCAACCCGGACATACTAGCGCATGTCGCCGCCCTGCCTAACCCGCCTTTCTGCGTAGGCTTTGCCGCCGAGAGCGAGAACCTCGCCGAATATGCCAAACAAAAACGGCTTGCCAAAAAACTGCCGCTATTGGTCGGCAACCTCGCGCAACACGCCATCGGCAGCGACGACAATGAACTGGTTTTATTCGACGAACAGGGCGCACATCCCTTGCCGCGCGCCGACAAACTCACCCTGGCAAGACAACTGATGCAGCACATCGCACAACTTGAAAAAGGAACAAGCCGATGAAACATTTGAACGTGGATGTCAAAATTCTGGATTCCCGCCTGCACGAAAACATGCCCGCCTATGCGACCGCCGGCTCGGCAGGCATAGACTTGCGCGCCTGCATCGAAAAAAATATCGTCATTCAGCCCAAGCAGTGCGAACTCATCCCCAGCGGCATCGCCATCCACCTAGCGAACCCGGGCTTCGCTGCGATGATCCTGCCGCGCTCAGGGTTGGGGCATAAGCACGGCATCGTGCTGGGCAATCTGGTTGGGTTAATAGATTCAGACTATCAGGGGCAAATTTTCGTATCGCTGTGGAACCGCAGCCAGATTCCTTTTACGCTGATGCCGATGGAACGCATGGCGCAACTGGTGATCGTGCCGGTCATGCAAGCCAAGTTCAACATCGTGGAGGAATTCCCGTTAAGCGAGCGTGGCACGGGCGGTTTTGGTAGCACAGGCAAGCACTAAGTGGCCTCAGCGATCATCCTGTTCGCCCACGGCGCTCGCGACCCGGAATGGGCGCGCCCCTTTCATGGCATCCTCGCACGGCTGCAACAAATCCTGCCCGACACGCCGGTCATGGTCGCTTATCTGGAGTGCGTGCAACCGACGCTCGCCGATGCAGTAACACAACTTGCGGAGGAGGGAACGACTTCCATTACGCTGATTCCGATGTTTCTGGCACGCGGCGGGCATCTCAAGGAAGATTTGCCAAAACGACTAGACCTCATTCGCCAGCAGCACCCCGAACTAAATTTTAATATTTCCCCCGCCATCGGCGAAGTGGATGCCATCCTTCAAAATCTCGCCGACTGGGTTTATCAGGAACATCAGCGCAATAAAAAACCCGCCTGAGCGGGGTTTTTAACTGGCCACTTGCAACTCACCACTTACGGCTGTTAGCGTTCCAGATTCAATTCCATCTCGGTGTTGTCACCGCGACGCACCGACACCTTCTCGGTGACCATCTTATAGCCTGACTGCTTCACGCTAATGGCGTGGATGCCGGGTTCCATTTCCAGATGCAACGGGGACAACCCGTAATACACACCATCAAGATACACCCTGGCGCGCGGCGGATTTGTATTCACCAGCAACAATCCCGCTGTTTCACTCGCGTGAGGACGGTAAGTTGAGGCTCCGACCTCATTATCCGACTGTTGTACGCCATAGTTCTGCATCGGAGCAGGTTTTGCCAGCGTAGGCGCAACATAAACGGTCACGCCTTTCACCGGTTTAGTGCCTGGAGTCAGGTTGAACAGTTCAGGATGAACCGCCATCAACGAAGCACTGATCGCCTCAACCGTTTTCGCACTAGCGACACGCAACTCCCTGTTCAGATAATTCATCACATCGTCTTTGTTGTTACCAGAAACACCGGCAAAACGATCATTTTTCTCCGTCACCAGACCAGCCCACACCACCTTACCAGTGGACACCTCCTTCAGGGTCGTTTCAAATGCGATGAAAATTTCATCACGATTTTTGACGTTTAAAGTCAGTTCTTTCACGACACCGGATACTTCAAACAGAGCATTACTTGCGCTGCTGCCTTCCATTACCTGAAAACCTTCAGCATCAAAACGCTTTTTGATCGCACCGCTCACGAGAGTTGCAATGTCTTGATCCATTATCAAATCATTACCACTCATACCGACTACTTTTACTGTCACTTGTCCGAGATAATGAGGGTCACTAACCTTGCGTTGATCCACATATTTGCTGACTCTCAAGGTAGCCGCATATTTGAGCAGCGAAGCAGAACCGTCATTGACTGTTTTTTTGTCACTGACAGCAAGCGTATTGTCACCACCACCGAACCAACCTCCCACTGTTTCTTTGGCATCATTGACAGTGGCACATCCGGTAACAGCAAACAACAAAACCAGCAGCGCAACACGTTGCGATAATAAATTCATTAACGTCACCTTTATTTTGGACTCGGACACGTTAAATTATTACAGGCAATCACAGCTTCAATTTCGGCAAACGTGCGTGCCAATTCAAAGCTCTGCACTTGCGCGCCCAACAGACGTGCGATTTGAGTAATAGAGAACAAACCGCACACGGTTTGCCTGCCATCCGCACCTTCAGCCACAACCAACGCATGTTGCCTGTTAGCTTTTTTCAAACTGGCTACAATCGAGCCAACTTTGGATTTTTGCACATCCTCCAGTTTCAATACCTGCAATTCGCGTTGCGTGCTCATGATGTCACGCACCATGATGTCGGCATGTGTCCCACCCATGTTTTGCAGGAAATGCATGGGTTTTTCTCCCAACACGTCCGTGGCTGTCAGCAATCCGGCAACCTGCTCGTTGTCATCCAGCACCAGCAACATGCGTACGCCATAGCGGATCATCTTGGCGTTAGCTCTGTCCATCGAAGTTTTGGCACGCACACTAACCACCGAAACCTTGTTCAAATCGGTCATCACAGTCGTTGCCGGATCACTCAAATTGACCCGTTCAGCAAAATCTTGTACCGGGCGCACATAGGAAGAACCCGTCTTCAAGGGCATGGATTTCAATTCAGCATATTCTATCGTCATGTTTTCACTCCTAAATAATCACAAAATCATCTGTGTACATGTTGCGAACTTGTACACCTGGTTTTATGCGCGGGCAGATAACGAACCAACTCATTAAGTGCCTTGGTATAAACCTCGCGTTTAAACTCGATTACCGTCTGAATATCCAGCCAGTAATCCGTCCAGCGCCATGCATCAAACTCGGGATGCGCATCAGCACGCAAACAGACATCACAATCACGTCCAACCAAATGCAACAAAAACCAAATCTGCTTCTGTCCGCGATAACCGCCTCGCGATTCTCGCTTACTCCAACTTTGCGGAACGTCATAACGCATCCAGTCACGGGTGCGTCCCAGTACCTGCACATGTTCGGGCTTTAAACCGACTTCTTCATACAACTCCCGATACATCGCCTGCTCTGGATTTTCTCCATGCTGTATACCACCTTGCGGGAACTGCCAGGAATGCTGCCGAATCCGCTTTCCCCAGAATACTTGGTTTTGGTTATTCGTGATAATGATGCCGACATTCGGGCGGTAGCCGTCTCGGTCTATCATCTTCCACTCTATCAGCTTAATTTCAGTTGGCGGATTCTTTCACATTTCACCTTTATTGAAAAGCAAATATATCTCCTATCTTCTCTTACCCGCATGACAAGAGCATGACAAAGCGTCATTTCTGCCGGATTTACCTGACAGAAATCCGGTTTCGACCCATGCGCAGCGCACGCATTCCCTGTAAAATCGGCAAATCGTTTATCCAAATCAAGTCGAACATCATGCGCGTCTCACAATTTTTCCTCTCCACTCTCAAAGAAGCGCCTGCCGAGGCAGAACTCCCCAGCCACATCCTGATGATGCGTGCGGGCTACATCAAAAAACTCGCCAGCGGCTTGTACACCTGGATGCCGTTGGGATTGCGCGTATTGCGTAAAGTGGAAGCCATCGTGCGCGAAGAAATGAACCGATGCGGTTCAATTGAATTACTGATGCCTGCCGTGCAACCTGCCGAACTGTGGGAAGAAACGGGTCGCTGGGAAATCTTCGGCCCGCAAATGCTAAAAATCCGTGACCGGCACAACCATTCTTTTTGTTTCGGCCCAACCCACGAAGAAGTGATTACCGACATCGCGCGCCGCGAAATCCGCAGCTATCGCCAGTTGCCTGTCAGCTTTTACCAAATACAAACCAAGTTCCGCGACGAAGTTCGTCCGCGTTTCGGCGTGATGCGCGCGCGCGAATTTTTGATGAAAGATGCCTACTCCTTCCATGCTGACCTCAATAGCCTTGAGCAAACCTATCAAGTCATGCATGAAACCTACAGCCGGATTTTTACGCGACTGGGACTGCAATTCCGCGCCGTTGCCGCCGACACAGGCGCAATCGGCGGCAGTGGTTCGCATGAATTTCATGTACTGGCCGATTCCGGCGAAGATGCGCTGGCCTATTGTCCGAGCTCGGATTATGCCGCCAATGTGGAGCTTGCCGAGGCGGTTGCGCCTGGTGCCACGCGTGCCGCCCCGACAGAATGCATGCGCAACGTGGACACGCCCAAACAAACCACCTGCGAACAGGTTGCCGAATTACTCAATATTCCGCTGCAACGCACCGTCAAACTGCTGGCGCTGGTAGCCTCGGACAAACTGCATATCCTGCTGCTGCGCGGCGACCATAACCTGAACGAAATCAAGGCAGCCAAACTCCCCGGCCTCGCCGACTTCCGCTTTGCCCGCGAAGATGAGATACGCAGCTTTTTTAACTGCCCGCCCGGCTTTCTCGGCCCCGTCGGCATAGACCGAAGCGCTGTGCGCGTCATCGCTGACCGCAGCGTCGCCGCCATGAGCGATTTTGTGGCAGGTTCCAACGTCGCCAAATTCCACACCGTCGGCATCAACTGGGGGCGCGACTTAGCCGAAGCCGACCTGATAGCAGACATACGTAACGTAGTAACGGGTGACCCGTCACCAGATGGGCAAGGCACGCTGGAAATCTGTCGCGGCATCGAAGTCGGACACATTTTTCAGTTGCGCACCAAATACGCCGCCGACATGAAGGCGACTTTCCTGGACGCACAAGGCAAATCTCAAATCATGGAAATGGGCTGTTACGGCATCGGCATATCGCGCATCGTGGCAGCCGCCATCGAGCAGAATTTTGACGCGCGCGGAATCATCATGCCCGCCTCAATCGCCCCCTTCCAGGTCGCAATCGCACCCATCGGCATGGCAAAGAGTGTCGCAGTACGCGAGGCAGTGGAACAACTTTACGGTAACTTGCAAGCAGCCGGAATCGAAGTATTGCTGGATGATCGCGACGAGCGCCCCGGAGTCATATTTGCCGACATGGAACTGATCGGCATCCCGCATCGCATCGTAATCGGCGAGCGCGGCCTCAAACAGGGCGTATTGGAATATCAAGGCAGGCAGGACAGCGCAGCGCAAATCGTGCCTGTACAAGACATCCTGGAATTTATACAATCCAAACTATGAAAAAATCAGGACTACGGGAATGGGTGCCAGGGGCGAGAAAAATCCGCCCCGCTGTGCGTCTGCGCCCGCAGACTGCCTCTGCAATCCTCAAAGCTTTATCGTTCTACCTAATTTTGTCCGGCTCCAGCGTCTATGCGGGAGGGCAGGTTTACACCCCGCTTTCTGCCAGCGTGCGCGCCGTATTGCAACATAGCGTGTCGGATCAGGCCGCACCCAAATTGGCTTTTTCCAGCCAATCCGAAGCCAATGCCTGGCTCACCGACATGTCGCGCCGTTTGGAGAAACGCCTGCCGGATACAAAATACCGTACCGATTTTTTGTATACGGTACATTACGAAGCCACGCGCGCCGGACTGGATCCGCAACTCGTGCTGGGTTTAATCGAAGTGGAAAGCGGTTTCAAGAAATACGCAGTCTCCAGCGTGGGCGCTCGCGGTTACATGCAGGTGATGCCATTCTGGGTAAATGAAATTGGCACGCAGGAACAGAATCTTTTTCATCTGCGCACCAACCTGCGCTACGGCTGCACGATATTGCGTCACTATCTGGATAGAGAAAATGGCGATTTGTTTCGTGCCCTGGGAAGATACAACGGCAGCCTGGGTCGCCCCGAATACCCGAATCTGGTACGCGCCGCATGGCATGGTCACTGGCTATTGCCCAGCCGTTCAGTCAATCAGGGCTACCTGCCCGCCAGTTAAGTCCCTGTTAAACCGTAGATTAAATACCCATTTTCAGCCAGCCTATTTCAGCGGCTTACTTGTTTAGCAGCTTACTGGACTTGTATTGTTTTGATATAACTCTCGATACTGGCGCGAGTCACTTCACCCGCCTGTTGCGCGACTTGTTCACCTGTCGGGCTATACAAGTAACTGGTCGGCAATACCTCCAGCTCACCGATTTGCGCAACGATTTTGCGGTTACCCAACACAACCGGGTAACTGATGCCATGCGCGCTGACGAAGTCTGCAACCAACTTCTCTGAGGCATACTCCATCGCGATGCCAATGACCATCAAGTCTTTGTTTTTATGGGAATTATGCAAAGAAATTAACTCAGGCAACTCGCGCAGGCAAGGCGGACACCAGGTCGCCCAGTAATTCACCAGCACCCACTTACCGCGATAATCCGACAGGCGATGCGTCTTGCCCTGCAAATCCTGCAAGGAAAAATCAGCCGCCAGTACGGACAGCGGCAAACACAGCAGCACTGCCCAAAACGCTACCCGCAATCCTGCCAACGCTTTCAAACCCACTCGCAATTTAATGGCCGTGCTTATCGGATGGGGCATCAGACGAATCACTGCTCGAGTCAACACCATGATCCCCCGCGTGGCTGAAATACAAAGCCAAAGCGATTAGCGTGATACTGGAACCCAGATAAACCAGATCCAGAGGGGTCTCAAGTTTCATATGCAACGCCTCTTCAAACAGCGTGACAATCATGATCATCAGAATCACCTTGGCCAGACGAGCTTTTAGATCATCCAGATTATTGATCACCAGAATCTTGCTGGAAGCCTTGCTGCCGTGCGCCTGGTCAATGTCGCTGATAAACAATTCATACAGACCAAGGGAAAAAATCAGCATTACCGTCGCCAGCAGATAACCGTCCACTACCTCGACGATATGCGACACCGTGCTGTCATGCAGCGCCTTGCGCGCTTCGTCGGTCAGGCTGGCATCGGCATAATGCAGCGCGTGCTGGAATAGAAAATACACATCCACCGTCGCCATGTAAAAAATCACGAAACCCGCCACCATGCTGCCAACCACTGCGGTCAAAATGACAAAACGACTATTCCACAGACTTCCTTCAAACAACGATTCAATAAATTTCATTTTGAGTTTACGGCAGTTAAAAACAGCGCGTATTAGAGCGTAAATAGGCCAATCAGGCAAGCATTGATGCCTGTTTAGCCCTGCCGTTGACAGGAAAATGCCGCATTGACAGCCCATACATACGGGCATACGATGCGCGCCATGTCTTCACTCTATCTGGATTATTTCGGGCTGCACACGCCACCTTTTTCCATCACACCCGACCCCGGTTTTTTCTTTGAGGGAGGCGAAAGAGGCGCGTTCATCGCCGGACTTTTATACGCCGCCCAGCAAGCTGAAGGCATCGTAATCGTGGTCGGCGAAGTGGGCAGCGGCAAAACATTGATGAGCCGCCTCCTGCTCTCCCGCCTGGAATCTAAGATAGATACCGTTTATCTTCCCAACCCCTCTTTTTCCCGCGACGAAATCATTGATGTCATCGCCAGAGACCTGGGGGTCGCAGCTGCCAGCCAGGGTATGCGTCTGGAAGCACTCCAGCAGGAACTGATCAAACGTCATGAATCAGGCCACCAAGTGGTCGTCCTGATAGATGAAGCTCACGCCATGCCCGCCGAATCCATCGAAGAAGTCAGACGACTATCCAACTTGGAAACCGACAATCGCAAGCTGGTTCAACTGGTGCTTTGCGGCCAGCCAGAACTCGACACCTTGCTTGCCGCACCGCATCTGCGTCAGGTGCGCGACCGTGTCGTGTACCGTCTGGTGCTGCGTAATTTGTCACGCAGTGATGCCAGCGCCTATCTGGATCACCGCCTCAGAGTCGCCGGATGGCGGGGGGGGCGCATCTTTTCATGGCTGGGTGAGCAGCTGTTGCTGGCCGATGCACAAGGACGCGCCCGGCGCCTCAACCTGCTCGCCGACAAAGCACTGCTCGCCGCATTTGCCGACGGCAAGAAACAAGTCGGTGTCAAACAGGTGCGGATTGCCATTCAGGAATCCGGTGCCAATTTCTCTTCTGCCAGCTTCAAACCGGGCATACCGTGGCAAGCCGTGGCAGCTGGTTTATTCAGTCTGGTGCTGGCTTTCATCGCGGGCAACTGGCTATTCGGTCTGCTCAATTAGGACGCTGTAAGTGTTACAACCGTTCATCCCGTCGCAAACCCGCCCCCCCACTGTTCGAACCCATAAAACCATTCGGCGACACCCGGCATCGTAATCGGTATCCGTCGTACTTTATTGCCTTTGCCAAATTGTCAATAGGACAAACTGCCTATGCCTTTTGGTCTATTGACAGCACGCCCTGAAACTGAAAGACTGCACGCCAGCCTGAACGTATAAATAGTGCATGCAACGCGTAACGAGTTTACCGCTCTCCAGTCTGTTAGAGCTGTCTATAGACAGCTTTTCGGCACGGCAAGCCGCCACTCAAGCGTTACCAAACTTGCACAGCATAGACTCAAAGCAAACCCGATTATTTGAACCTGGAAGGGAATTCGCAATGCGCCTTGGTCTTGATAGCGAAAAACAAAACAACAAGAAATTGCTGCTCAATATACTGGCCGTGTTATGTGTTCCGCTGAACGCATGTACGCATTTCCCCAAAGCGATACCGCCTTCTGAACAACACATCGCGATACCCGAAACAACCACAAGCAGAGCCATCCCGCCTCTCGCCGTAGCCGCTCCGCTGCCTCCTCCGCCCAAAGCCACCAAAGCTTCCGAACGTTACAGCATCGTGGTCAACAACGTGCTGGCGCAGGAAATCCTGTTTGCCTTGGCGCGCGATGCCAAGCTCAACATCGAGATTCACCCCGGCATCACTGGCACGGTGACGATGAACCTGATAGACCGCACCCTGCCCGAAATCCTGGATGCGATTGCCCGGCAAGTGGACATGCGCTACGAGTTAAATGGCGGCAACCTCGCCATCATGCCAGACAGCCCCTTCCTCAAGAGCTACCAGATCGAATACCCCAACGTGTCGCGCAATGCCAAAAACAGCATCAACATGTCTACCAACATTGCGGTTATCGGCAAGGGGCAGGCTGCCGGGGGTGGCAGCAATGGCTCGACTTCCAACATTGACAATGTTTCCGACAACCAATTCTGGAAAACGCTGACTGAAAATATCAAGGATTTATTGCGGGAAACCGACAAGAAGCTGCCAGAAGGTTCAAGCGAAACCGTTACCGAACAAAACAATCAACAGGAAATCACGGCGCAGACCGGCACCACGGCAACGGATGCGACTGGCAAAAAAAGCGCTATCGCTACCCTGCCCGCCCAAGTGCAAAGCCAGAATACCGTCAAAGCGCGCCGCGTGACTTATCGCGAAGCCGCCTATGTGATCGCCAATCCCGAGACGGGCATCATCAGCGTGCGCGCCACCGCACGCCAACACGCCAGCATCCGCGAATTCCTGGACAAGGTGATGAACAACGCGCGCCGCCAGGTGCTGATCGAGGCCACCATCGTCGAAGTCTCGTTGTCCGACCAATACCAGCAGGGCATAGACTGGTCATTGTTACGCAGCATGGGAATGAGTCTCACGCAAACTTCGCCGATAGGCGCATTGGCCGCGATAGGAACTTTTGGCTATCTGACCCCCGGCGCTTTTGACGCACAAGGAGTCAACACCGCAACCGGCAGCAAATTTAAACTGAGTGCCTCTATCAAATTATTGGAAACATTTGGCAAGCTGCATGTGCTATCCAGCCCGAAACTGTCGGTATTGAACAACCAGACCAGCTTACTCAAAGTGGTGGATGAATCGGTTTATTTCACCATCGAAGTCACCCAGGGAACGATTAACCCAACGACAGGCCTGCCTACCACACTGCCTACCTATACCACCACGGTACACACCGTTCCGGTGGGCTTCATGATGTATGTCACCCCGCAAATCGGCGCTGATGCCGAGGTCACGCTTAATCTGAGGCCAACCATCACGCGCATCCTCAGCTTCGCGAGAGACCCCAGTCCGGCTCTGGCACTAAGCACCCCTCCCATTGTCAATCTCATCCCGCAAATTCAAACGCGCGAGATGGAATCCATCCTGCGAGTGCGTGATGGCGACATCGCCGTACTGGGCGGGCTGATGCAGGACTCCCGTGCGGGGGACACCAATCAGATACCTGGCATAGGCAGCATTCCGGGCTTGGGCGAATTGTTCAAGGCTCGCAACGACAAAAACGCCAAATCCGAACTGGTCATTTTCCTGCGCCCGGTCATTTTGAACCAGGAAAGCCAGTATGACGTAGTACACCAGTTCAAAAACCCGGTCGCCACCTCCGAGTGGCATCAAAATAGCCAACAAACGGGGGTAAAACCATGAGCCTGCTGTTCGATGCGCTAAATCGCGCCCAGGGAAACGAGGCAAAACCACTGCAAATGCCGGACGCATCGTCGCATCTACCTTCCGGCAGCAACGAACACCCTGCCGCGAAAGGAAACGAGGCGGCCAAGTCGCTGCTATCCGTCGGCAACAAACCGCAGACTCACATCCTGCCCTATGCGGTAGGCGGCCTGGTACTCCTGGCCGGTGTGGCGGGCTGGTTTTTTTACCAGCAAAACCAGCTTTCTTCCCTCACTCCGCTACAACCGGTGGCGGGGGTCGCTCCATTTAATCAAACACTCGCCGCCTCGCAAGCGGTGGCGGCACCCGGCGCGACCAGGCAACTTGCCCTGGCAAACACAACAGACGGTGCGAACACAACAGGCGTGGCGAACACAGCAACCGCTACCAACAAAGCAAAAAACGGTATGGGCAGCTCATCAACCCGCTCCGCCTCACCTCGCGCCACAAATGGCAAACACGCCAAAAAACACCCGGCAAAACACAAAACCGCAAGATCCGGCGTTCTGGCAAGCACTCGCCACGACCCGCTCAAAGAGGCTTATCAGGCATTGTCCGAGGGACGACTGAATCAGGCCGAACAAAGCTATCTCGCTGTCCTGGCGCAACATCCGCACGAAAAAGATGCCTTGCTCGGCCTGGCGGTGATTGCCCAACGCAAAATGCAGGCACAGCGCGCCACCGATCTTTACCAACAAGTGTTGCGCGAAGACCTGGGTAACGTGACTGCGGCTGCCGGACTGGTCAGTCTATCGGTACAGGCAGACCCGGTGGCCGCTGAAAGCCAACTCAAACAACTGCTTGACCTCAAGCCGAATGCGCCCGAATTCCACCATGCACTGGGCAACGTGCTGGCACGTCAGCTACGCTGGGGGGAGGCGCAGCAAGCGTTTTTCCGTGCTTACAGCCTGTCTCCCGGCAACGCGCTGTACGCTTACAACCTGGCGGTCGCACTTGAGCACCTGCATCAGCCGACTGCGGCACTGCCCTATTACGAGAAGGCGTTGCTGCTGGCGAGACCCAGCGACCCCACGCTTGACCGGGGTGCTATCGAGCATCGTATCCAGGAATTGAACAAGGCAGAATCACGCTGATTTGCCATGGACATTTCAAATTCACAGGTCTCTCACCAGCGCATTGGCGAAGTACTCATTTCGCGCGGTCAGATCAATGACGATCAACTGCACATTGCCCTGCAAAAACAGAAAGAAAACCACAAGCCGCTAGGCGAGGAATTGCTGGCGCTAAATTTCATTGGCGAAGCCGCCATGCGCGAGGCGGTGGCGGAGGCGGCTGGCTACAAGTCGCTCGATTTGACGGGCTTTGTCGCCAACCCGGCGGCGCTGGCGCTCATCCCCAAGCCCGTCGCCCTCAAATACACCTTATTTCCCGTCAGCTTCGACCCCGCCATGGGCTATCTGGAGCTGGTCGCTGCCAACCCGGACGACATCCTCGCGCGGGATGGCATTGCGCCCTTTCTGCTGCAAGCTGGGAAAGAGGCCGAAAAGCCCTTCATCCCCACCTGGCGCATCGCCCCCAGCGCGGAAGTGTTGGCAGCGATTGATAAATTCTACGACCACGAACTGTCCATCGAGGGCATTCTTTTTGAACTGGAAGGTGGCGATCTCGACCTGAACGCCCTGACACAGGCGGGGGTTTCCTACAGCCACCCCGTGGTGCGCCTCACCGATGCGCTGATTGCGGATGCCGTCAGCCGCCGCGCCTCGGACATCCATTTCGAACCGGAAGAGCAATTTTTGCGTATCCGCTACCGTATAGACGGCGTGCTTCGACCGGTGCGTTCGCTGGCAAAATCCAACTGGATGGCCATACTGGTGCGGCTTAAAGTACTCTCCGGCATGAACATCGCCGAAACCCGCGCCCCGCAGGACGGACGGATTTCGCTCTCGCTGTTTGGTCGCCAGATAGACTTTCGCGCCGCTTCCCATCCCACCATCCACGGCGAGAACTTCGTCTTGCGCATATTGGATCGCAAGCTCGGCATCGTCAGCCTGGATAAACTCGGCATGACCGAGGCGCAGCTCAACCTGCTGTTGCGCATGTTGGAACGCCCAGAAGGCATCTTGCTGGCCACAGGCCCCACCGGTTCAGGCAAGACCACCACCCTGTATTCCATCCTCAACCATCTCAACGACGACGGCGTAAACATTATGACGCTGGAAGACCCGGTGGAATATCCCCTGCCGCTGACCCGGCAAACTTCCATCTCGGAAACCGTCAAACTGGACTTTTCCAATGGCATACGCTCGTTGATGCGACAGGACCCGGACATCATCCTGGTGGGCGAAATCCGCGACCACGACACCGCCGAAATGGCTTTGCGCGCCGCCATGACAGGGCATCAGGTATTTTCCACCCTGCATACCAATTCGGCGCTGGGTTCGATTTCAAGACTGCACGATCTGGGCATCGTTGACGACATCTTTGCCTCCAATTTGATCGGCATCATCGCCCAGCGGCTGGTGCGCAAACTTTGCCCGCTGTGCAAGGCGGCACATACGCCCGATGCCGCCGAACGCAGGTTGATGCGGCTGCATGCGGATGAACAGGTCACCCTCTACCGCCCGGTCGGCTGCCCGGAATGCGACGGCCAAGGGTACAAGGGGAGGCTGGCCATCATGGAAATCCTGCGCTTCGATCATGGTCTGATCGAGATGGTTTCCCGCCGCGCCGGCCTGAAAGAAATTACCGACTACGCGCTGGCACACCAGTTTATCCCGCTGATTGAGGATGGCATACGGCGGGTCTGCGAGGGGTTGACATCACTCAATGAGGTACGTCGCGTCGTTGATTTCAGCGAACGCACGTCAGAATAATGGCACTCTACCGTTACCGTGCAACCGATGCCGCAGGCCACATCAGCAAGGGCGAGATGGATGCGCTCAATGAATTCGACCTGGAATCGCAACTCAAAAAGAACGATCTGGAACTCATTCATTCCAGCCCGTTGAAAGACAAACACCATGCCGTTCACCGTCTGGCGCGGCGCGATCTGATTAACTTTCTATTCCAACTCGAAATGCTGTTCCGCGCGGGCGTACCGATACTCGCCATTCTCGGCGATTTGCGCGATACGGCGGAAACCCCCAAGGTCAAAAATCTGTGTGCCAATCTTTATGAAAAAATAGATTCCGGCTCGACCATCTCGGAGTCCTTCGCCGCCAACCCCGGTATTTTCCCCGAACTGGTCACCAATCTGATACGCGCTGGGGAAGGCACGGGGCAGTTGCCCTATGTTTTGCAGGAAATCGTCAATTCTCTCAAATGGCAGGATGAACTGGCCTCCAAAACCAAGCAGCTGTTGATGTACCCCGCTTTCGTGACCCTCGTGGTCGGCTCCGTGGTGGTGTTTCTGATGACTTATCTGGTGCCGCAGATTATCGGTTTTGTCGCCAATATGGGCGGCACGATTCCGTTGCAAACCAAACTCTTGATCTGGGTATCGGATGCCTTCGTCAAATACTGGTGGATAATCGTGTCGGCACCGTTTGCCGCACTCGCGCTGCTCATGTTGCTGCCCAGGGTCAACCTCCGCTTCAGGCGGTGGATGCACGCCGCGCAACTGCGCATCCCCTACATCGGCATCATCATCAAAAAAATCATCCTGGCGCGTGTGAGCGACACGCTGGGTCTGACCTACCGCACCGGTATTCCCGTGCTGGACGGATTGGTCTATTGCGGCAACATCACCAGCAATCTGGTCGTCAAGGAAGCCATAAACAAGGCGCGTGCGGACATCGCCAACGGCGCACCCATCAGCCAGGGCTTTGCCGCCCAACGACTGTTTCCCTCAATGGTCATCCGCATGATCAAAGTCGGCGAAGAAACGGGCGATCTGGCAGGCTCGCTGAAAAACATTTCCTATTTTTACAACCGCGACATCAACGACTCCATCAGCCGCGTACAGGCACTCATCGAGCCCACGCTCACCATCGTGCTGGGTCTGATTCTGGGCTGGATCATGATGGCGGTGCTAGGGCCCATTTACGACACGATCAGCAAACTTAAACTGTCATGAAAACCGTACTGTTCATCAATGCTTCCGGCGCGCGGTATTACCGCCGCGAAAACCGGATATGGCAAGCAATCGAGATGCCGGCTCCCGGCGACAAGCTATGGGTCATCGCCAACCTGCCTGAAGAAACGCTGGAAGCGTTCAAGCTCCCTCTGTTATTCGGGCGGGATCGCAGCGATTTTCTGGAACGCAAGCTGGCTGCCGCGCTCCCGCGCAGCGCGTATCGCGCCGCCCCGTTGATTTCAGGCAACTATTTCCGCCCCGGACAGGCCGTCGCCACCGGGCTGACCTCGGCGGAAGCCGTGACCCTCCAGCTCGACAAACTAGATGTCCCCATCGCTGGGGTTTGGGGCATGGCCATGCTGCTCACACTGATGGTCAGCAGGCTCGCCATCCAAAATGTCATTGTCGTCCAACCCAGCATCCACTATTTGCGCATTCTCGCCATCAAACAGGGCATCCCCGTGCTGACCCGCTGCGTGCGTCGCTACAGCGAGAACAGCAACAACGGCGATAACGACAACGTCTTCAGCGAAATTTTGCGTACCCGACAGCACCTCGAAAACAGTCACCTCATGGAAGGCGATACGCCCCTGCTCTATCTGGGCGATGCCAGCCCGATCAGCGCGCATCTTATTGACGCGGGTCTGAACTTATTGCCCCTGCCAGAAGCGTTGACCCCAAAGGGGGGGGCAGCCTACCTGCATCCGCTGTTCGAATTCGTCACGCAAAGCCCACGCGGACAGTTAGCCCCCTTATTGTTGCGCGCCCGAAACTTTGCCGATAACCTGCGCAAAGCGGCCTATCTGGGCATCGCCGCCAGCCTGCTGTCGGTAATCGTGTTGGGAGAGGAGGATTTCCGCACCCTCCTTCGCTTACACGGTCGCGGACAAGCCTTGAACGCAGATTTGCAAACTGCCAGCGCCGAGAGTGAGCGTCTGGCCGCCAAAATCAGCGCCAGTGGAACAGACCCCGATGTCGTGCGCCAGGCCACGCGCTTTGCCGCGCTGGAAATGGAGGCCGCCCCAAGCCCTGCCACCCTCATGCAATTTGTCGCCAGCGCGATTGCCAACCAACCCCAAGTGCGCATCAAGACCCTGAATTTCCGTTTCCCGTTCACCGGCGATCGCTATTGCCAGGGACACAGCGTCATCGAATTGCCGCTGGTGAATCAAAAAATTGACCTGTCGCCGTTAAGCGGTAGCACACCTGACACGACAGATGCGTCCGCGCCGCAGCGTTTTACCGAATTGCAGTTTTCCATCCTCGTGACCGAAGACACCCCGCCCGCCACGCAAATAGAGATACGCAAAGGCATTACGGCGGCGCTCAAGTCGCATAGCGGTGTGCAGCTCATGACCGATCCTGCCGCCTTTTCACTCATCAACACGCTCAAGGGCGGCATCGGCATGGACAGCGGGCAGGTCGAAAACCTGTGGTGCATGAGCGTACCGTGGGCGAATACCGTCAAGGAGCAACCATGAACGCCTATTTAGTGGTACTCAAACCGGCCAAAGTAGCCCTCATTCTGTTTGCCCTGGCCGTGCTGATCGCCATCGCCGCGATTGTCGGCGTTGCCCAATTTCGCAACGACAAGGAACACAGCGTCCGCCAAACCGAACAACAACTGTCAGCGATGCGCGACAACCTCAAAAAGCTCAGTTTCGATCTCGCCACCCTCCAGCGGCTGGCCGCCAAATACCAACAACTCACCCGTTTAGGGCTCGTTGGCGTAGCCGACCGGGATGGCTGGGCGCAACGTCTGGAAGGCATCTACCGCGACACCCGCCTGCCCACCACCCTGAGCTACACGCTTGCCCCACCGCAAGCGATGAACCCGCAGGGAGACGATGCCCAGACCGCCTATCTGAAAAATGTCTCACACCACGACCTGACGATAGAAATATCGGCCATACATGAACTTGAACTACTTGATTTTATTGATAAATTAAATAACGACTGGCGCGCGCCCTACCGCGCTGAAACCTGCCAGATCGCCCGTGCCGATACCAGCGAACCCATAGCCGGACTACAAATCAGATGCACCCTGCAACTGTATTCGATACCGGGAAAAGCAGGGTAGCAGCGGGTTGCCGGACGCAAGGCATGGAAAGTAAGCCGTCAGTCTTGCGTGGGGTTGGGTGGGCAAGTTGTTCTGCCCGCGCCGATACGGGCACAAAAGGGCGTAGTCCGCCCTGAGGAGAATGCGCCATGAACATTAAATTATTTTTTATTATCATACTGTTGCCATGGGGCAATGCGCCTTTGGCCGAGCCTTTGGGGACGCTGTTCTATTCGCCCACCGAACGCGCCGCGCTGGTCGCCGCGCGCGCCGGGATTTCGCAGAGCGCGGTTTATACCTTGAACGGCATCACCCAGCGCGGCGCGGGCAAGACCGTGGCATGGATCAACGGTCGCGCCGCCACCGAAGACCCGCCCGACCTCGCCATCCCCACCCTGGTCATCAAGCGCGACCACGTCCTGATCGAAGGCCACCCCATCAAGGTAGGCGAATCGCTGGACATCATTTCCGGCCAGCGCGTGTTGCGTCTGCCGGAACAAGCGGTGCAGGTGAAGCCGTGAAAACCCTTAAAAAACAAAGCGGTTATGCGTTGCTGATAATCGTCAGCCTGATGCTGGCCGCCACCTCGGCGGTGGCGGTCAAAGCCATCAACAACAACGGCAACAACCAGATCGCCCGCGACAAGCTCACCGCCGCCGCGCTGGCACAGGCGAAGGAGGCGCTGATAGGGTATGCCATCACCTACGGTGACACACATTCCGGTGAAGTACAGGGTTATTTGCCATGTCCTGACACCTCCGGCTTAGACATCGGCGGCGAAGGCGCTGCGGCTGGTAATTGTGGTACTCAGGACATCAGCGTTATCGGCAAACTTCCGTGGAAGACGCTTCATCTTGCCCCTTTGCGCGGAGGGGACAGCGAATGCCTTTGGTATGCTGTTTCAGGTACCTACAAGAACAATCCTGCCACCGGCCTGATGAACTGGGACACTAATGGCCAGTTACAAGTTTATGCGCCCGATGGCACTACATTATTGACAACCCCAGATCATCAGGCCGTTGCGGTCATCATTTCCCCCGGAATGGCCTTGGGAACAGCTCACCCCCCCGCATCGGGTACGGCATCCTGCGGCGGCAGTTATATTTCAGCCAATTACCTGGATAACGACACCGTACATCACATCAACAATTCAGATATTGCCGCTGGCAAATTTATCCAGCGACATCAGGATCGAGATGTAAACGGCAACGTTATTCTGACGGTCAATGACCAAGTAGCCTACATCACCAAACAGGACATTTGGAACGCCATGAAAAAACGAGAAGAGGCCTTGCTTAGCAAACTTGACTCCATGACACTACAAACGGCGAGTTGTATCGCCGAGTATGGCAAAAAAAACAACAGTCCTACAAATAAGAGCCTACCCTGGCCGACACGCCTTACCCTTTCAGACTATGGTGATACCGCCTTTTATTACGACAAAAAAAATCTGTTTGCAGGAAGAGTACCTTATCAAGTTGATATTTCCAGGGCAAAAACAGGAAACACCATCAACAGTGACTACCTACTGACCAAAGGCACATACAACACACATACTGGTCACTGGGAGAACAACTGCCCTAATCCAGACAACTGGGCCGCCATTTATCCGTGGTGGTACAACTGGAAAGAGCATCTGTTCTATGCCGTAAGCGAAAGGTTCAAACCCAGTAGCTCTGCGACCAACCCAGTATGCGACAGTAGCCATCAGTGCCTCCATGTCAATAACCCAATCAATACCGATAGTTACGCAGCCGTGATCATCTTTGCGGGGAAAACACTAACCTTCCAGAGCAGGACGGATAAGAGCGTCATCGCCAACTACCTGGAAGGGGTCAATACGACCAATATGACGGGTTCGGCCAACGGCAACGAAAATTACCAAGCTGACGCAACGAATAGCACATTCAACGATATTGTTTATTGCATCAAGGAAGACCTGTCTGTCGTAAAGGGAACAGCAGCAGGCTGTCCGTGATCTGGGTGATAACATCATGAAAATAAACTTAAAAAACGGCTTCACCCTCGTCGAAATGGCTATCGTGCTGGCGCTCATCGGGCTGATCCTCGGCACCGGATTGACCGTGCTTTCAGTCCAGCAGGAACAGCGAAAAATCGAAGAAACCAATGCGTTGCTGAGCGATGCGCGCGATGCGTTAATTGGCTTTGCCATCGCCAACGGAAGACTACCTTGCCCCGCCTCCTCAACCAGCAATGGCTACGAAGACCCTATAGGAGGAGGGGTTTGCACTCACCCATATGACGGATTCGTACCTGCGAAGACCTTAGCATTAGGAGGAACCGACCGCGCGGGCTATTTCACTGACTCGTGGAAAAATCCTATCCGTTATGCCGTAACAACTTCAAACAGCAACGTTTTTACCACTGTAAATGGAATGAGCACTAGCGGCATATCCAGTCTTGTGCCGGATTTGCAGGTGTGCTCTACGACCACCGGCATTACAGGTACACCACCTGCCACCACTTGTGCCAGCGGACCGCCCAGCACCTCGCTGGCTTCTGGTGGTGTGCCTGCGGTCATCTATTCGACTGGAGCAAACATGGTAGGTTTGCCTGGCAGCACAGGCGGCACGGGGGGAACAGGCAGTGACGAGGCTGCAAATCCCAATCCTAATAGTACGACTACTGTTGACCGGTTATTTATTAGCCATGCATTTTCTTCTGCCAATGAAACCGGCGGTTATTTTGACGACCAGGTCACCTGGCTCTCGCAGTACATCCTGTTCAACCGCATGGTTCAGGCGGGCAGGCTGCCATGAACGCCCCGGCAAGCAACGAACTGCGCAAGTTACCGGGCAAGCCCTCGCTGCTCATCGTCGAGGATGACCGGGCGCTCGCCAGCTATCTTGCCGGGGTGATGAGCGATGTGGGCTTTGAGGTGTATTGCGCACACAGCCGCGCCGAGGCGCTGGCGATTCATCCGCAACCCTTGCTGGCGCTGGTGGACCTGGGGCTGCCGCCGGCAGAGAGCCGCATCACCGAAGGCATGTTTTTGCTGGACGCGCTGTTGGCTCGTGACCCGCACAGCAAGATCATCGTGGTCACCGGGCAGGACGAAGAATCCGCCGCGTTCGAGGCAGTGCGCCGAGGCGCGTTCGACTTTCTGTGCAAGCCTGCCGCGATGGCGGACATCAAGGCCGCCATCAAGCGCGCCAGCCTGTTTCTGCACCATGAAGAACATCTGTCTGACGCAGGAGAAGCGCGCCTGCACATCACGGTAAAACTGGCCAACGGCCCCCAGGACACCGCCAGCGCGGTCGAAGAACAACTGGTGCGTTCCACGCTGGCCGATGCCCACGGCAACGTCACCGAAGCCGCGCGCCGCTTGGGGCTGGTGCGCGAACATCTGTATTACTATTTGAAAAAATACGGCATCCAGCCCGAGCGGGCGTGAGACTACAAACTTTCCTTGCCTGCGGGATAACCAGCAAAGGTAGGTCGGAAGCCCGCAGGGGCGTTACGACATTCTTTCATGCGGCAGAAGTCGGAAACGTGCAGGGGCTTCCGACCTACTCCTGTTCGACACTGCCAGGGAGTTTTTAACATGATGCTCTACTCCAATCTGATTTTTATTTTCCTCGCGGCAGGGTTTGCACTGCTGTTCGCCGTGTCGTATCTCGCCCGTCTGTTCAGGCGGCATCGCCATTCGCTCAGCGCGCTGCTGGCACTGGCGCAAAGCAACCTCGACCCGTTGCAACTGCCTGCTGCGGCCTGGCCCGCCCTCGCCCGGGGAGGTGTCAAACGGCTCGAATATTCAGGCCATTGGTTCGGGCAACCCGTGCAAGATGCTTTTGGCGCAACGCGCGAAGACTGCACCCCCCGCCCGTTCGACTTCCATGTTAAAGCGGACGGAGATGTCAGCCTCGCATTCCGCTGCTACATGCACACCGGGCGCGGCGAGGCGCGCCTGCTGGCCGAGCATCTTTCCGGGGTCTTTCACCTGCTGCTGGAAACCGCCGTACACAGCAAAATGGAAGCCTTGTCCGCCGCCCTGTCAGAACAGGCAAGGCTGATGCTTTACCTGCAACACGACCTGCGCAACCTGGCACAGTGGGTGGAATGGCTGGCAGCGGATTTCACCAAGGCCGATGCCAACTTGCTGGGCATCGCGCTGCGCCTGCGCAGCAGCGCACCCCATGCCGCCGCCCGCGCGCAGCGCATCCTCGATGCCATCTGTAACCCCCCCGCAGCTATCCTGCCGACACGCCAACCCGTCGCGCTGCGCGCAGTCCTCCAACAGGCCGCCGAACGTGCCGGCATCACCGTGACACTGCCCGCAGATAGCCTCGCGCAGGATGACAGCGTTTGGCTGCGCCGCGATCTGCTGGAGCGCACCCTGGACAATCTGTTCGGTCAGGCCGCCCCGCTGCTGCGCGCGCACCCGGACGCCCCCCTTTCCGTCACCCTCACCCACCAAGCCGACACAGTGCTGCTCGAAATCAACATGCCGCGCCTGGCAGAAACGGAACAACTCCCGCCCGAAAGACTGTTTGAACCCTTCGCCAGCGGCCACCCCGGCGGCCTGGGTCTGGGGCTATATCAAGCCCGCAAAAGCCTGTTTGAGGCGGGGGGCGAGCTGGCAGCCGAGGTGCGCGAGCATCGCGTCTACTTTTTGCTCAACCTGCCGACCACAGCGGCCAGCGCAGCGCAGGTGTAAAAATTTTTTACTTCCGCAACTGCGGCACATCCTCTAAATTCCGCACCGTAGCGTCTGTTCTTCAAGTTAATTTATTCTTACTTAATGGAGTACATCATGTCGAACCACCCTAAATTTTCAGGTCATCAATCAGGTCATCAATCAGGTTTCACTCTGGTGGAACTGGCCATCGTACTGGTCATCATCGGCCTGATCCTGGGTGCCGTGTTGAAAGGCCAGGAAATGATCGAAAACGGCAAAGTCAAGAGCGTCATCAATGATCTGAGAGGCGTTTCCACCGCGTATTACGCCTACCAGGATCGCTACAAGGCAATACCGGGCGACGATGCCGCCGCTGCTACACATGCGTCTGCAATCGCCGTTGCTGGTGGCGGAAATGGCCTCATCGCAGGACGTTTCAATGATGTGGCTGCACCCGCCACCGCCACCGAAAGCAATAACTTCTGGCAACATACCCGCCTGGCCGGATTCACAACGGGCGAGGCCACTGCCACTAAAGCCGATCCACCCAATAATTCTCAGGGTGGCGTACTGGGCGTCGAGAGCGGAGCATTTGCCATAACAGGCAACGTGGTCTGTACCAGCAACATCCCCTGGAAGACCGCCCAAGCTGTTGACATCGCCCTTGATGATGGCAATAACATAACAGGCACCATCAGGACAGGCCTGGCAGGCGCAGCAGCCGTACTACCTACCGCTACCGCCCCCACAGGTATCTATGGCGGTGCGGTTGCGGTTCCTAGCGATACAGACACGCTGCATACTGTCTGCATGAAAATCTAGCCTCGCCTTCAAGGCGCAAAATACAGCCCGCTCCGGCGGGCTTTACTTTTTGCATCACAGGGCGGGCTATGCCCGCCGAAGCGGTCGGCACAGATTAACCCGCAAACCTACCGGGCACAGGCGTAAAACCTTTTGACTTCCTGACAGGGCGTGCCGCCCTTACAGTGCCTCCCATGCCATCCCGCTTCACAGCAATCCATGCCTTGCAAGGGAACCCGTCATGCGCAATCCCGACAAATTTTTTGACAGCCCATCCCATCAGGCCGGTTTCACGTTGATCGAACTGGTCATCGTGCTGGTTATCATCGGCCTGATACTGGGTGCCGTGCTGAAGGGGCAGCAAATGGTCGAAAATGGAAAAATAAAAAATATAATCAATGACCTGCAAGGGATTTCCGTCGCCTATCACGCTTATCATGACCGCTACCAGGCGATACCCGGCGACGATGCGCAAGCCGCTGCCCATTTCACCGGGGGCATAGCCGGTGACGGCGATGGAATGATCGCCGGATTGTTCGCCGCAACGGACGCGCCCGGGATCGGTGCCGAAAGCAATAATTTCTGGCAACACCTGCGCCTGAGCGGTTTCCTGACCGGCAGCGGCTCGAATCCGGCCAACCATTCGCTGAATGGTGTGCTTGGCGTGCAGGGTGCTGTCGTCACTTATGGCATGACCGGTAACGTGGTCTGCGCTGGCAGTATTCCACAGAAAATCGCCCAGGCAGTGGACATACAACTGGATGATGGCGACAGCGCGACCGGCACACTGCGTGCGGGAGTGGCCGGTGCTTCAAATCAGGCTACCGTTCCCGCAACGTCCACCGCCTACGGCGCTGCCGCACCTGCCGACACCCTGCATACGCTGTGCATGAAGCTGTAACGCCATACCGCCGCGCAACCGAGGTTGCGCACTCCAAACCACGAACGGTTTAAATCAGCGTTTCACTAAGGATTATTTGGGTTTAAAACAGACCGCTGAGCGGACTATCGCGGGTGTAAAACTTTTTTACTTCCCGAACGGATGCGCAAGACTTAGTTTGCACACCGTGTCATCCCGCTTCACGTTAATGCGTACTTTTCGAGGAGAATATCATGTGGAACTACAGCAGAAATCGTCAATCCGGCTTTACCCTGGTGGAACTGGCCATCGTGCTGGTCATCATCGGCCTGCTGCTGGGCGGGGTGTTAAAAGGCCAGGAAATGATCGAGAACGGCAAGATCAAGAATCTGCAAAACGATGTCAAAGGCGTCACCGCCGCTTACTACGCTTACCGCGACCGCTACAATGCCATTCCGGGAGATGATCTCAAGGCTGCAACTCGCTGGCCAAGCGCCGCTGTCCCGGTGGCAACTTCCGGCGATGGCAACGGTATCGTCGGTGTCGCGGGTACATGGACAAGCTGCGGCTCCTCCGTTACCACTCCGGAAACCTGCACCTTCATGCACCACCTGCGTCTGGCGGGTCTCATCACCGGTATCAACAGCGCCGACCCGACCAACGCCTATGGCGGTGCGATTCGCGTCGAGCAGAGCAATGCTGCGGCCAATACGGGCATGGTAGTCGGCCTGAACCTGTGTTTTGGCAGCCTTCCTTCCAAGGCGGCTGAAGCGATAGATGCCAGCTTCGACGACGGCAATCCCGCAACCGGCAGCGTGCGTGGTGTCCAGGGTACAAATAACTTTGATCCAAACACTACGGCCACGGGTACGGCATATGTGGAGTCGGCAACCGTTACCACTTACACGGTCTGCAAACTGCTGTAAAAACAACGGTTATTAGTTTACCGTTTTAAGTTTGTATAAAGCCCGCTGACGCGGGCTTTATACAAATACAGTATCGTTTAATGGTATCATTATCATGAAGCGTAAACCCCAACGCACCCTGGAGTTGATATTTCACCGCCCCATTAACGGCAACATCCAGTGGAAAGATATTGAAGCTTTGTTCGCGGAGTTGGGTGTCACCATCAGCGAGCGTGAAGGATCACGCATCCTTGTCAGACTTTTTGACGAACGACGTGTGTTTCACCGCCCTCATCCTTCGCCCAATACCGACAAAGGCGCGGTCGAGAGCATACGCAAATGGTTA
>Ga0210040_10001373_pt1 | contig 37110 bp, 37 predicted proteins | sample CryGeyCG12114_NA_FD_185462 | JGI IMG/M metagenome (GOLD analysis project Ga0210040, IMG submission 185462) | Groundwater microbial communities from aquifer - Crystal Geyser CG19_WC_8/21/14_NA (SPAdes) (version 2) | ecosystem: Environmental > Aquatic > Deep subsurface > Groundwater | place: USA... | reverse complement strand
GCGGGCCGTGGACGTCACGGTCACCCGTCTCCGCCGCAAGATCGAGCCCGACCCGCGCGAGCCGCGCTTCCTGCACACGGTGCGCCACAAGGGCTATGTGTTGCGCCCCGGCTCCTGAGCCGGAACGGAACGCGCGGCGCCCCGGCGCCGGATCGGGGAGAAGCCGCGATGGCAGCGGATGGCGGCGTGGCGGGCGGCGAGCGCGGGAGCGGCGCGCAGGACGGCGCCGCGAGGCGGGACCGCCCCTGCACGATCGGCCTTCCGCGGATCGGGCGCGGCGACCATGCCCCCGACCTGGCCGTTGCCGGCGAGCCCCAGCCCGCGGCGCCCGCCTGGACCCGCCGGCGGCGCCTGCGCGGCCTGTTCACCTCCCTTCTCCGCCCCTTCGTGCCGCGCGGCCTGCTGGCGCGCGCGCTGCTGATCGTGCTCGTGCCGCTGGTGGTCACCCAGGGGATCGCGCTCCAGCTCTTCTACGGCACCCATCTGGACGTGATCTCGCGCCGGCTGGCGGCGGGCGTGGCGGGCGATGTCGGCATGGTGGTGGAGCTGCTCTCCCGCTATCCCATCACCGACGAACGCGGCTGGATCTTCCGCGAAGCCGCCTGGCGGCTCGACCTGTCCCTGGCCTTCGAGGCGGGGGTGCCGCTCGGCCCGCCCGCCCTGCGCCCGGCCAGCCTGCCGCTGCTTCCGCTGGAGGAGGACCTGGACCACGCGCTGCGCGAGCGCCTGCGGCTGCCCTTCGACACGGACTGGCAGAGCGACCCGCGCAGCGTGATCATCCGCGTCGGCCTGCCGGACGGCGTGCTGCACGTGGAGGCGCCGCGCAAGCGCCTCTTCTCCGGCACGCTCTACCTCTTCGTCATCTGGCTGGTGGGCGCATCCCTGCTGCTCTTCGGCGTGGCCGCGCTGTTCATGAAGAACCAGGTGCGCGCGCTCCGCCGCCTCGCCTCGGCGGCCGAGGACTTCGGCAAGGGGCGGGAAACCGGCCCCATCAAGCCCGAGGGCGCCATCGAGGTGCGCCAGGCCGGCGCCGCCTTCAACGGCATGCGCGCCAACATCCGCCGCTTCGTGACCCAGCGGACGGAGCTGCTGGCCGGCATCAGCCACGACCTCCGCACCCCCCTCACCCGGCTGCGGCTGGGCCTGGCCATGCTGCCCGCCGGCGCCGAGGAGGACGCGGCGGCCATGACGCAGGACGTGGAGGAGATGGAGCGGATGATCGCCTCCTACCTCGCCTTCGCGCGCGGCGAGGTGCTGGAGGCGGCCGAGCCGACGGACCTCGTCGCCCTGGTGCGCGACATGGTGTCCCGCATTCCGGCCGAGGGTTCCGAGGTGGTGGTCCACGAGGTCCCGCCCTCGCTGACCGTGCCGCTCAGGGCCGACGCCCTGCGGCGCTGCCTGGGCAACCTGCTGGACAACGCGCGCCGGCACGCGGGCCTCGTGGCGGTTTCCGTCCATCCCACCCCGGGCTGGGCGGAGGTGATCGTGGACGATGACGGGCCGGGCATTCCCGCCGCGGCGCGGGAGGGGGCCTTCAAGCCCTTCGCCAGCTTCTCCGCGGGCGGCACGGGGCTGGGGCTGGCCATCGCGCGCGACATCGCCCGGGCCCATGGCGGCGAGATCGTGTTGCAGGAAAGCCCGATGGGTGGGCTGCGCGCGGTGGTGCGGCTGCCCATGTAGCCCGTGCCCGTCCCCTGGACGCGGGAGCGGGCAGCCCCCATTGGGGCGGGACGACGAAGGAGCGCGCGATGGACCAGGCCGGGATGGAGATGGGGACCGAGTTCACGGGCCCGCCGCCCACCGCGCCCGCGCTCTGGGCCGCGCTGCGCGAGGAGGCCGCGGCGGCAGCCGCCTCCGAACCGGTGATGCGCGGCCTGCTGGAACTCGCCGTGCTGCGCCACGAGGCCCCCCTGCCCGCCTTCGCCGCGCTGCTCGCGGGCCGGCTGGCCGAACCGCTGATGCCGGTGGAGCGCCTGGACGACCTGGTGCGCGAGGCCGGCACGGGCTTCCTGGCCTTCGCCGTGGCCGACCTTGCCGCCACCCGCCGGCGCGACCCGGCGGCGCGCGGCTGGCTCGCGCCCTTCCTCTACTACAAAGGCTTCCATGCCCTCTCCTGGCACCGGGTGGCGCACCGGCTCTGGGAATCGGGGCGTCGGGACCTGGCGCGCTATCTCCAGAATCGCGCCTCGGTGGTGTTCGGCGTGGACATCCACCCGGCGGTGCCCGTCGGCCACGGGGTGTTCATCGACCATGCCACGGGGGTGGTGATCGGCGAGACCGCGGTGATCGGCAACGATGTCTCGATCCTGCAGGGCGTGACCCTGGGCGGCACCGGCAAGCAGCAGGGCGATCGCCACCCCAAGGTGCGGGACGGGGTGCTGCTGGCGGCCGGCGCCAAGGTGCTGGGAAACATCGTGATCGGCCGCGGGGCCAAGGTGGGCGCGGGCAGCGTGGTGCTGGCCGACGTGCCGCCCTGCGCGACGGTCGCGGGGGTTCCCGCCCGCGTCGTGGGGTGGTGCCGGGACGCCGTCCCGGCCCTGGCGATGGACCAGAGCATACCCACGGGAACTTAGTTCACGTTACCGAGATTTCACATGTCCTTGATCTCCGCCTGGGCCATGCTACTCAGGTCACAAGGGAGAGAGGGGCCACAATGCGTTGGATTCTTGCAGGCTTTTTCGTCGTCGCCTTCGCCAGCCTGGCGAGCACGGGTCATGCCGTGACCCCGGGCGCCGTGACCACCGCGGTCGAGGCCGCCCGTGAGACGGCTTCCGTCACGCAGGATGTCGCCAGCCGCCGTCACCGCCGTCACGTTCGCCACCGCCGCGCGATCTCTCGCTGAGGCGCCACCCCGGATGGGGTGGGCTCCGGTGGGCCCGGCGGGAAACCGCCGGGCCCTTCGTCTTTCGGCTGCTGCTCAGACGTTGAAGCGGAACAGCAGGACGTCGCCGTCCTTCACCACGTATTCCTTCCCTTCCACCCGCATCTTCCCGGCCTCCTTGGCGCCCTGCTCCCCGCCCAGCGCCACGAAGTCGTCAAAGGCGATGGTCTCGCAGGCGATGAAGCCGCGCTCGAAGTCGTTGTGGATCACGGCGGCGGCCTGAGGCGCCTTGGTGCCCTTGGTGATGGTCCAGGCCCGCGATTCCTTGGGCCCCACGGTGAAGTAGGTGATCAGGCCCAGCAGGTCGTAGCCGGCGCGGATGATGCGATCGAGCCCGCTGTCGTGAAGCCCGAGGCTGTCCAGGAATTCCGCCCGGTCGTCCTCGCCCATCTGGCTGATCTCGGCCTCGATGGCGGCGGACACGATCACGGCGCGCGCCCCCTCGGCCTTCGCGCGCGCCTCCACCGCCGCGGAATGGGCGTTGCCGGTGGCGGCCGATCCCTCCTCCACGTTGCAGACATAGAGCACGGGCTTGGTGGTCATGAGCTGGAGCCGCGCGGCCGCCGCTTCCTCGCCCTTCGGCACGGCGGTGCGGGCGGGCTTGCCGTCGGCCAGGGCGGCAACGATCGGCTCGGCCAGCGCCACGAAGGCGGCACTCTCCTTGTCGCCGTTCTTGGCCTTCTTCTGGGCGGCAACCAGGCGCTTCTCCAGGCTGTCCAGATCGGACAGCATCAGCTCCGTCTCGACCGTCTCGGCATCGCGCACCGGGTCCACGCTGCCCTCGACATGCGTGATGTCGCCGTCCTCGAAGCAGCGCAGCACGTGGACGATGGCGTCCACCTCGCGGATGTTGGCCAGGAACTGGTTGCCCAGCCCCTCCCCGCGCGAGGCGCCGCGGACAAGGCCCGCGATGTCCACGAACTCCAGGCTGGTCGGCACCTTCTTGATCGACTTGCCGATCCGCGCCAGCGCGTCCAGCCGCGGGTCGGGCACGCCCACGCGGCCCACATTCGGCTCGATCGTGCAGAAGGGGTAGTTGGCGGCCTGGGCGGCGGCCGTCTGGGTGAGGGCGTTGAAGAGGGTGGACTTGCCCACGTTGGGCAGGCCCACGATGCCGCAATTGAAGCCCATGTTGGCCTGTGTTCCGTGTGCTCGGGGAAAGGTTTGGCGGTGCCTTACGCCGCCGGGGCAGGTCGGCGCTAGCCCTGCCGGGCTATGCCTGGGTCAGCAGCGCGACCTTGGTCATGAACTCCTCCGCCTTCGCCTCCGCCAGCAGGGGCGCGGCATCGGCCACCGCGTCCAGCAGCCGGTCCAGCCACTCGGCATCCACCTTGGCGAAATTGCCGAGAACATGGCCGTGCACCCGGTCCTTGTGCCCGGGATGGCCGATGCCGAGCCGCACCCGCCCGAAATCCGGGCTGCCGAAGGCGCGCTGCATGTCCCGCAGCCCGTTGTGCCCGGCAGCCCCCCCGCCCCGCTTCACCCGGACCTTGCCGGGGGCGAGGTCGAGCTCGTCGTGAAAGGCGGTGATGTCGGGCAGCGGGATCTTGTGGAAGGCGGCGGCGGGCTGCACCGAGTTGCCGCTGTCGTTCATGTAGGTGTGCGGCTTGAGCAGGATGACGCGCTGCCCGCCCACCTGTCCCTCGGACACCTCGCCCTTGAAGCGGCTGCGCCAGGGAGCGAAACGGTGCCGGGCGGCGATGCGCTCCACGGCCATGAAGCCGATGTTGTGCCGCTGGCGGGCGTGCTCGGCCCCCGGATTTCCCAACCCGACCCAGAGCAGCATGGTGCAATTCCCCAAAAGAATGGGGCGCGCCGCTTCCGCGGGCGCGCCCCAGACCACCAGAAAAGAGGAGGCCGGGGGACGTATCCCCCGGTGCCTCGCCCTTACTTCTTCTTCGCGGGCGCCTTGGCGGCCGGGGCGGCCGGCTTGGCCGGAGCCGCACCCTTGCCCTTGCCCTTGCCGGCTTCCGGCGCGGGGGCCGGGGCGGCGATCACCACCTCGGCCTCGGCGACCGTCGGCGGGGCCACGGTCAGCACCACGAAGTCGCGGTCCAGCGTCGGCACGGCGCCCTGCTGGTCCTTCACGGCGGACCAGCGAACGGTGTCGCCGATCTCGGCGGCGGAAATATCCACCTCGAAGCGCTCGGGCACCGCGTCGGGGTCGGCCATCACCTCGAGGTCGCGGCGGACCAGGTTGGCGACGCCGCCGGCCTTGATGCCCGGGGAGACGTCCTCGCCCAGCAGGATCACCGGCACGCGCACGCGGATCTTCTGCCCGGCGGCGAGCCGCTGGAAATCCACGTGGATGGGCTGATCGGACACCGGGTGGAACTGCACGTCGCGCATCAGGCAGCGCTCCGTCGGGCCGCCGGCCACCGCCACCTCGTACAGGTGGGACTGCCAGCCGCCCTTGTGCAGCTCCTTCATGATGTCGCGCGGGTCGAGGGCGAGCAGGGTCGCCTCCTGCTTCGCACCGTAGATCACTGCGGGGACAGAGCCCCCACGCCGGGTCGCACGCGCCGCCCCCTTACCGGCCCGCTCGCGCGACGCGGCCTCGATCCGAATGGTCTGGACCATTGCCACAAATTCCTTCGCACGTTGGGTTTGAACGGTTCGCGCTGCCATCAGGGCGCACGAACGGGCGCCGGCCTCCAGGGGTGCCGACGCGCGGGGGGCTTAGCCGCAGGCACCGAAAGAAGCAAGGCCGGGGAACGGAAATCTGCCGTTCCCCGCCGCGCTCACGCCTCGACGGGAACCTTCACCTCGCTCATCCAGCCATGCGGGTCGGGCGCCCGGCCGTACTGGATGGAGACGATCGCGTCATAGAGCTTCTGCGTCAGCTCGCCCGTCTGGCCACCGCCGATGCTGATCTTCTCGCCCTTGTAGCCCAGCTCCCCGACCGGGGAGACGACGGCGGCGGTGCCCGTGCCCCACATCTCGCGCAGGGTGCCGTTGCGGCCGGCTTCCATCACCTCGTCGATGGAGATGCGGCGCTCGTTCACCGCCACCCCCCAGTCCCTCAGGAGCTGGAGGATGGAGTTGCGCGTGACCCCGTCCAGGATGGTGCCGGCCAGCGGCGGGGTGATCACCTCGTCGCCGATCCGCATCATGATGTTCATGGTGCCGACCTCGTCGATCCAGCGCCGCTCCACGCCGTCCAGCCAGAGCACCTGGGTGAAGCCCTCGCGCTCCGCCTCCTGCTGGGCGGAAAGGGAGGCGGCGTAGTTGGCGGCGGTCTTGGCCTCGCCCAGCCCGCCCTGCACGGCGCGCACGTGCTTGTCCGTCGCCAGGATCCGGACGGGCTTCACCCCCTCCTTGTAGTAGGAGCCGACGGGCGAGCAGATGACGAAATAGGTGTAGCGGCTGGCGGGATGCACGCCGAGCATCACCTCCGTCGCGATCACGGTCGGGCGGATATAGAGCGAGGTGCCGGGCGCGCGGGGCACCCAGTCGTGGTCGGCCGAGACGATCGCCTCGAAGGAGCGGCGCACCAGCTCCGCGTCCATCTCGGGGATGCAGAGCGCGGCGCAGGACTTGTTCAGCCGCTTCGCGTGGCGCTCGGCCCGGAACAGGCGGATCACGCCATCGGCGCCGCGGAAGGCCTTCAGCCCGTCGAACACCGCCTGTCCGTAGTGCAGCACCGAGGTGGCCGGGTCCATCTGCATGGGCGCATAGGGAACCACGCGCGGGTCGTGCCAGCCGCGCCCCTGCTCGTAGTTCATCATGAACATGTGGTCCGTCAGGACCTTGCCGAAGGAAAGCGAGGTGTCATCGGGCCGGGAAAGCGGTGCCCGCGTCCGGGTGAAGCTGATGTCCATGGTCATGGCGCCCACTTCCGCAATATTGTTGCTTGGTGGCCCATGCTAGCGCAACGCGGGCATGGGCGGAAATCGCGGACGCACATTCCACCCATGTGAATCCGTCAGGGTCCATGACCTATGATCAATGGCCGACGGACAGGCTGGCCCCTTCGCGGTGATGGGTGCCGAGCCTCTCCACCATGGTGGCCGAGGCCGCGTTCAGCCCGGCGACCTCCACCTCCACGCCGTGATGGCGGAGCTTCAGCACCACCCGGTCCAGCGCGCCGATCGCGGTGATGTCCCAGAAATGCGCGCGGGACAGGTCGATCACGACGCGCTCCACCCCTTCCCGGAAGTCGAAGGCATCGTGGAAGGCGCCGGCGGTGGCGAAGAAGATCTGGCCGGTCACCCCGTAGGTGCGGGTCGCGCCTTCGAGGGAGGAGGTGACGGAAAAGGCGCGCATCACCTTCTGGGCGAAGAACAATCCGCTGAGCACCACGCCGACCAGCACGCCCTGGGCCAGGTTGCCGGTGGCGACCGTCACGGCCACGGTGGCCAGCATCACGAAGCTGGAGCTGCGGGGATTGGTCCGCAGGGCCAGCACCGAGCGCCAGCGGAAGGTGCTGACGGAAACGAAGATCATCACCGCGACCAGCGCCGCCATGGGGATCCGCCGCACCCACTCCCCCAGCACGAGGATCAGGAAGAGCAGGAACACCCCCGCCCAGAGGGAGGACAGCCGCCCGCGCCCGCCGGAGGTGACGTTGATGACGGACTGCCCGATCATCGCGCAGCCCGCCATGCCCCCGAACAGGCCCGAAGCGATGTTGGCCAACCCCTGGCCCCGGCATTCCCGGTTCTTGTTGCTCGCCGTGTCCGTCATCTCGTCCACGATGGCCGCCGTCATCATGGATTCCAGCAGTCCGACCATGGCGATGGTCACGGAATAGGGAAGGATGATCCGCAGCGTCTCGAAGGTCAGCGGAACCTGGGGCAGCAGGAAATGGGGCAACTCGGAGGGCAGCTCGCCCATGTTGCCGACGTTCCGCAGGTCGAGCCCCAGCCACACCGCCAGGGCGGTGCCGAGCACGATGGTCACCAGCGGCGCGGGCACGGCCCGGGTCAGGCGCGGCAACAGGTAGATGACCGCGAGCCCCCCCGCGACCATCGCGTAGAACACCGGACCGGCACCGACGAATTCCGGAAGCTGCGCCAGGAAGATCAGGATGGCGAGGGCGTTGACGAAGCCGGTGATCACGGAGCCCGACACGAACCGCATGAGATCCCCGAGCCGGAGATACCCGGCGGCGATCTGCAACACCCCGGTCAGCAGGGTCGCCGCCAGGAGGTAGTCCAGCCCGTGGTCGCGCACGAGGGTCACCATCACCAGCGCGGTGGCACCGGTGGCGGCCGAGATCATGGCCGGCCTCCCGCCCGCGATGGCGGTGACCACCGCGATGCAGAAGGAGGCGTAGAGGCCCACCTTCGGGTCCACCCCGGCGATGATGGAGAAGGCGATGGCCTCCGGGATCAGGGCAAGGGCGACCACGGTTCCCGCCAGCAGGTCGCGCGTGATGTTGGGCGACCACTCGGAGAGGGCGCGTCGGGCAGCGGTCATGGGATACTTCCGGGAGGCACGGCGCCAGGGATCTTGGGCGCGGCGCGATGAAACAGGATCGGCGGTCAGCGGGAAGCCGGGTTCCGCGGCGGGGCCGCGGGGCCTCGGCTCAGGGCGGCGCGTTCCGCAGGGCGATCAGGATCCTGTTCATCCCGGCAAACTGGCAGAAGGGATGCTGCAACGCAACACGCCGCCGGGGAGGCCCCGGCGGCGTGCTGTTCAACCAACCGTGCCGGCCTTGTTCAGGCGCCGATGGCCTTCACCATGGTCGAGCCCAGCGCGGCCGGGCTGTCGGCCACGAAGATGCCCGCCGAGCGCATGGCGTCCATCTTGGCTTCCGCCGTGTCCTTGCCGCCGGAGATGACGGCGCCCGCATGGCCCATGCGGCGGCCCGGGGGGGCCGTGGCGCCCGCGATGAAGCCGACCACGGGCTTGTAGTTCTTGCTGCCCGGCTTGTTCTCGCGCCCCAGGAACTCGGCCGCGATGATCTCGGACTGGCCGCCGATCTCGCCGATCATGACGATCTGCTTGGTCTCGGGATCGGCCAGGAACATCTCCAGCACCTCCTGGAAGTCCGTGCCCTTCACGGGGTCGCCGCCGATGCCGACGCAGGTGGACTGGCCGAGGCCGGCCGCCGTCGTCTGCGCCACCGCCTCATAGGTCAGCGTGCCCGAGCGCGACACGATGCCGACCGAGCCGCGCTTGTGGATGTGGCCGGGCATGATGCCGATCTTGCAGGCTTCCGGCGTGATCACGCCCGGGCAATTCGGCCCGATGAGGCGGGACCTGGAGCCGGAGAGCGCGCGCTTGACCTTGATCATGTCGATCACCGGGATGCCCTCGGTGATGCAGATGATCAGCGGCATCTCCGCCGCGATGGCCTCCAGGATGGAGTCCGCGGCGAAGGGCGGCGGCACGTAGATGACGGAGGCGTCGGCGCCGGTGGCCTCGACGCACTCGGCCACCGTGTCGAAGACCGGCAGGTTGAGGTGCGTCTGCCCGCCCTTGCCCGGCGTCACGCCGCCCACGTAGTTCGTGCCGTAGGCGATGCCCTGCTCGGCGTGGAAGGTGCCCTGGGCTCCCGTGAAGCCCTGGGTCATGACCTTGGTGTGGCGGTCAACGAGAACGGACATGATCAGGCCGCCTTCTTCACGGCGTCCACCACCTTCTGGGCGGCGTCGGCAAGGTTGTCGGCCGGGATGATGGCCAGGCCGCTCTCGGCGAGGATCTTCTTGCCGAGCTCCACGTTGGTGCCCTCGAGGCGGACCACCAGCGGCACCTTCAGCGTCAGCGCCTTGGAGGCCTCGACGATGCCGTTGGCGATCATGTCGCACTTGGCGATGCCGCCGAAGATGTTCACCAGGATCGCCTTGACGTTGACGTCCGAGGTGATGATCCGGAAGGCTTCCGTCACGCGCTCGGCGTTGGCGGTGCCGCCGACGTCGAGGAAGTTCGCGGGCGAGGAGCCGTAAAGCTTGATGATGTCCATCGTGGCCATCGCCAGGCCCGCGCCGTTCACCATGCAGCCGATCTCGCCGTCGAGGGCCACGTAGTTCAGGTCGTTCTTGACCGCGTCCAGCTCCTTCGGGTCCATCTCGCTGTCGTCGCGCAGCGCCTCGATGTCCTTGTGGCGGAACAGGGCGTTGTCGTCGAAGCTCACCTTGGCGTCGAGCGCGACCACGTCGCCCGTGCCGGTGATCACCAGCGGGTTGATCTCGACGATCGCCATGTCGAGGTTCACGAAGGCGTCGTACATGGCGGCCACGAACTTGGTGAACACGCCGACCTGCTTGCCCTCCAGGCCCAGCCCGAAGGCGAGCTTGCGGGCGGCCCAGGGATAAAGGCCCGAGGCCGGATCGACCGCGACCTTGAGGATCTTCTCGGGGTGGTTCTCGGCCACCTCCTCGATCTCCATGCCGCCCTCGGTGGAGGCCATCACGGTGATGCGGCTGGTCTCGCGGTCCACCAGCAGGGAGAGGTACAGCTCGCGCTTGATGTCGCAGCCGGCCTCCACATAGACCTGGTTCACGACCTTGCCCTCGGGCCCGGTCTGCTTGGTGACCAGCGTGTGGCCGATCATGGCCGCCGCCGCCTCGCGCGCACCCTCGGGCTTCACGACGCGCACGCCGCCCTTGCCGTTGGGGTCGTCGGTGAAGCGGCCGGCACCGCGGCCGCCGGCATGGATCTGGCTCTTCACCACCACCACCGGGCCGGGCAGCTTCTTCGCCGCCGCCTCGGCCTCCTCGGGGGTGCGGGCCACAAAGCCGTCGAGCACCGTCACGCCGTAGCGCTTCAGCAGCTCCTTGCCCTGGTATTCATGGATGTTCATGCGGGATCCGCCTTCCTGACACAGAAAGGGCCGGGGCCTGGGCCCCGGCCCGCATTCTCAGACGCCGAGGGCCTTGAAGTCCTCGACCAGCTTCTTCACCGCGTCGCAGGACTTGTCGAAGGCGGCCTTCTCGCTCTCGGTGAACTGCACCTCGACGATCTTCTCCACGCCGCCGGCGCCGATCACCACGGGCACGCCCACGTAGAAGTCGTTCAAACCGTACTCGCCGTTCAGCATCACCGCGCAGGGCAGGACGCGCTTCTTGTCCTTGAGGTAGCTCTCCGCCATCGCGATGGCCGAGGCCGCCGGGGCGTAGAAGGCCGAGCCCTTCTCCAGCAGCTTCACGATCTCGCCGCCGCCGTTGGCGGTGCGGTTCACGATCGCGTCGATCTTCTCCTGCGTGGTCCAGCCCATCTTGATCAGGTCCGGCACGGGGATGCCGGCGACGGTGGAGTAGCGCGTCAGCGGCACCATCGTGTCGCCGTGGCCGCCCAGCACGAAGGCCGTCACGTCCTCGACCGAGACGTTGAACTCCTGCGCCAGGAACAGGCGGAAGCGGGCGCTGTCGAGCACGCCGGCCATGCCGACCACCTTGTGCGCCGGCAGGCCGGACTTCTGCTGGAGCGCCCAGACCATGACGTCGAGCGGGTTGGTGATGCAGATCACGAAGGCGTCCGGGGCGTAGTTCTTGATGCCCTCGGCCACCTGGCCCATCACGCCGGCGTTCTTGGTCAGCAGGTCGTCCCGGCTCATGCCGGGCATGCGCGGGAAGCCGGCGGTGACGATGACCACGTCCGCGCCCGCGATGGCCGAGTAGTCGGACCCGCCGGACATGGCGCTGTCGAAGTCGTCCACGGGGGAGGACTGCATGATGTCCAGCGCCTTGCCGGCAGCCACCCCCCCGAAGACGTCGAAGAGCACGACGTCGCCGAGCTCCTTCAGGCCGATCAGGTGGGCGAGCGTGCCGCCGATGTTGCCGGCGCCGATGAGCGCGATCTTCTTGCGGGCCATGGGGGGTTCCTTCGAGGAGGAGTCTCGCGACTGCGAGAAAGGCGGGCAGGCATTAGACCCGGATGCCCGGAGGGGCAAGGCGGGCCCGCAACGGAAAGGGGCGGGGCGCCCTCCGGCACCCCGCCCCTTCCCCTGATCCGGAGACGGTCCAGATCACATGGGCATGCAGCGGAAGGTGTCGGAATGGCCGCGGGCCAGCACCGCCATGGTGCCGGTGGGGCAATCCATCTGCTCGCCGTCGGCGGCGGGCAGGCCGGCATGCCACACGCCCATGCGGCCGGTGCTGCGGGGCTCGTCGGCGTCCTCGCGGCTCATGGAATAGGCGGCCTTGCCGTACTTGCCCGAGCGCGCGGGCAGGGAAGCGGCGGCGGCAGGGGTGGAGAACAGCCCCACGAAGCGCAGCCCCGGCCGGGCCTGCACCGCGCCCGAGCGGCGGTCGGCGTAGCGCAGCGCCTGCTGGCGGCTGCCCGCCCGCACCGAGAAGACCGGGCGGCCGGTCGCGGCCGAGGCGGCGCGCTGGCGGCCGGGCTGGGCCGCGGCGCGGCCACGCGGGGCGGCCTCGGGGCGGCGCGCGGCGGCAACGGCGGCGCGCGCATTGGCCGGGCGGGCATTGGCGGGGCGCGCGGCGGCGCGGGCCGGCTCGGCGGCGCGGGTGGCCTTGGATCGCGCCTCGCCCTGGCGGGCCGCTTCCGCCGGATGGGCGGCGGCGAGCACGGCAACCGCACCGAGCGCGATGGCAAAGGAACGCAGCATGGTTTTTTCCCCCAAAGAACCGGCCCCGGATCCCCACCCGGCGCCCTGCCCCCTCAGGCACGCGCCGAGCAATTCCCGGGCCAGCCGTTACGTCAGATGCGGCAGGGCCAGGTATTCCTGGCTCTGCATTTCCATGAGGCGGGAGGCGGTGCGCTGGAAGATCGCCGCCCCCTCGCCCTTCTCGTAGAGCTGGTCGGGCACGGCCTCGGCCGAGGCGACCAGCTTGCAGCGGTGCTCGTAAAGCGTGTCGATGAGCGTCACGAAGCGGCGGGCCCGGTCATAGTTCTCCGGCCCCAGCCTTGGCACGCCGTCCAGCACGAGCGTGTGGAAGTGGGTGGCGATCGCCAGGAAGTCCGCGGCGCCGAGATAGGCCCCGCAGAGCGTGTCGAAGTCGGCCCGCGCGACCCCGCGATGGTGCTGCGGGACCTCCACCTTGCGGCCGAGCACGGTGAGCGAGCAGGGCTCGCCATGGGCGACGCCGCTCAACTCGCGGAAGGCCGCGTCGAGGGCGCGCTCGGCGCGGCCGTCCAGGGGGGTGTGCCAGGTCGGCAGGCCCCGGATGCGGTCGCGCCGGTAATCCTGAAGCGCCGAAAGGTGCAGCACCTCCAGCCGCTTCTGGATCATCGCGATGAAGGGCAGGAAGGCGTCGCGCCCCGGCTTGCCCTTGAACAGGTCGGCGGGCGCCGTGTTGGAGGTGGCGACCACCACAACGCCCCGCGCGAACAGCGCCTCGAAGAGCCGCCCCAGCAGCATCGCGTCCACGATGTCGTGGACCTGGAACTCGTCGAAGCAGAGCAGCGCGGCCTCGGCCACGATGCGGTCGGCCAGCGGCGGGATCGGGTCGGCGGCGTCGCCATGGGCCCGGCGCCACTCGTGGATGCGCCGGTGGCTGGTCTGCATGAAGGCGTGGAAGTGCTCGCGCCGCTTGCGCGGCACGTCCGCCGTCTCGAAGAACAGGTCCATCAGCATGGACTTGCCGCGCCCGACCTCGCCGACGAGGTAGAGGCCCAGCGGCGGGCCGCCCGGCTGGTCGTCCACGGGCTTGCGGCGGAAGAAGCGGGCCAGCAGCCCCGGCTCCTCCTTGGCCTCCGGGCGCGGGTCGTAGCCGCGAAGCCGGCGCCAGAGGTCCTGCAAGGTCTCGGCGGCATGCGCCTGGGCGGGGTCCGCGCGCAGGGCTCCCGCCGCCACGCGGGCGCGGTAGAGGGGGAGCGGGCCCTTCGACACATCCGCCGAGACGGCGGGGGCGGCGGGGGCTGGTGCGGTCGTGGTGCCGTCCATCGGCGGCCGGTCTAGCCCGGTCGCGCGCCGCTCGCAACTTCGGGAACCCCCTCATTCCGCCCCGCGCGGCAGGAAATCGACGTGAAAGCGGCGTTTCAGCCGTGCGCGCCAAGCCCCTGCGCGAATTGGAAAAGCGCGGGCGGCGAAGGGAGCCGGCGGCGCGTCAGTCCGCGGTGATGCCCGCGGCCTGGATCACCGGCGCCCAGCGCGCCCGCTCGGCGGCGATGAAGCGTCCGAACGCCTCGCCCGGCATGGGGTAGGGCACCGCTCCCTCCTTGCCGAGGCTGGACACCAGCTCGGGCGAGTCCAGGCTGCCGAGGATGGCCGCCTCCAGCCGCGCCCGGATGGGCTCGGGCGTGCCGTGAGGGACCAGGATCCCGTACCAGGCGGTGGCGCGGTAGCCCGGCAGGGTTTCGGCCACGGTGGGCACGCCGGGCAGCGATTCCACGGGCTTGTCCACGGTCACGGCCAGGGCGCGCAGCACGCCGCCCTGCACCAGCCCGGCCACCGAGGGCAGGGTGCTGATCATGGCCGCCACCACCCCGGCCGCGACATCCGTCAGCCCCGGCGCGGCGCCCCGGAAGGGCACATGGGTGGCCTCCACCCCCGCCTGCTGGAGAAGCAGCGCCATGGCCAGGTGCCCCGCCGCGCCGTTGCCGGGGGAGGCGTAGTTCATCTGCCCCTTCTTCTCCCGCGCCTCCGCGATCAGCTCCGCGAGCGTGGTGGCGCGGGTTCCGGGGCCGGCCACCAGCACCAGCGGGGTTTCCGCCACCATGGCCACGGGATCGAGCGCGGTCTGGGGGTTCACCTTCAGGTTGCGCCCGAACAGGGTGGGGTTCACCGAGATCGGCCCCTGGTTCCCCATCAGCAGCGTGTAGCCGTCGGGGCGCGCCCCCGCGACCAGCTCGGTCGCCAGGTTGCCGCCCGCGCCCGGCCGGTTCTCCACCACCACGGGGAAACGGCCCGCTTCCCCGGGCTGGCCGAGCGCGGCGCTCAGCCGGGTGCCCAGCGCCCGCGCCACCGCATCCGTGCCGCCGCCGGGGGTATAGGGCAGGATCAGGCGCAGCGGCCGGTCGGGCCAGGCCCCCTGCGCCCGCGCCGCGCAGGGCGTGAGCAGCGGGGCGGCCAGGAGGGGCAGCAGCGCGCGGCGATGGATGGGCATGGACCGGCTTCCTGGACGTTTCCTGCGGCCGGGAACGAAGCGGAAGGCGGCGGGCGATGCAACCCGCCGCCGCGCCGCTCAGTCCGCGGCACCCTCCCCCAGGGGCACGTAGAGCGTCCCGCCTTCGCGGAACCTGGCGGCCATGGCCTCCATCCCCTCCTTCTGCGCCTCCGCCCGGATGTCGTGGGAGATGCGCATGGAGCAGAACTTCGGCCCGCACATGGAGCAGAAATGCGCGGTCTTGTGCGCCTCCTTCGGCAGGGTCTCGTCATGGAAGGACCGGGCGGTGTCGGGATCGAGCGAAAGGTTGAACTGGTCCTCCCAGCGGAACTCGAAGCGGGCGCGGGACAGGGCGTCGTCGCGCAGCCGCGCGGCCGGGTGGCCCTTGGCGAGGTCCGCCGCATGGGCCGCGATGCGGTAGGTGATGACGCCGGTCTTCACGTCGTCCCGGTCCGGCAGGCCGAGATGCTCCTTCGGCGTGACGTAGCAGAGCATGGCGCAGCCGAACCAGCCGATCATGGCGGCGCCGATCCCCGAGGTGATGTGGTCGTAGCCCGGCGCGATGTCGGTGGTCAGCGGCCCGAGCGTGTAGAAGGGCGCCTCCCCGCAGGTGGCGAGCTGCTTGTCCATGTTGGCCTTGATCTTGTGCATGGGCACGTGGCCCGGACCCTCGATCATCACCTGGCAGTCCCTGGCCCAGGCCACCTGGGTCAGCTCGCCCAGCGTCTCCAGCTCCGCGAACTGCGCGGCGTCGTTGGCGTCCGCGATGGAGCCGGGGCGCAGGCCGTCGCCGAGGGAGAAGGAGACGTCATAGGCGCGGCAGATGTCGCAGATCTCCTCGAAATGCTCGTAAAGGAAGCTCTCGCGGTGATGGTGCAGACACCACTTCGCCATGATGGAGCCGCCGCGGGAGACGATGCCCGTCACGCGGCTCGCGCTCAGCGGCACATGGGCGAGGCGCACGCCGGCATGGATGGTGAAGTAGTCCACGCCCTGCTCGGCCTGCTCGACGAGCGTGTCGCGAAAAACCTCCCAGGTCAGGTCCTCCGCGATGCCGCCGACCTTCTCCAGCGCCTGATACAGGGGCACCGTGCCGATGGGGATCGGCGCGTTGCGCAGGATCCAGTCGCGGATGTTGTGGATGTTGCGCCCCGTGGAGAGGTCCATGACCGTGTCCGCGCCCCAGCGGATGGCCCAGACCATCTTCTCCACCTCCTCCGCCATGGAGGAGGTGACGGCGGAGTTGCCGATGTTGGCGTTGATCTTCACCAGGAAGTTGCGGCCGATGATCATCGGCTCCAGCTCCGGGTGGTTGATGTTGGCGGGGATGATGGCCCGGCCGCGCGCGACCTCCTCCCGCACGAATTCGGGCGTCACGTGGTCGGGGATGGCCGCGCCGAAATCCTCGCCGTCGCGCGCCATGGCCGCGCGGGCCTGGGCGCGGCCGAGGTTCTCGCGGATGGCGACGTATTCCATCTCCGGCGTGATGATCCCGGCGCGGGCATAGGCGAGCTGCGTCACGGCCTTGCCGTCCTTCGCGCGCAGCGGGCGGTGGCGCACCGGGAAGGCGGGGGTGAGGCGGTCGGCGGAGGCGAAGCCGTTGTCCTCGGGCTTCAGGTCGCGCCCGTCATAGGCCTCAACGTCGCCCGTGGCCTCGCACCAGGCGCGGCGGTGGCGGGGCAGGCCGCGCTCGATCGCGATCCCGGCCGCGGGATCGGTATAGGGGCCGGAGGCGTCATAGACCGTGACAGGCGGCTCGCCCGCGCTCGGATGGAGCGCGATCTCCCGCATCGGCACGCGAAGCTGCGGGTGCCGGATGCCGGGCCTGAACACCTTGGCGGAAGCGGGCAGCGGCCCGGTGGTGACGCTGGGCACGCCGGCCGCGGCCGGCCGGCTGGTGGTCTCGATGGACATGCGGGCAAGCCCCTCCGGAAAGGATCCAGCGCCGCATGGGGGGATTGGAGGAGGACGGTCACGATGGGCGACAGGACGTCGCCAAGGGGGGCCGCAGGCTTCCGCACCGTCCCTACGCCAGCATGAACTGGATCAGGTTCGACGGGTCACTGCGCTGCCCCCCATACGGGACCGGCCAGCAGTATCTCAGCCCCTTGTCGGGACACCCCTGGTGAGGCGCGCAGCCTCGGCCCGGGGGGTTCGCATTGTCAAGCGATCAAAGACCCGCCCCGCCATCCAGCGCGATCGCCTGCCCCGTGACGTTCCCCGCCGCCGGGGAGAGAAGATAGGCCGCCATCTCCGCCACCTCGGCCGCCGCGGTGATGCGGCGCGTCGGCGTGCCGGCGGCGGCCTCCGCGGCCGTCATGCCCAGCTCTCCCCAGCGCGCGCGCGCCATCTCGGTGTCCACCCAGCCCGGGCAAAGGGCGTTCACCGTGATCCCGCGCGGGGCCAGCCGCAGCGCCAGCGCGCGCATCAGCCCGATCACCCCGTGCTTGGCGGCGGAATAGGCCACCTGGTCCGGCACGGCCCGCAGCCCCAGCACGGAGGCGAGGAACACGATCCGCCCCCGCCTGTCCGGCAGCCCGGGCGCCGCCGCCTCGGCGCAGCGCCAGGCGCCGTCGAGGTTGGAGGCGATGATCCGGCGCCAGTGCTCCTCGTCCGCCGCGGGCGGGTCGCCGCCGGCAACCCCCGCCGCCAGCACCACGGCATCGACCGGCCCGGCCGCCGCGAACAGCGCCCGGACGGAGGCGGGGTCGGTCACGTCGCAGGGGATGTGCCGGATGCCGTCCGCCAGGGGCTCGGCGGCGGGGCGCCGCGCCGCGGCGATCACCGTCCGCCCCCGGGCGGCCAGCAGCCGCGCGCAGGCCAGCCCGATGCCCCGCGTGCCGCCGGTGACGAGAACCGCGCCCATGTTGTCCTCCATCATGCGGCGGTGGTTCCGCCATCCACCGGCATGACGGTGCCGGTGACGAAGCTTGCATGGTCCGAGAGCAGGAAGGCCACCACCGCCGCGATCTCCAGCGGGTCGGCGAAGCGGCGCTGCGGCACGGCCTCGGTATAGGCGGCCTCGCTGGCCGGGGGGCGGGAGGGATCGCGGGCGGCGAGGTCGGCGATCACCGCGCGCAGCATGGCCGTGTCCGTGCTGCCGGGGGCGACAGCGTTGAAGCGCACGCCCTTTCCTTCCTTTGGCGCCGCGAAGTCCAGCGCCGCCGCCCGCGTCATCTGCGCCAGCGCCGCCTTGGAGGCCCCATAGGCCGCCGAGGCCGGCTTGCCGATCAGCGCCTGGTCGGAGGCGATGTTCACCACCGCCCCGCCCTGGCGCAGCAGGTGCGGCAGCGCCGCCTGCATCACCGCGAAGGGCGCCAGCCAGTTGATCCGCATGATCCGCTCGGCCTCGGCCAGCGGGGTGTCGATCAGCGTGCCGATCATCGTGTCGCCGGCATTGTTCACCAGCAGGTCCAGCCCGCCCATGCGCGCCGCCGCGGCCTCCACCGCGGATGCGATGGAGCCGATGTCGCCCAGGTCGTGCTCGGGCCGGTCCAGCCCCTCCACCACGGCGCCCGAGGCCTCCAGCACCGACACGATCGCGCGCCCGATCCCGCCGCGATGGCCGGTGACCAGGGCGCGCTTGCCGGCAAGCCCCGTCTGGGCGATCCCGGCTGGACCGGTGGCGTGGGCGTGCGGCGCGTTTTCCATGCGAGTTCCGATGGCACCGCATCCACGGGGCGGCAAGGGTGTTTCCCGCGGGGCGGCACGCCCTGGGGGAGAGGCGCGGCATGGACGACACGGCGGACGAGGGCTTCATGCGCCTGGCCCTGCAGCAGGCCGAGGCCGCCCTCGCCGCCGGGCAGGCCCCGTTCGGCGCGGTGGTCGTGGACGCCGCGGGCGCGGTGATCGGCCTGGGGCACAACCAGGTGCGCGCGGACCGCGATCCCTCCGCCCATGGGGAGGTGGTGGCCATCCGCGATGCCCTGCGGCGCCTGCGGAGCGGCAGGCTGCCCGAGGGCACCACCCTCTACACCAGCTGCGAACCCTGCCTGATGTGCGCGGTGGTGATCGCCCAGCTCGGCATCCCCCGCGTGGTCTATGCCGCGCGGGGCACGGACGTGCCCGGGGCGAAGCGCCTGCTGGACGCCGACCTGTCCCAGGCGGCGCCCTGGGTGAACGCCCGGTCCGGATGGACGCCCATCGCGCTGCGAGGCGACCTGCTGCGCGAGGACGCCCTGCGGAGCATGGCCGCCTTCGACTGGGGCTGATCACCGGTGGCCGATCACCGGAGAAGGCCGGCCCCCTCCCCGCCGCTCGGTTTTGGCGGCATCCTGCCGCCCGCATGTCCATTTCCCCCGATCCAGCTCCCGCAGGCCTGATCCCGCCAGGCATCCCGCGCGCCGCCCTCGTCACCGGCGGGGCGAAGCGCATCGGGCGCGCGATCGCGCTGCGCCTCGCCGGCGCGGGCTTCGACGTCGCGGTCCATCATGGCCACAGCGTCGCGGAGGTGGAGGAGGTGGTGGCCGCCATCCGCGCCATGGGCCGCAAGGCCGTGGCGCTCCGCGCCGACCTGTCACGGGAGGCGCAGGTCGAATCGCTCATCCCCGACGCCACCGCGCGGCTGGGGCCCGTGGGCGTGCTGGTGAACAACGCATCCCGCTTCGACCGGGACGAGTGGGACACCGCCACGCGGGAAAGCTGGGACGCCCACCTGGAGCCCAATCTGCGCGCGCCCTTCGTGCTGACCCAGGCCATGGCCCTCGCCCTGCCGGAGGAGGCGGAAGGGGCGGTGGTGAACCTGCTGGACCAGCGCGTGCTGTCGCTCACCCCGCATTTCGTCAGCTACACCGTCTCCAAGGCCGCGCTCTGGGCGATGACCCAGTCCATGGCCCTGGCGCTCGCGCCGCGGATCCGGGTCAACGGCATCGGCCCCGGCCCCACCATCGCCAGCAGCCGCCAGACCGCCGAGCAGTTCCGGGCCCAGTGCGAGAGCACGCCGCTGGCCCGCGGATCGAGCCCGGACGAAGTGGCCGGGGCCGTGGTCGCGCTCCTGGCCCTGCCCTCCGTCACCGGGCAGATGATCGCGCTCGACGGGGGCCAGCACCTGCAATGGTCCCCCGCCCGGGCCAACGCGGCGCCCGAGGAATGACGGCTTACATTCCTGACGCGGCGCGCGGCCTGCGCCGCGTCTTCGTGCGCGACATGACCGTCCAGGCCCGCCTCGGCGTCTATGCGCGCGAGGAAGCGGCGCCCCAGAGGGTGGTCATCGGCATCGAGCTTCTGGTGCTCGACGACGCCGCGCCGGCCGGGATCGGGCCGGACCGGCTGGACCGCGTGGTGGACTACGCCGCCATCGCGCGCCGCGCCGAAGCGGTCGCGACCGAGGGGCACACCCGCCTGGCCGAAACCCTCGCCGAGCGCATCGCCGTCGCCTGCCTGGACGATGCGCGCGTGGAATCCGTGCGCGTGACGGTGGAGAAGCCGGACATCATTCCCCATGTCGGGGCGGTCGGCGTGAGCGTGGAGCGGCGGCGGGGCTGAGGCTCGCGACCTGCCGCCCCAGCCCTTTGTCAACGCCCTCCCGCTGTTTTGAAAAAAATCATCCCCTGGCGTTGCCCGGACACGGCGTTCGCGCGCCTGCACGGGACAGAGGTCAATGTGAACGAATCATGAAAGCATTCTGCCAAGGAAGATCGTTGGGAATCAGTCACTTATTCAACTGCCTCGTTTTTGGGCAGGTGCGTCGCGAAGCCTTGCGGGCCGGGCCTGGGCGCACTGTCCCCCACGTCTCTCCACAAGCTTATCCACAGCTTCCGGGGACAACCCATATTCGCCCCCGGGAAACCCAACGGAAACAAGCCTGATGGCCTTCTCCAACGAGCAGACCACCCCCCTGGCCCCGCTCGAGGGCCGCGAGGTGATCGAACGGGCGCTCGCCACCCTGCCCTTCTCCCCGGGGGTCTACCGGATGCTCGATGCCAAGGGAGACGCCCTTTACGTCGGCAAGGCGCGCAGCCTGAAGAAGCGCGTCTATGCCTACACGCAGGTCCACAAGCTGCCCGACCGCCTCAAGCGCATGGTGTTCGAGACGCGCCACCTGGAGGTCATCACCACGGCCTCCGAGGCCGAGGCGCTGCTGCTGGAGGCGAACCTCATCAAGCGGCTGCGGCCCCGCTACAACATCGTGCTGCGCGACGATAAGTCCTATCCCTGGCTGGTGATCACGGAAGATCATCCTTATCCGCAGATCACGAAGCACCGCGGCGAGCGGCGCAAGGGCGCCTCCTACTGGGGCCCCTTCGCCAGCGCCTGGGCGGTGAACCAGACCCTCACCGCGCTCCAGCGCGTGTTCCTGCTGCGCTCCTGCCGCGACACGGTGTTCGACAGCCGCTCCCGCCCCTGCCTGCTCCACCAGATCCGCCGCTGCTCAGCCCCCTGCGTCGAGCGCGTCTCCAGGGAGGAGTACGGGGAGCTGGTGCGCGAGGCCGTGCAGTTCCTCTCGGGCGAGACGCCCTCCATCCAGAAGCGCCTCGCGAAGGAGATGGAGGAGGCGGCCGAGCGCCTGGAGTTCGAGCGCGCCGCCGCCATCCGCGACCGCATCCGGGGCCTGACCCACGTGCAGGGCCGCGACCGCATCAACATGGAGGACGTGGGCGACGCCGACGTGGTGGCGCTGCACCAGGCGGCGGGGCAGGCCTGCGTGCAGGTCTTCTTCTTCCGCGGCGGCCGCAACAACGGCAACCGCCCCTTCTTCCTTTCGGGCATCCGGGCCGATGCCGAGCCGGCCGAGGTGATCACCGCCTTCCTCGGCCAGCTCTACGACGACCTGCCGCCCCCGCCCCTGGTGCTCGTCTCCCACGACCTGCCGGAGGCGGCCCTGGTCGCCGAGGCCCTGGCGCTGCGCGCCGACCGCAAGGTGGAGGTCCACACGCCCAAGCGCGGCGACAAGCGCGCGGCGGTGGAGCATGCCCAGACCAACGCGCGCGAGGCCCTGGAGCGCAAGCTGGCCGAGGGCGCCGCCCAGGGGGAGCTTCTGGAGGGCGTGGCGAAGGTCTTCGACCTGTCCTCCACGCCGGAGCGGATCGAGATCTACGACAACAGCCACATCCAGGGCACCAATGCCTACGGGGTGATGGTGGTGGCGGGGCCCGCGGGCTTCCTGAAGAACGCCTACCGCAAGTATTCCATCCAGGGGGGCGGCACCCGCGCCGCCCCCCGCGACGGCACCGCCGGGGCGGCGAAAGGCAGGCGCGGCAAGGCGGACGGCACGGACCGCGGCCCGGCCCCCGCCGACGCGGCGGGCGTGGAGCCGCTCGCGCAGGAGGACGTGCGTGCCCTGGCCCATGACGCCGCGGCGCGCGTCGCTCCCCGTGGCGGAGGAGCTGGCGCTCCCCGCGGGGGGGACGACTTCGCGATGATGCGGGAGGTGTTCGAGCGCCGCTTCGGCCGCGCCCTGAAGGAGGACCCGGAGCGCGAGAGCGGCACCTGGCCGGACCTGGTGCTGATCGACGGTGGCCTCGGCCAGCTCAACGCCGCCCGTGACATCCTGACGGAGATGGGCATCCATGACGTGCCGCTCGTGGCCGTCGCCAAGGGCCCGGACCGCGATGCCGGGCGGGAATGGTTCCACCGCACGGGCATGGAGCCCATCCAGCTCCCCCCGCGCGACCCCGTGCTCTACTACCTCCAGCGCCTGCGGGACGAGGCGCACCGCTTCGCCATCACCACCCACCGCGCCGGCCGCTCCAAGTCACTGATCAAGAGCGAGCTGGACGACATCCCCGGCGTCGGCACCGCCATCAAGCGCGCGCTGCTGAACCATTTCGGCTCGGCGCGCGGGGTGCGGAACGCGGCGCTGGAGGACCTGCGGAACGGCCCCGGCATCGGCCCGGCGGTCGCCAAGCGCGTTTATGAGCATTTCCACCCCGGCACCACCGGCCCGCTGGAAGCGACCAAGCCGCGCGGAAGGGGAAAGAAGGCCGCCACCCCCGAAGCGCCCGTGACCGTGCTGGCCGAACCGCCCGAGGAAGGCGCCGACCAGCCGGAGGGCGCCCTTCCCCCTCCCCTGGCCGCGGATGCCCGCGGGCACGAGGCCGAGGGATGAGCCGGCCCCGCGTTCCCCGCGGCGCCGTTCTGGGTTAGGGGTCGTCGCAAGGAGTCGCGTATGCCCACCGACCTGCCGAACCTGCTGACGCTCTCGCGCATCGCCGCCATCCCGCTGCTGGTGGGACTGATGTTCCTGCGCACCCCGCTCGGGGACATCCTGTCCTGCGCCGTCTTCTCGGCGGCCGCGGTCACGGACTATTTCGACGGCAAGATCGCGCGGGAGCGGAACTCGCTCAGCGCCTTCGGCCGCATGCTGGACCCCATCGCGGACAAGCTGCTGGTGGGGGCGGCGCTGATGCTGCTGGCGGGCCTGGGGCGGCTCTCGGCGCTCGGACTGCTGCCGGCCATCGTCATCCTGCTGCGGGAAATCCTGGTTTCCGGCCTGCGGGAATACCTGGCGGGGCTGCGCGTCGGCCTGCCGGTCACGCGGCTGGCGAAGTGGAAGACCGGTTTCCAGATGGGCTCCATCGGCACCATCGTGGCCGGGGACAGCGGCGCCTGGGCCATCGGCCTGGGCTTCCTGCCCGTCTCCTGGCTGGGCGAGGCCGGGCTCTGGGTGGCGGCGGTCCTCACCCTCTGGACGGGATGGGACTACATGACCGCCGGCATGCGCCACGCCGCCGCCGAGGACCTCGCCCGCGGCACCGCGCGCGAGGGCGCGAGCCCTGGCGGCGGCCCGTAGCGGGCGGGCGCGGGAACCCCGGCCTTTCCGCCGGGTAGCAAGGACGGCGCCGGGCGCGCATTCTCTGCCCAGGCGAATCAGATGGCCCGCGGCTGGCGGGCGGATCGGAAGAGGACCTCGACCATGCACCGCCACCGCCGCCTTCCGCTGGTCCTGCTGCCCGGCCTGTTCCTGGCGGGCTGCGCCGGCGACATCGACTTCGCCCCCTTCGGCCGCACCGACCCGATCGGCGCGCCGGACAGCCTGACCGTCCGCCGCGTGATGGGCGCACCCGAGAGCGTGCCGGCCCTGCTGGCCGAGCCCGGCGACGTCTGGCCGGCGCAGGAGGCCCCGCGCGCCACGCTGCAGAACCCCGAGGCCGTGTCCAGCCAGGGCCAGCAGCCCTCCGGCATCCTGGAACGCGCCCGCCAGCGCGGCGCGCCGCCCTCCTCCCCGCCGCTGCGCAGCGAGCAGCCCGGGCCCTACGTGCCGCCGGAAGCCGCGCCCAATCCCCGCGCGCCGCTGCCGGGCACGCGCCGCGGCAGTTCGGCCCAGGCGCTGCCCCCGCTCGATCCCCCGCCCGTGCCGCGTGCCGGCGTGCCCGAGGGCGAGCCCCCCACCCCGCCCGCGCGTCGCCTGGACGGGCGCGTGGTGCCGGTGCCCGGCGGGCCGCCGGCGATCCTCGGCGGCGGCACGGGCGGCATCACCACCTACACCCAGCCGGGGGGCGCCAGCGGCACGGCGATCCAGCAGCCCGGCTCCACCACGCTCTTCGGACCGACGGGCGGCGTGCAGGTCGTGCCGACGCCCTGATGAAGATCCTCTACTTCGCCTGGCTCCGGCAAAGGACGGGCACCGGCGAGGAGAACCTTTCCCCGCCGCCGGAGGTGACGGATGTGGGCGGGCTGATGCGCTGGCTGTCCGCCCGCTCGCCCGGCCACGCACAGGCCTTCGCCGATCCCGCGCAGGTGCGCTGCGCCGTGAACCAGGACTTCTGCGGCCCCGACCATCCCGTGTCCTCCGGCGACGAGGTCGCCTTCTTCCCGCCGGTGACGGGCGGATGAGCGAGACGCCGGTGACGGCCGTCCCCACCATCCGCGTGCAGGAGGCGGGCTTCGACCTCGCGGCCGAGACGGCGGCGCTTTCCGCGGGGCGGGCGGACGTGGGCGGCATCGCCAGCTTCATCGGCCTCTGCCGCGCCGATGACGGGCTCCAGGCCCTGGTGCTGGAACACTACCCGGGCATGACCGAGCGCGCGATCGCCGGCATCGCCGCCCAGGCCGCCGCGCGCTGGCCGCTGACGGGCTGCACCGTGATCCACCGCGTGGGCCGCATCCTGCCCGGCGAGGGCATCGTGCTGGTGCTGGCCGCCAGCCGCCACCGCACCGCCGCCCTGGAGGCCTGCGCCTTCCTGATCGACTGGCTGAAAACCGGCGCCCCCTTCTGGAAGCGCGAGGAATTCGCGGGCGGCGCCGAGCGCTGGGTGGCCGCGCGCGGCGAGGACGAGGCGCGCGCCAGGGGCTGGGCCGAACGCCGAGGGTGAGGCCCCTCGCCGCGATCCTGGCCGGCGGGCTGATGCTCGTCTGGCCCGCCTTCCTTTCGGGCTATCCCCTGGTGTTCAGCGACACCAGCGCCTTCGTGCACCAGACGCTCGGCCCGCTGATGATCTGGGACAAGCCCTGGATCTACGGTCCCCTGATCTTCCCCCTGCACTGGCACCGCAGCCTCTGGCCGGTGGTGCTGGCACAGGGGCTCATGCTGTCGCACCTCCTCTGGCTCGCCGCCCGCGCCTTCGGGGGCGGGGCGGGGCCGGGGCGCCACCTGCTGCTCTGCGCCGTCCTTGCCGCGCTGACGGCGGCGCCCTTCTCCGCCGCCCTGGTCATGCCGGACGCACTCACGCCCGCGGTCGTGCTCTGCGCCCTGCTGCTCGGCTTCGGGCGGGCGGCGCTGTCGGGGCGGGAGGCCGCCTGGCTCGGGCTGCTGGCGGCGGCCGGCACGGCGGCGCACCTGTCGAACCTGCCCGTGCTGGGGACCCTGGCGGTGGTCTCGGTGCTGGCGGGGTGGCGGGCGGCGGCGCGGGTGGCGCTACCCCTGGCGGCGGCGGTCGCGCTGCTGCTCCTGACCAACTTCGTGGGGCACGGAAGGGCGGCGCTGTCCCCCTACGGCGCCACCTTCCTCCTGGCGCGCATGGTGGCGAACGGCCCGGCCATCCGAACGATCGAGGCCCGCTGTCCCGAGGCGGGCTGGGCGCTCTGCGCCGCGCGGGGCGCCCTCGCGCCCTACGGGCCCGGGGCCTGCGCGGCGCGCCGCTGCTCGCGCGACATGCTGGCGAGCGACATCCTCCTCTGGGACCCCGACAGCCCCATCAACCGCGACGGGGCCGGTGAGCCCCGGGAATTCGGCGGCCGCGCCCTGGCAGGCGAGGCCGGGACGATCATCCGCGCGACCCTGGCGCGCGAGCCCTTCGCGGTGGCGCTCGACGCCGCGCGCGACACGCTCGCCCAGCTTTTCTCCAACCGGGTGGGGGACACGCTGGAACGCCGGCACGTCGGCGAGAGCCTGGTCTGGCACCTCGCCGGCTTCGGCCCCGTGGAGGCCGCGCGGCTCCGGGCCGGGGCGCAGTGGCGCGGCGACCTGCCGGGCCTGGTCGCGCCGCTTCTCTGGGTGCAGGGCCCGGTGCTGGCGCTGGGCGCCCTGGGGCTGGCGGTGCTGGGATGGCGCGGGCGGCGGGAGCGGGCCGCCCTGGGCTTCGCGCTGGGGATCGGCGCCGCGGTGCTGGCCAATGCCTTCGCCACGGGGGCGCTGAGCGGCCCGCACGACCGCTACGGGGCGCGCCTCGCCTGGGTGCTGGTGGCGGGGGCGGCCGTGCTGTCCTTCCGCCGGCAGCCCGCCGGGGGTGCCGCCGGGGCCGTCACCGCCGCAGGCAGGCCATCCTCGGCCGTGGGTTCCGCGGCGCCGGCACGGGGCGGTTCACCCCACGCCGCATGAAGCGCCGCGCCTCCGCGCCCCCCCCGATCAGCAGCGCGGGCTGCAGGCCGGGGGCGCAGAGCCCGGCAAGCCCGCGCATGGCCGGCAGCGGCACCGCGCCGCCCCCCACCCAGGCCGCCCCCAGCCGCGCCAGGGCGACGCGCCGGTTATAGGCGGCGCCGCGCTCGGGCTCGCCGGAATGGTAGCGGCCGATGGCCTCGCCCCAATCCCCGGCACTGGCGCGCAGCCGGTTCAGGAAGCGGGCGGCGTAGCGGGCGTTGGAGTTCGGGTCGAAGGCGGCGTCGAGGTTCGGAAAGGCGTCGGGGTGGTGCAGAAGGTTCACCTGCATGCAGCCCACGTCGATGGAGCGGATGCCGCGCGCCTGGAGGGCCGCGACGGCGGCCACCGCCGCCGGGCGGCTGGGTGCGCTGCCGCCCTCTCCTTCCGCGTTCCAGCTCCAGGGCCAGGGCTCCGGCCGCCCGGAGGGGGAGGCGCGCCCGGCCTCCACCAGGGCGATGGCGCCCAGCAGGCCCGGCGGGATGCCCGATCCCGGTTCCACCGCCGCGATGGCCCGGCGGCAGGCCGACCAGTCGTCGCTGCCCTGCCCCCGGGCGGGCGGGGCCGCGAAAAGGCACAGGGCCAGCAGGAGGCCGGAAAGGGCCGGGAAGGGTCGGGCGCGGGGCATCCGCCGGAGGTCGCGCCGCGCGGCCCGCGCGGTCAAGCCAGGCGGACCTATTCCGTCGCCGCCTCCGCCGCCTGCGCGGCACGGCGGTTGGCGCGGCCGCTGGCCTCGTCGGCCGCCTCGGCGGCCATGGCCAGGCGGGCGCGCTGCTCGCAGGTGGCGCGGATCTCGTCCAGCTCCTCCTCCGTCAGGTGCTCGATTCCGATAAAGGCGTTGCCGGCTGCGCTGGTGCGGATCAGCTCGTCCAGCTTGGCCTGGATGGCCGCGCCGTCGCGGTTCTGGGTGTTCTGGATCAGGAAGACCATCAGAAAGGTCACCACGGTGGTGCCGGTGTTGATGATCAGCTGCCAGGTGTCGGAAAAACCGAAGAAGGGCCCCGACACGGCCCAGACGATCACCACCCCCACGCAGACCACGAAGGTGATGGGCCGCCCCGTGGCATGGGCCACCCGGCTGGCGACCGCGTTGAACATCTTGGCGAAATGCATGGCGAGGCGCGATCCGAGCAGAACACGATCCTGGGAACACGGACGTGGCCGCCGCAAGGGGGCACAGGAGTACCTTTCCTCGATGTCACGCCGGCGGTTCGCGCGCCGTTCCATGGGCCGGCGCGGGAACGCGCCCGCCCCGGCGTCAGCTCTCCAGGATCGTCTTGATGCGGGTGGCGAGGGCATCCATGGCGAAAGGCTTGGTCAGCACGTGCATGCCGGGCTCCAGGTGCCCGTTGCCGATGGCCGCGTTCTCCGCATAGCCGGTGACGAAGAGCACCGGCAGGTCCGGGCGCAGCGCCCGCGCCGCATCGGCCACCTGACGCCCGTTCATGCCGCCGGGCAGGCCGACATCGGTGATCAGCAGGTCGAGCCTGGCGCCGGAGCGCAGCACCGTCAGGGCGGAGGGTCCGTCCGCGGCCTCCACCGCGGCGTAGCCGAGCTCCTCCAGCACCTCCGTCACCAGCATCCGCACCGTGGGCTCGTCGTCCACCACCAGAACCGTTTCCCCGGCCTCGGCGCGCGGCAGCTCCGGGCGCGGGGCGCGGGCGGCCTCCTCCTCGGCCGCACCGCGGTGGCGCGGCAGGTAGAGGCGCATGGTGGTCCCCTCCCCCACCTCCGAATAGATGCGCACATGCCCGCCCGACTGGCGCGCGAAGCCGTAGATCATGGACAGGCCGAGCCCCGTGCCCTTGCCGATGGGCTTGGTGGTGAAGAAGGGGTCGAAGGCGCGGGCGATCACCTCGGGCGGCATGCCCGTGCCGGTGTCGGTGACGCAGATCGTGACGTACTGGCCGGGCGTCATGTCGCGCTCGCGCGCGATGCGCTCGTCCACCCAGGAATTGGCGGTCTCGATGGTCAGGCGCCCGCCATCGGGCATGGCGTCGCGCGCGTTGATGCAGAGGTTGAGCAGCGCGTTCTCCAGCTGGTTTGGATCGCACAGCGTGGCCCAGAGGCCGGCGGCGAGCACCGCCTCCACCTCGATCGACGGGCCCATCGTGCGGCGGATCAGGTCCTCCATGTCCTGGATGCGGCGGTTGGCCTGGGTGGGGCGCGGGTCCAGCGTCTGCTGGCGCGAGAAGGCCAGCAGGCGGTGGGTCAGCGCGGCGGCGCGGCTCGCCGCCCCCTCCGCCGCCGTGACGTAGCGCTCCACGTCGGCCAGGCGCCCCTGGGCGACCCGGGTGCGCAGCATCTGCAGGCTTCCGACGATGCCGGTGAGCAGGTTGTTGAAGTCGTGCGCGAGGCCGCCCGTGAGCTGGCCCACCGCTTCCATCTTCTGGCTCTGGCGCAGCGCGTCCTCGGTGCGGCGCAGCGCCGTGGCCTGCTCGCGCTCGGCGGTCACGTCGCGGCCCACCGCGCTGATCACCCCGTCGCCAAGCGCCGCGGACCACTGGATCCAGCGCCAGCTCCCGTCCTTGTGGCGGCAGCGGTCGTCGGCGCGCTGCAGCGATTCGCCCCGCCCCAGGGCCTCAATCCGCGCCCCGGCGGCGGCATGGTCGTCGGGGTGGATCAGGTCGAAGACCTTCCGGCCCACCAGATCCGCCTCCGTCCAGCCCAGCAGTGCCGTCCAGGCCGGGTTCACGGCCAGGATCACCCCGTCCGGGCGGAGGACGAGCATGATGTCGGCCGAGAGGCGCCAGAAGCGGTTGCGGTCCGCCGTGCGCGCGGCCATTTCCGCCTCGAGCCCCTCGTTCAGGGTGCGCAGCCGGGCCTCCGTGCGCTTGGTGGCGGTGATGTCGTAGATCACGCCGCAGAAGCGCAGCTCCGATGTGTCGGAATCCAGCAGGTACTCGCCGCGCCGGGCGAGCCAGCGGGTTTCGCCGGTGTCGGGGCGGCTGATGCGGAACTCGGCCTCGGCCGTGATGCCGGGCACCGGGCGGCCGCCCTCCTCGATCACGCGCGGGTCCCCCGGATGCACCAGGGCGTTGACCGTTCGCAGGGGCAGGTCGGCGGCCGGCCGCAGGCCGAGAAGCTGGCAGAACTGCTCCGACACCGAGGCGGTGCCATAGCCCGAGACATACTCGAAGGTGCCGACGCCGCCCGCGGTCTGCGCGATCCGCAGGCGCTGCTGCGCCCGCTTCTGCTCGGTGATGTCCACCATGGTGCCGGTGAAGCGGGCCGGCCGGTCGCTTTCGTCGGCGTAGCAGCGGCCGCGGGCATGCACCCAGCGGGTCGCGCCGCCCGGCAGGAGGATGCGGAACTCCTTCGAGAAAAGATCGGCCCCCCGCAGGATGGCGCCGACCGCCAGCCGGATGCGCGGCCGGTCCTCGGGGTGGATGACCGAAAAGAACACGCCGGGAGGCACGCCCCGGGCCGCCTCCTCCGCGCCCAGGCCGTACAGGGCGGCGAAGCGCTCGTCCCCCGTGATGCGGCGCTCCGCCAGGTCCCAGTCCCAGGCCGCCAGCACGCCGGAGGCGGCGAGGGCCTCGCGCAGGCGCCGGTTGGCCTCCAGGTCCGCATCACGCTGGGGATCCGGTGCCGGGGCCGCGGGGCCGTGCGCGCTTTCCCCCGGTGACGGCATCGCGGGCAGGTCGGCGGCACCGGTCACGGGCTGGTTCAAGGGGACCTCGTCTGCGCGGCGCAAGGGCAGGCCGCAGCGGCAGCAATGGCCAGCTTCCGGCCGGCGATCAAGACGCATGTTCCACCCGGCGCGCACGAGTGCCGCGCAGTGGCACCGGAAACCCGGCCGCCCCGCCGGGCGATAGGCCCAGAAGGACCCTTCGGGAATGGCGACCGCCGCGGCGTTCGCCATTCTCGAGCGGCCCGATGCCAGCGGGAGAAGCCCATGCACGCCAAGATCACCATCCACGCCAGCCCCGAGCGGCTCTTCGCCTGGCTGTCGGAGCCGCGGAACGCCCGCTTCTGGTTCGCCCACCTGCGCCACGATGCCGACCAGGTGCCCGATCCCGGCATCAGCGCCGACAGCAAGGCCCGGACCGTGCGCTGGACCTCCGCCCCCGCCGGCGAGATGGCGGTGACCGACCCGGCCACGCGCGATGCCGGCGTGGCCGACCTGTCGCTGACCTTTGCCGAGGGTGGCCATGTGGACGAGCCGCCGGTGGAGGAGGAGAGCCCCAACGACGACGCCACCAACGCCGGCAACGCGCTGCGCAGCATCAAGAGCCATGTGGAGGCCGCCGAGGGCGGCGACCCCGACATGCACACGCCCGGCATCGTCTCGCGCGAGGCATCGGCGGAGGCGGACCGGGAAATCGCCGAGGACCCCGAGCACAGCGGCACGCCGCGCCGCTAGCCCGGGCGGCCGCTCAGCCGGTTCGCGGCCGGGGCGCCAGCACCTTCCAGATGCCGTCGGCGGCCGCAACCGCGCGGTCGCCGACGCTGAGGGTGCCGCGCACGAAGACCACCGACTTCGCGACCCGCAGGATCTCGCCGCGCGCCTCGAGGAACTCCCCGGGATGGGCCGCGGCGAGGAAGTGGGTGTTGAGCTGCATGGTCACGGAAGGCCGCTGCCCCGTCGCGTTCCACACCGTCAGCCCCAGCGTGTTGTCCAGCAGCGTGACGAGCATCCCGCCATGGACGATGCCGTGGCCGTTGGCGTGGCGCTCGTCGGCCAGCACGCCATAGGCCCAGCCATCCCCCTCCGGCCGCGACCACATGGGGCCGGTGAAGCCGGAGAAGCCCATGGGCGGGCGCGGCGACCAGCCTTCCGAGGCGGGGTCGAAGCTCACGCGGCGGCCTTTTCGTCCAGCGCGGCGAAGCTGCCGCCCTCCTCCGCCAGGCGCACCAGAAGGGCGGCGGGGGCCAGGGTGTCGTCGCCGGAGGATCCGGCGAAGTCGCGCAGGCGGGCGACGATCCCCGGCAGGCCCACGCCGTCGGCGTAGAACATCGGGCCGCCCGTGCCGGCGGGCCAGCCGTAGCCGTTCAGCCAGACGGTATCGATGTCCCCCGCGCGCGCGGCGATGCCTTCCTCCAGGATGCGGGCACCCTCGTTGATCATGGGGTAGAGCAGCCGCTCCAGGATCTCCTGCTGGGGAATGGAGCGGCGGGTGACGCCCTGCTCGGCCGAGACGCGCTCGATCAGGGCGCGCACCTCGGGGTCCGGGGTGCCGGTGCGCCCATCGCCGGAATAGTCGTAGTAGCCGCGCTTGGTCTTCTGGCCGAGGCGCCCGGCCTCCACCAGCGCATCCGCCACGGGCGCCTTCTTGCCGGTGGCCTGGCGGATGCGCCAGCCGATGTCGAGGCCGGCGAGGTCGCCCATGGCGAAGGGGCCCATGCGGAAGCCGAAGGCGTTCAGGGCGGCGTCCACCTCCTCCGGCAACGCCCCCTCGATCAGCAGGCGCTCGGCCTGGCTGGTGCGGCGGGCCAGCATGCGGTTGCCGATGAAGCCGTGGCAGACGCCCGACACCACCGGCACCTTGGCCAGCTTGCGGCCCACCTCCACGGCGGTCGCCAGCGCGTCGGGGGCGGTCTTCGCGCCCCGCACCACCTCCAGCAGCTTCATGACGTTGGCCGGGGAGAAAAAGTGCATGCCCAGCACGTCGCCCGGGCGGCTGGTGCTCGCCGCGATCTCGTCCACGTCGAGATAGGAGGTGTTGGTGGCGAGAACCGCGCCGGGCTTCGCGATCTCCTGCAGCTTGCCGAAGATCTCCTTCTTCAGCCCCATCTCCTCGAACACGGCCTCCACCACCACGTCCGCCCCGGCGGCGGCCTCCAGGCCCACGCGGCCCTCGATCAGCCCCATGCGCTTGGCGCGCGCCTCCTCCGTCAGGCTGCCGCGCTTGACGGAGGTGGCGTAGTTCCCGGCCACCCGCTCCAGCCCGCGCTGGAGGTTCTCCTCGCTGGTCTCGATCAGCGTCACGGGGATGCCGGCATTGGCGAAGCTCATGGCGATGCCGCCGCCCATGGTGCCGCCGCCGATCACCGCGGCGCGCGCCACGGGCCGGGGCTGCGTGCCCTTGGGCAGGCCGGGGATGCGGGCGGCCGCGCGCTCGGCGAAAAAGGCATGGCGCAGCGCCTTGGAGCGGGGATCGTCGCGCAGGCGAAGGAAATGCGCGCGCTCGATCGCCATGCCCTCCTCGAAGGGCTTGTCGAAGGCGGCGCGGACGGCGTCGATGCAGGCGGCGATGCTCGGGTTCTCGGCGCCCTTCTTGGCCATGGCCGCGGCGGCGGCCTCGAAGGCCTCGCGGTCGCCGGTGTTGGCGGCGGCGCTGGCGGGGGTGGGGCGGGCGCCATCGGCCAGGCGCAGCGCGAGCGCCCTGGCGGCGGCCACCACGTCCTCGGCCACCTCGTCCAGGATGCCCAGCGTTTTCGCCTCGGCGGCGGAGACGGGGTCGCCCGCCGTCATGAGCTTCAGCGCGGGCACGGCGCCGATCAGGCGCGGCAGGCGCTGCGTGCCGCCCGCGCCCGGCAGGATGCCCAGCTTCACCTCGGGCAGGCCGAGCCTGGCGGAAGGCGCCGCGACGCGGGCGTGGCAGCCCAGCGCCACCTCCAGCCCGCCGCCCAGGGCCGCGCCGTTGATGGCGGCGACCACCGGCTTGGACAGGCCCTCCAGCGCCGCGATGGCCTCGGGCAGGGTGGGCGGGACGGGCGGCTTGCCGAATTCGGTGATGTCGGCGCCGGCGATAAAGGTCCGGCCCTCGGCGGTGACCACCACGGCGCGCACCGCGGGGTTCGCGGCGGCGGCGCCGGCCTCGCGCGCCAGCCCGCCGCGCACGGCGGCGCTGAGGGCGTTGACCGGCGGATTGGCGATGCGGATCACCGCGATGCCATCCTCCACGGTGCTGGTCACCGGTTCTTGCTGGGCCATGGACCGGCTCCTTCTCCCTGACAAGTTGTTGTTTTCGGCGTGAAAACACTTCCCTTGCCGGGCGCGAGGAAAGAGCCCGGCGGCGGCCGCGTCAAGCGGCGGGGCTTCCCGGCCGCGCGCGGCGGGCCCAGGCTGCCCGCCGACCGGAGGAAGGATTCGCGGATGAGCCTGCGCGGAAAGGCCTGCATCGTCGGCGCCTATGAGCACCCGTTGCGCAAGGCGCCCGGCCATTCCGTGGCCCGCCTGCACGCGGAGGTCGCGGCCGGCGCCCTGGCCGATGCCGGCCTCACCAAGGACGACGTGGACGGCTATTTCTGCGCGGGCGACGCGCCGGGGCTCGGGCCGATCGACATGGCCGAGTACATGAACCTGACGCGGCTGCGGCACGTCGATGCCACGGACACCGGCGGCTCCTCCTACCTCCTGCACGTGTCCCACGCGGCCCAGGCGATCGCCGCCGGGAAGTGCGACGTGGCGCTGGTCACCCTGGCCGGGCGCCCGCGCTCCTCCGGGACGGCCACGGGAACGCGCCCGCGCTCCTGGGGGCCGGACATCCCCAACGACGCCTACGAGCTTCCCTATGGCCGCACGGTGGCCGCCGCCTATGCGCTCGTGGCCGCGCGGCACATGCACGAGTTCGGCACGACCTCCGAGCAGCTGGCCTGGGTGAAGGTGGCGGCCAGCCACCACGCGCAGCACAACCCGCAGGCCATGCTGCCGCAGGTGGTCACGGTGGAGGACGTGGTCTCCTCCCCCATGGTGTCGGACCCGCTGCACCGGCTGGACTGCTGCGTGATCAGCGACGGAGGGGGCGCGCTGGTGGTGGCCCGGCCGGAGATCGCGCGGCGCCTCAACCGCCCGGTCATCACCCTGCGCGGCGCGGGCGAGGCGGTGAAGCACCAGGAGGCCGGGGGTATCGACCTCACCTATTCCGCCGGCCGCCGGTCCGGCGCGGCGGCCTTCGCCGAGGCCGGGGTGAGCCCGGCCGATATCCGGTACGCCTCCATCTACGACAGCTTCACCATCACGGTGGTGGTGCAGCTCGAGGACCTCGGCTTCTGCGAGAAGGGGCGCGGCGGCGCCTTCGTGGCGGACGGGAACCTGATCTCGGGCGTGGGGCGGCTGCCCTTCAACACGGATGGCGGCGGGCTCTGCAACAACCACCCGGCCAACCGCGGCGGCATGACCAAGGTGATCGAGGCCGTGCGCCAGCTTCGCGGCGAGGCCCACCCGGCCGTGCAGGTGCCCGGCTGCCACCTGGCCCTGGCCCATGGCACCGGCGGGCTGCTCGGCACCCGCCACGGCAGCGCCACCCTGATCCTGGAGCGCGCGTGACCATGCCCACCCCCGCCGAGGACCGCCCCATGATGGCCCCCGCGCCCGACCCGGACAGCGCGCCCTTTCTCCAGGCGGCGCGGGAAGGGCGGCTGCTGATCGGGCGCTGCCTGGACACCGGCCGGGCCTTCTTCTACCCGCGCGCCATCTCGCCCTTCACCCTTTCCTCCAACGTGGCGATGGAGGCGGCCAGCGGGCGGGGCACGATCTACAGCGTGACGGTGATGCGCGCCCGCCCCGCCTATGCCGTGGCCTATGTGGAGCTGGAGGAAGGCCCCCGGATCTTCACCAACATCGTGGACTGCGACCTGGACGCGCTGCGGATCGGGCAGGCCGTGCGGGTGCTGTTCCGCCCGGCGGAGGACGGCCAGCCCCTGCCGGTCTTCACCCCGGCCTGACCCGCCCGCCGGGGTCTTGGGGCTTTCGCGGGCCGCCCCCATCTGCGCGTCATGGCTGCCGGGGTTTCCCGGCAATTCCAGCGCGGGCCGCGACGCGCTAAGTTCGTGGGAGCCCAGGCCCAATACCGGGCCTGGTCTGACCGCCGGGATGCCTTCCCCTGACCACCCCCGCGCCGCTCCTGCACCGGTTTGCCAATCCCGGCCGCTTCCTGCGGGCGACGGCGCGGCTCATGCCCTGGCTCTGGGGGGTGTCGCTGGCCGTGCTGCTGCCGGCGGTGGCCTGGGCGCTGCTGCTCTCCCCCGCCGACTGGCAGCAGGGCGAGACGGTGCGGATCATGTACGTCCACGTGCCGATGGCCTGGCTGGCCATGGCCGGCTACTCGGGCCTGGCGCTGTGCTCGGTGCTGGCGCTGGTCTGGAAGCACCCGCTGGCGGACCTCGCGGCGCGGGAGCTTTCTCCGGTGGGCGCCGTCGCCACCGCCCTGTGCCTCGCCACCGGGAGCCTCTGGGGCCGGCCGATGTGGGGGACGTGGTGGGCCTGGGACGCGCGGATGACCTCCGTGCTCGTGCTATTCTTCCTCTGGGTCGGCCACGCCGCCCTGACCCGCGCCTTCGAGGACGAGGAGCGTGGCGCCCGCGCCGGCGCCATCCTGGCGCTGGTCGGCGTCGTGAACCTGCCGATCGTGAAGTTCTCGGTGGACTGGTGGAACACGCTGCACCAGCCCGCCAGCGTCGCGCGGCTCGCGGCGCCAGGGATGCACGTCTCCATGCTGGCGCCGCTGCTGGCCTGCTCGGTCGGCTTTTCCCTGCTGTTCGGCACGCTGGTGCTGGCCCGTGTCCGCGCCGCCGTGATGGAGCGCCGGGTGGAGGCCCTCGAACTGGCCCGCGCCCGCGAGGCCGACCGCGCGCCGGCCGTGGCGGTGCCCGCATGAGCGCCCGGGCATGAGCCACTGGATCAGCGTCGCCGCCGCCTGGGGGCTGGCCGCGGCGGGCTTCGGGGGGCTGGCGCTGGGCGCCGCCCTCCGCCACCGCGCCGCCGCCCGGCGCTTGGCCGAACTGGAGCGCGCCCGATGAGCGCCACGACCACCAACCCGCCCCGCCGCGGCCTGGGCCTCGCCGCCTCCCGCCGGCGGCGGCGCATCTGGGTGCTGCTGCTCTGCGCCCTCGGCCTGGGCGCCGCCGCCGCGCTGGCGCTGACCGCCTTCCGCGACAACCTCGTCTTCTTCCGCTCCCCCTCCGACATCGTGGCCCTGTCGCCCACCGACGGGCGCGCCTTCCGCCTGGGCGGGCTGGTGGAGGCGGGCAGCGTGGTGCGCGACGGCCCCGAGGCGCGCTTCCGCGTGACCGACGGCGCCCATGCCGTGTCCGTCACCTATCGCGGCGTGCTGCCCGACCTGTTCCGCGAGGGCCAGGGCGTGGTGACGCTGGGCCGGATGCGCCCGGATGGCGGCTTCGTCGCCTCCGAGGTGCTGGCGCGGCACGACGAGACCTACATGCCGCCCGAGGTGATGGACGCCCTCAAGCGCAGCGGCCACTGGAACCCCGAGCAGGGCGCCGCGCCGCCCGCGCGGGAATGGAACACGATGGAGCCCGCCCCGGCCCCCAGGAGCGGCGGATGATCCCGGAACTCGGCCACTTCGCCCTCGCGCTCGCGCTGGCGCTGTCCCTCGCGCAGGCGGTGCTGCCCCTCTGGGGCGCGCAGCGCGGCGAGGCCCGGCTGATGGCGGCCGGGCCCGGGCTGGCGGCGGGCGTGCTGCTGTCGGTGGGCGCCGCCTTCGCGGCCCTGCTCTGGTCCTTCGCCGAGAACGACACGACGGTGTCCAATGTCGTGCAGAACAGCCACTCGGCCAAGCCGATGCTCTACAAGCTGGCGGGCGCCTGGGGGAACCACGAGGGTTCCATGGTGCTCTGGGTGCTGATCCTCGCGC